>Ga0302319_10002856_pt1 | contig 36714 bp, 32 predicted proteins | sample Bog_T0_2_FD_203319 | JGI IMG/M metagenome (GOLD analysis project Ga0302319, IMG submission 203319) | Peat permafrost microbial communities from Stordalen Mire near Abisko, Sweden - Bog_T0_2 | ecosystem: Environmental > Terrestrial > Soil > Wetlands > Peat | place: Sweden: Abisko, Stordalen Mire...
TAGCCGGCAGCACGAATGGCTTCGACGATCAGTTCGACCGCGGCGTCGTTGGACTTTAGAGACGGCGCAAAGCCACCCTCATCGCCGACGGCCGTTACAAGACCGCGCTTGGAGAGTATCTTCTTCAGCGTGTGGAATGTCTCCGCCCCGAACCGCAGAGCCTCGGTGAATGATGGCGCGCCGATCGGGAACAGCATGAACTCCTGGAAATCGACGTTATTGGTCGAGTGCGCTCCTCCATTGATCACATTCATCATCGGCGCCGGGAGCACATAAGGTGCGCGGATTTTGCCGCCGTGTAGCCGACGGATGTGTTTGTAGAGGGGCTCGCCAGAGTCGAGAGCGGCCGCGCGGCACACGGCCATAGAAACGCCCAGTAGTGCATTGGCTCCGAGTTTCGCCTTGGTATCGGTGCCATCGAGCGCGCACATGAGCTCGTCGATCTCACGCTGTTCATACGGAGAACGCCCTTTGAGCTTCGGCGCTATCTTCTTGTTAACGTTGGCGACGGCCTTCAGCACGCCCTTGCCCCCATAACGGGCTGCGTTGCCGTCCCTTAATTCGACAGCTTCGCGGATTCCTGTGGATGCCCCCGAGGGTACACAGGCGGACGCAGTGATGCCGTTGTTCAATTCGACGGTAACCATGACGGTCGGGTTGCCGCGTGAATCGAGGATTTCGAGTGCTAAAATATTATGGATTTTTGTGCTCATATGAGGGGATTGGCCACGTGTTTGACGTAGTTGCTAAGTTTGCTTAGCGGGGACGCCGGTCTTCACGACCAGCACACTGCAATGGGCATGATCGGCTATGCGATCGGCGGTATCACCGAGCAGCCGGCCCCACAGGGCCGAATGGTCACTGTGACCGACGACGATCAGGTCATAATTGCCGTCAGCAGCAAACTTGATGATCGCCTTGGCCGGATGACCGCGTGCGGCTTCACAGGGTATCGATTGGCCTAACTGGGTGGCGACTTCCGCGACTTCCTCCTGGCGTGCGGCAAAATACTCATCAGCCGCCTCAGATTCCTCCTCGAATTCTCCGGGCAAATCCGAATGCCGCGGGAGCGGCTCGCGCACCCATAAAGCAGTAACATGACTTTCGAGTTTATCGGCCAGTTCAGCTCCAGCTGCGAGAGCGGCCTTGCCGCCCTTCGAACCATCGTAACCTACGAGGATTTGCTTGTACATTGGGGTCCTCACATTTCTGACAGCGCCTTGGGGCGCTGAGGCTTGGGGTTTATTCGCTCGGCATAGATGCGCCCCCACTCGTGCATGGCCTCGAGTGTGGGCTGGAAAAAGCGCTGCGCAATGAATGTCGGCACGAAGGCGCTTAGGATTACAACCGTGACCAGAATCGTATATTGCTTTTCGTCGATGATCTTATTCTGCAGGCCAAAAAGCGCGGAGATTGTACCGAACGTCAGACCTGTAGCCATGAGTAGCGTGGTGTAGTTAGCCTCACGGTTACGCATGTAGAATACCTTCGTAAGCGGCCAGACGCCAATGAATTTTGTCGTCAGCTTCAACAGCAGCAAAACCAAAATTGCACCAAGTGAGATCCACAACGCGGAAAGCGACACGAATAGTCCCGCTTTGATGAAGTAGAATGGAGTAAATATCGTGAAAGCGATGGTTCGCATCCGATGTACCAGCGTCTTGTCGCGAAGGAATACCCCGGCGACGACAAGACCTACTAGGTAGGCCGGTAACACTGCCTCGCTCTTGGCCGTGGACGCCAGGCCTCCGAGAAAGAACAGAATGAAAAAGATGAACTTCACCTCTGGTTCGCTTACCCGCGTCGCGCCGAGATGGGTTATGATATATTTCGTCCACTTCGGCATGTACCAGAGCATGACGCACATCACGGTGACGAAAACCAGCATCCAGATGTTGAAATCGGCAAACAGAGTTCCGAGGGCGAGCACGGTCCCAAAATCGGTTATGAAGCATGCGGCGAGGATAGTCTTCCCCATCGGGGTCTCGCTTAGCTTCCCCTCAATCATTACTGCGTAAACCACCGCGACGGACGTGGTCGACAGCGCAATTCCGGCGATTTGTGCCTGATGAAGCGGCCATCCGAGGACGAACTGGGCAAAAAGCCATACTGCTCCGAATGGCAGCAGGAATGAAAGAATGCCGATCGAAAGGCTGGCCTTGAGGTTGGCGCGCAGCGCGGCCGGATCGATTTCCGCACCGGCAAGAAATGTGAGCACACCGCTGCCGAGCAAGGCCAGGAAATTGGTCCACTCCGTTGTCTTCAGGATGTGATGGCCACCGCCGAAGTTGATATTGCCAACGATCACGCCGACCATGATCTCGACGAGGGCGACTGAGATGCCCGTTCGGATGGAAATCAGGCTCGCTGCAAACGCCAAGCCCATCCAAATCGCCGCCACGTACCAGATGTTGTCGAGAATCATGATGAGAATGCGAAGGTCAGCTCTTGGTCGGCTGGCCCATCGGGAACGGCGGCTGCGTCTTCCCGCTGCGATAGAAAATCACCCGCGCCCTTTCCAGGGTCATCAGGCCGCTGTGCATCATCTCCTCCAGCACCGGGAGGAAGGCGTTGATCTTCTCCTCGCTGTCAACGATTTCGATCACGACCGGCAGGTCATCCGACAGGCGAAGGATTTTTGTCGTGTGAAGGCGGCTTGATTTTCCGAATCCCATGCTGGCGCGTAGCACGGTCGCGCCGGCAAGGTGTACCTCGCGCGCTTTGAGCACGATCGCCTCATAGAGTGGCTGGTGATGCCAACGAGCGGATTCGCCTACGAATACGCGGAGGAGTAGTGATTCTTGGGGTATTTCCATGGTCGGGGGTATTGAGTTGTTTGCGCGATGCATGGGCAATCCAGCTGGGCTAGATGGCCGCATGGAGGTACAAAGCAGCGCTATTCAGGCGTCTTCCGTCCGCTATGAGGGGATCTTGATTCATTGCTTCCTGTGACTAGGCCGAGGCGCTCACAGGAGTCATTAGCGCTGACGCACGTCAGCCGGTTCTCCCTCCCGGAGGAAGGATGGCAGATTCCATTGCCTTCAGGGACGATAGTGCCAGGTCCTGGCGCCGCAAACCTAAAGCTTCGTATAGTGTGTAAATAACCAACTTGCAGCAAACTCATGCCATGGGAGGGAGATGGCTGCGCCAGCTTGCATCCTGTCCGACACAATTAGAGATTTTACGTGATTCTGGAGGACAGGGAACAGAACTCGTTCTGTTCCTATGCCCGCAATCTCAGTCCCGCAGTTTACCAAAGGCCGGTGGCCTTATGTTGGAGCAATCATTCGACCATGAAAAAAGACCTGAAGACAGCGGTGGTTCCGCAAATTCGATCCCGAGTTGCCGCGCAGCAGGATACGATCATCCGTTTCATGCGGGAGCTTTGCGCGATTCCCAGCGTGATGGGCCGGATCGGCGACGTCGGGAAACGGGTCATCGAGGAAATGAAGCTCCTCGGTTTCGCGGATGTCCGCTTTGATACCATGGGCAATGTTCTTGGACGGATGGGGCAGGGGCCGAAGGTCCTCCTTTACGACTCGCACATCGATACCGTTGACGTTGGCGACCGGACCGCGTGGGGCTGGGATCCTTTCCAAGGCAAGGTGGAGGGCGGAATCCTTTATGCCCGCGGAGCAGGTGATGAGAAACAATCCACTCCGGGAATGCTCTATGGGATCGCTCTAGCGAACGAGTTGGGGCTCCTCGATGGATTCACCGTGTACTACTTTGGTAACATGGAGGAAGACTGCGACGGGCTTGCTTGCCAGGCCCTGGTGGAACGCGAGGGCCTTAGGCCGGATTTGGTTGTCGTCGGAGAGCCGACCGAAATGAACGTGTACCGCGGCCACAAGGGGCGAGTGGAACTGAAAGTGGTCGCGAAAGGCCGTTCGATTCACGCTGCCTCGAACCAACTTGGGGACAATGCGATTTACAAGATGCTGCCAGTTATCGCAGGCATAGAGCAACTCAACGACCGCCTCGCAGTCGATCCCTTCCTGGGACAGGGTCGGATCACTGTGAGCAAGATCGGATGCCAGACGCCGTCGATCAACGCGGTGCCGGATGAATGCACGATTACCATCGATCGCCGACTGACCTTTGGGGAGACGAAGGAGGAGGCGATCGCACAGGTACAGGCTCTCGTCCCTGAAAAGCATCGCAGCACAGTCCGGGTCGAGATGCTGCAGTACGACACGCCCAGCTATACCGGCTTTGTCTTCCCAGTGGAAAAGTATTTCCCCGCCTGGGCGCTCGCCGAGGACCATCCGTTGGTGCAAGCGGGCTTAAGAGCCGCTCAGATGCTGTGGGGTGGCGCTCCCAAGAGCGGGAAACTAAACTTTTCGACCAATGGGATCTACTGGATGGGCAAGGCCAACATTCCGACGATTATTTTCGCGGCCGGCGACGAGACCACCGCCCACGGTGTACTTGACCAGGTCCCGCTGGCGGACCTAGTCCGGGCAACAGAGTTTTATGCGCTGTTGCCGGCGCTCTTAGAAATGGAGTGAGTTTCCCTTCCTCGGAAAATAAAGCGAGGCGAGGGCGGAATCGGCCCTTTTCGCTACTTAACATAATAATTATTGCTAATCATTTGCAAACATAATATAGATTGTGCGTTTCTCCCTCTGAGGTTTCCCCTCAATCCTTTCATGCTGCGATTCGAAGGTCGCGTTCTTGTGGCTCATGTTGTCACCGACGGGATCTCCCTTGTTTCGATAGAAGACTAATACCCAGCGTTCCGGAACCTGCGGCGATTCTGCCAGTGCAGTTGGGGCGTGACGGCAAAAGAAAAGCAACCTGCGAGCCCCGCCCGGAGTAGTCGCATAGACTTTATGTAGTGTCGTTCGGTTAGGGAGCTCCCTGGCCGCTATCGCGGTTGCTAGTTCTGGTTTCTCCTTAATCTTTGCGAATATCTTCTTTGCCTCATCTGAGACCGTACCAGACATCTCCCTCTTGCGGACACTGAATGGGACAATGATGTCCATTATCACACGGGCAACCGGTCAAGCGCTTGGCCGAGACGATTCATCAATGGCCGAAGGTGCTCCGGCGCCTGAACCGTCTCGATCTTCTCGATGCGAACCTTCATTGGCACCAAGACGCGAGGTTCAAGGAGAAATGAGCCGTTGGAGAGCGCCTGAACATGGAAATACTTAGCCTTGGCCTTTCGCAGGCTGATGCGTCTTTTTGCATCAGCGGCAATATCGTATACATCCACCACGGTAAGTGCGTTGGTGGACTTGCGTTTCTTATCGGTCGTCAAGGTCGCCATAATTTGAGGAAGGTGGGATATCCCACCTTTGTCAAGATTGGCTCGATCGTACGAATCGATATATCGCAAACGGAAGGAGAACCTTAAACTGAAAGCTGAAGCGAGCCGAGCAAACGTTCGAGAATTAGTTTCGAAATACCAAATTCTGATCGATCGACCCCCTACTCCAGCAGCGATAGGGCTGTTGGCCAACAGACAACCGAGTTTTGCTTCCGGCTGGACATGCCGAAACTGATTCGAATCGGAAGTAAATCTCGATTTCAAAATACATTAAAGCTTCATATATAAATACCTATAAAAGTGATCGAAACAACCGACATTTGCTTCCGTTACCACCCGAGATCTCGACAAACTTTGACGACGCACAATCTGGGCATCTAGCCCCCTTTGGACTCTGAACCTGTGCCGACCTTGACCATGCGTGCGCATAAAACCCAAACCGATTTTGGTATCGAGCCAGTGGGAGCGATAGTTTTCCGCTGCGAGAGCTTTCGAACTTGCGAAGCACCCTGCCCCTTCCTGATTGCCATGGTGCCCGTCGGGCCGAAGTGGCACACGAGTGGCCTCTCAGGCGCGTCTGGACCTATATTCCCCGGAAGGCTACCGTAATCGCCCTAATGCCGCCACGTGCTATAACGCGTCTTCGCTTAAGCCGGTGTCTTCAGCTCGCTGCCATGATCTCTACTGTGTGCGCTGCGCCCCAACTCCCGGCGAAGGAGGTTCTGTCGCTGGCCGGTGAATGGCGCATCGTACTGGGTGGACCGGCGCCGACCTTCCCGCAGGCGGCTTTGCCCGACATCTCTTACAATGACCGGATTGCTCTCCCGGCCACGACAGAGACGGCCGGCATGGGTCCCCTTAACGACGCCCGCGAAACCTGGAATCTCACCCGGGTCCGCAAATACGAAGGTCCAGTATGGTACGAACGTGTGGTGGAGGTGCCGGCCGCTTGGAGCGGCAAGCATCTCGAACTGCTGCTTGAGCGAACCAAATACAGTCAAGTGTGGTGCGACGGCCAACCCGTGGGCGCCCAAGCCCTCTTTGGGTCCCCACAGGTGCGCAACCTGGGACCGGCGGTCCCCGGCCGACATAGAATCACCATCATGGTGGACAACCGCTCAGAGCGCTGGCCCGCGAAGGGATGGGACGCCCACCAGAATTCCGATGCGACGCAGACCAACTGGAACGGAATCATCGGCCGCATTGAGTTGATAGCGCTGGATCCGATTAGCCTGAGCCGTGTGACGATCACGCCGCATCTATCCACCTCATCCTTCCATGTGCGGTTGGCCGTCAGCAATACAACCGGCAAGGAGATTTCTGGCAATTTGACCCTTTCTGCGGTCAGCACCAACCACGCGGGATCACCCCACGTGCCGACACCGGTCGACGTCCCCGTCCATCTCACGGCCGAGCCAACGGTGGAGATCGAGGCGGATCTGCCCATGGGAGGCGGCGCGCTGCGCTGGGACGAGTTTGCCCCGAGCCTTTACGCCGTCACGATCAGCCTGCGCACGCCGGCCGGAACCGAAACGCAGACCGTCGAGACTGGCCTTCGCGAATTCTCGGGAAAGGGCGGACAGTTCACGATAAACGGGCGGGTCACGTTCCTGCGCGGCAAACATGACGCCTGTGTATTCCCGCTTACCGGGCACCCGCCGATGGATGTCGACGGCTGGATCACCTACCTCGGCACGCTCAAGAACTGGGGAATCAACCAGCTTCGCTGCCACACGTGGATCCCTCCTGAAGCCGCCTTCACCGCAGCGGATCGCCTGGGCCTCTACATCGAGCCCGAACTGCCGTTTTGGGGCATATTGAACGAAAAGATTCGCGACGGCCTCATGCCTGAGGGGGAAGCCCTCCTCGCGAATCTATGCAACCATCCTTCCTTCGTGATGCTCAGCCTCGGCAATGAGCTGCAGGGCGACCGCAAGCTCATGGCTCAAATGATCACAACCCTGCGGAGCCAAGATCCGGGCCGGCTGTATTCCGACGGGAGCAACACGATCCATTGGGACGCCCGTGAACAGCCCCACAACGACTGGAGAACGACCGCCACCGTGCCCGTGAACGGCAAGCAGGTGAAAGTCCGCGGCACGTTTGGCGGGCAATTTGCCGATGAAGGCATCGTCCAGACCGGCTTCGGCTCGACTCGCGATGACTTCAGCGAGGGCTTGGTCGGAGCGACGATGCCCCTTGTGGCGCATGAGACCGGGCAGTTCAGCGTTTTCCCCGATCTGCGGGAGATTTCCCACTACACAGGAGTGGTGCAGGCGCGCAATCTTGAGCAGGACCGCGAGACCCTCATCCGGCGCGGGATGATCGACCAGGCCCACGATTTCGTGCTCGCCTCGGGCGCGCTTGCCGCCGACCTCTACAAGGAGGACCAGGAGCGCTACCTGCGAACGCCAGGATTCGGCGGGTTCCAGGTCCTCGATCTGCAGGACTTTCCCGGCCAAGGCACGGCCCTGGTGGGCATGCTGAACGCCCTGATGGAAGACAAGGGAGTCACCACGCCACTGGCTTGGCGGCGCGCCTGCTCGCCGGTGACTGTTCTCGCTCGATTTGACCGTTGCACGTGGACGACCGACCAACACTACGTCGCCGACTTGGAGCTCGCCCACTACGGACCGGCGGATTGGAGCGATGTCACCACGGAATGGAGCCTGGTCGATGCAACCGGCCGGATCGTAGCGCGCGGCGCATTCCGCGTCCCCGTTCTCGCCCAAGGCAAGGTTCATATGCTGGGCCGCGTTGATGTGCCTCTAGACGGGATAGCGGCCCCGGCCCGCCTCGAATTGCTCGTTGAATCGCGCGCCGGCGCCGGCGGCCTGCGCGACGGTCAGCCCAATTTCAATCGCACTGAAAACCGCTGGCCGCTGTGGGTCTATCCGGCGGCAATAACCCAGCCCGCCGCGCCCGATGTGCTGGTCGCCAAGGATTGGAGTGCCGCGGTGGAACGAAAACTTGCTGCGAGCGGCCGAGTATTTCTCATTCTGTCCGACGACCGGGGCGATCCCACGTCGGGTGGGTATGCCAACGACTACTGGAGTTGGAATTTCTTCCACAACAAGCCGGGCACCCTCGGACTCCTCGTCGAAGAGCATCATCCCGCCTTGGCGGGATTTCCGACCCGCTTCTACAGCGAGCGGCAATGGACTGCGATCGCCCATGCAGCTCGTCCCGTGGTCATGAGCGCGTTGCCCCCTGGGACCCGACCGATCGTCCAGGTGATTGATAACCCGGTCCGCTGCGAGCGCCTCGGATTGGTCTACGAGCTGGCCGTCGGTTCCGGTCGTCTGCTTGTCTGTGCGGCCGACCTGGATGCGCTTGCAGTGGGACACCCGGAGGCAGCCCAACTGCGTTCCAGCCTGTTGGCGTACGCCGAGTCACCTGCGTTTTCTCCTTCGATCGCGCTTACCTCGAGCGAAGCCTCCGCAATGCTGTCACTAAAGTTAGTAACCCCGGCGAAGAAATAGCGGCTTACACTCTTCGCTTTCACTTTCAGCCGGCGTCGATATTCCGACCATTCTTGCCCTCAGGGCAACGCGCGGCAAGCGCAGCGAACCCAACTTGGGGTTGTTCGCCGCACCCGTTGCCCCGGGCCTATCGCCTTGTGCCCGGGCGTCGCTCACCGATAGTAGAACCTATATCCAGGACCAAAGGCGCCCCCAACCCGCCTATCGCCGGCGCTAGATCCCGGCCTGCTATGGGGCCACGTAGGTCAAGCTCGCCGCTTGCGATCAAATAGCCCCCGGATCCTCTATTCCCGGCCAGCCCGCCTCACCGTGCGCAGGCCCCACTTTCTCGCCTCACTTGGACGGGGTGGCAATGTCCAGCAGGCCCTGATCGCGAAGCCATTGCGCCAGGAGCGCCGGCCATTGCTCGAGGGTCGCGTCCCCTTTCCCCAGGCCCACGCCGTGGGCCCCGTGGCGGAACACGTGCAGCTCCGCGGGGACGCCCGCCTTCTTGAGCGCGCTGTAGAACTCGATGCTGGCCTCAACCGGGACGACGTTGTCGTCGGTCGTGCTGAAGATGAACGCCGGGGGCGTCCGGGCGGTCACCAGGCGCGTCGGCGTGTAGAGCTCCTCGAGGGCCGCCTGCTTCTCCTTGGGGATCTTCATAAGCGCCGGGTACGAGTCGATCATGCCCGGCTTCGCCGGCTGCATCGCGTTGATCCAGGGATAGCCGAGCACGAGGAAGTCCGGCCGGCTGCTGAAGCGGTCCACGGGGTCGGCGGCATCGGGCCTGCCGTCGTCGTAGGACGTGCCGGTCATCGCCGTCAGGTGCCCGCCCGCCGAGAAGCCCACCATGCCGATCCGGTCCGGGGCCAGGTTGTATTTCTTCGCAAGCGAGCGCACCAGGCGGACCGCGCGTTGGGCGTCCAATAGCGGCACTGGGTAGAGGTATTTCTCGCCCAGGCGGTACTTCAGCACGAAGGGGGTCACCTTCCTCTCGGCGAACCAGTCGGCGACCTGCCGGCCCTCGTGGTTCATCGCGAGGCCGCGGTAGGCTCCCCCGGGGGCGATGACGACCGCCGCGCCATTGCCCTCATGGTAGGCCGGCTCGAAGACGGTGAGGGTCGGGACGTCCTCGTCGGCGACCCCCAGGGCGCCCGGGGCGCCCCCATCCCAGAGCGGGAACGTGGCGACGTCCATCGACGGAAGGAACGCCGCCCGTGGAGGGGCACTGGCGGGCTGCGCGCCGGAGGCGCATAGCGCAAGAAGGACCGCAGTGATAAGGGCGCACGGGGCGCGAAGGGCGTAGGGGTTCACGTGAATTGGGCGGCTAGGACGCTACTCTGGGATGCTATCCCGCGCTCGTCCGGTTCGGCGGGACGCCGTACCCTCGCACTGGCCGGGGCGCCCCGTCAATCGCCACCGTCGCGCGGATCAGCGCGCCGCTATCCTGCCCGAAAACGCCATTCTTCGGGACTAGCCCGCATCATGGAGCGGGAGCGGATCGCGCAGTATCGTGATGCCCGCGGCTTCGGCTCCCGTTCCGCTTCGCAGGAAAAAATCGCCGGCGCCGCGCATTTGACATTTGAAGCGGAGCGCTTCTGCCGTGAAGCTCCAGCGTTTGCAATGCCCACGATCCGGTGTAGGCCTCCCAGCCTCTTCCAATATCCCAATCCACGACCCCATGTCCCATCGACACGCCTGTTCCCGCCGCGATTTCCTGAAGACGTCCCTGGGCGCGGCCTCGCTTCTCGTGCTGCCGCGCTTCGCCATCGGCCAGGCGGGCCCGCCGCCGAGCCGCAAGCTCAACCTCGCGTTCATCGGCGCGGGCGGCCAGGCCGAGGCGGCCTATTCCGGGTGCGAGGGCGAGAATTTCGTCGCGCTCTGCGACGTGGACGACAAGCGGGCCGCCGATGCCTACGCCAAGTACCCGGGGGCGAAGCGCTTCAAGGACTTTCGCGTGATGCTGGACAAGATGCACAAGGAGATTGATGCCGTCGTCGTCTCGACGCCCGACCACACCCATTTCTGCGCTGCCTTCCTTTCCATGCAGCTTGGAAAGCACGTCTTTGTGCAGAAGCCGCTCACGCACAATATCTGGCAGGCCCGGACCCTGCGCCGGGCCGCCGCCCACTACAAGGTCATCTCGCAGATGGGCAACCAGGGCCACACGACCGAGGGCATCCGCTACATCAAGGAATGGTACGACGCCGGCGTGGCCGGCGACGTGCGCGAGGTGCATGCCTGGTTCGACGGGCCCGATTTCACCGTCGGCCCCTACTTCCGGATACCCGCCACGTTCCCGCCGGCGCCCGCCGAGGCTCCCGCGACGCTGGACTGGGACCTGTGGCTCGGGCCCACGAAGAAGAGGCCCTACAGCCCGGCCTACGCCCCGCTTGTCTGGCGGGGATTCTGGGACTTCGGCTGCGGCGAGCTCGGCGACTGGGCCTGCCACACGCTCGACGCCCCGTTCTGGGCCCTCGACCTCGGCTCGCCGAGCCGCGTGTCCGTCGAGAACATCGAGATCATCCACGAGGGATTCGTCCCGCGCTCCTCCCACCTCAAGTTCGATTTCCCGGCCCGCGGCGACAAGCCGCCCGTCTCGCTGCACTGGTATGACGGCGGCCAGCACCCCGCCCCTCCGCTCGATTGGGACCGCTCCAAACCGTTCCCGAAGGGCGGAATGCTCATGGTGGGCTCCAAGAACACGCTGATGACCGGCGAGCGCCCCGACAGCCCCCACCTCCTGAACGACGCCATCTGGGAGGACTTCAAGAAGAACCTGCCGGCAAAGACCATCCCGCGCGTCAAGGGTGGGCCGTTCCGCGAGTGGCTGCGCGCCATCAAGGGAGAGGGTCCGCTGCCCGGATCGAATTTCGACTATTCCGCGCGGCTGACCGAGATGGCCCTTGTGGGCGTCATGGCGCAGCGCACGAACGAGGATATCGAGTGGGACGGCGCCAACATGAGGGTCACCAACCACCGGGACTTCGATCGGTACGTGCGCGAGCCCGCCCGCAGGGGCTGGGACTTCGGGGACGAGGTCTGGGGCTGACCGCCGCGTCATCCTAGAACCAGGCGAGCCGCAGGGCGCCTCGCCCCGGGGACGCTAAGCCGGTCCAATGGCCGCGGTCACCGCAGGGGCCGTGGTTGTCACGCCTTGACGCCGCGAAAGCTCCGCCATGACCCGAGCGGCACCAAGGCAAGGCCGATCACGGCCAGCTGGCTAGCGACAAAGGTGATCAGGCCGTAGAAGGCCGCGCTCGTGAATCCGTAGCTGTGCAGGCCGACGCCCAGCATGTTGGTGCCGAACCAGCTCCAGGCGGTGACCACGTTGCCGAAGACCGCGAGGGCCATCATGCCCCGCTGCCGAACGAGCCCGCCCCAGCGGCAATGCAGGATGACGGCGTTCCAGATCACGATGAGGAGCGCGCCGTTCTCCTTGGGGTCCCATCCCCAGAAGCGCCCCCAGGACTGGTCGGCCCAGATGCCGCCCAGCATGGTCCCCACAAAGCTGAACAGGGTCGCGAAGCAGACGATGCCATAGACCATGCGCGCGAGGGCGTCCGCCGTGCGCGGGTCGAGCGAGCGCGTGAGGACCCCGCGCAGGATGTAGATGATGGCCAGGAAGCCCGCAAGGAACGTCGAGGCGTAGCCGGTCGTGACCGTCACCACGTGGGTCGAGAGCCAGAAATTCGAGTCCAGCACGGCCCTCATCATCTCGAGGGTGTCGCCGCTGAGGGAGAGGTGGTGCGCGATGACGAGCGTGCTGAAGCCGATCATGCTGCCGGCCGCGCTCGCGACGGCGTTTCGGTGGAGCTTCTCAAGCACCAGGCAGAGCGCGACCGACCCCCAGCCGATGAACAGGGCCGAGGAGTAAAGGTTGGTGACCGGAGGCCTGCCCTCGAGCCACATGCGCACCAGGATGCCGAGCGTCGCCACCAGGAACGCGAGCCCCATGACCCGGAACGCCGCGCGCCCCAGTTCGCCGGGCCACGAGAGCCACGATATCGCCGCCAGGAGGAACGCGATCACGTAAAGGAAGAGGCTGGTGATGAAGGGCTCGGCCTGGTTGAAGAAGGCCTCCGTGTTCGAGCGCCGCGCGGCCGCCGGGAAGTTGGCCGAGAGCTCCGCCCGGTAGGACCGGACCGCCGAATTGAAGGCGTCCGGCTGCGAATCCCGCCAGCTCTTGCCGAGTGCGGCGTAGACGAGCACGTGCGGGTCGACGCCCGAGGGGGACGCCGCGCCCAGCAGCGAATGCCCGACGCTCTGCCAGCCCGCGGGGTCGCCCGAGGCCCTGGCCGGCGGCACGGCGCGAAGCGAGCTGAACGTGTCCATGGTCTCGAAGGACGCGTGGAGCGCCGCCATCCGCGCGGCGTCGGACAATTCCGCGGCCAGGTCGGCGATCCCCGGGGCCTCAAGGCCGAACTTCAGCCGGACATAGAACTCGACGTGGCTGCGCAGCTCGACCACGGCCCGCTGGAAGGCGCTCCGCTCGGCGTTCTCGACCGGCTCGGCCAGGTGGGCCTGCCGGTCAAGCTCGTCAAGCCCCGCCTGCATCTGGCGGTACGAGAAGCGCACGCCGCCCTCGCCGTCGGCCCGGGTGAGGCTGAAGATCGAGAGGACGTCCGGGTTGTCGATGCGGAAGACCTGGTAGGCGTCCGCCGTCTCCGGCAGGAAGAAGACGTCGAGCAGCCACTCCTCGGGCGTCACCTCCTTGCCGCTCGGCGTCATTACCCGCTGGCGCCCCTGCAGCATGAGGAGCCCGGTCCGCGCGATCGTGTCGAGGGGCTTTATCCTGCCCCCTGAAAGCACGGGAAGGCGGCCGAAGCCGGCGAGATCGAAGGGCCCGGCGTTCCCCCGTGGCAATAGGGTCGCGCCCACCCAAAGGAGGCCGAGCGCAAGCGCGATGAGGGGAACGTGCTTCTTCACGGCGATGAAGGGGCGCGCTGCGCCGGCGAGGCGCCCGAGGCGGGGCCTGCGCGCCTGCGGAAGAACCCGAAGAGGTTGATCCCGAACTGGAGCACGAGGCCGAGGGTTATCAACGCGCACGAGAGGTAAGGAATCTGCCAGCTCGGGTTGCGCACGGCCTCCAGGACCGAGGTGTGGTCATTGTTGGCAAAGCCGGCCTGGTAGAAGGCAAAGCCCCCGTAGCGCAGCGGATTGTTCATCGAGATCAGCACCGAGCGGTCGTCGCGGCCGTCGTCGCTTCGCAGCCGGATCGTGCTCGCGAAATTCTTGGGGATGTCGGTTCCCGGATAGATGTCGTGCGTGAACTTGCCGAGCGTGAGCGTGAACGGCAGGTAGTCGCGCTGGGCTCGCAGCGCCAGCTGCCACGTGCGCCCCTGGTAGGTGAAGGTCTGGGGCTGGTCCAGCATCGCCGAGACGAGCCACGTGCCGAGCGGGCCGTCGGGCCCGGCCAGCTCCACGTATCCCGTCGGGAAGTTGCCCTCGTCCGGCTTGTAGGTGACCGGGGCCGGCTCGGCGATCACGTCGGTCCCGTCGCCCATGGTCGCCATCGAAGGGGGCGGGTTGGCGACCTGGGTGCGCGAACGCAGGACGGCATTCGGGAAGAAGGCGAGCGGCTTGATGGTGAACGGGAGCTTGGGGTGCTGGATCACGTCTTGGCCGGCCAGGCGCGCAACGGGGATAGCCACGACATCGTCGTAGCCCGGATTGGTGATGTCCGCCACGGCGAGCTCGCTCTCCCTGAAGCTTTCGACGTAGCGCTTGGTCTGGCCCACGTCCAGGCGCACCTGGCCGTCGCGCTGCATGAGGCCGGAGAGCCCCTCCCCTATCAGCAGAAGGATGATGCCCACGTGGGTCAGCCAGATTCCGGACTTGCGCCACGTGAGGCGGAAACGGTCGGCATGCGCCGTCACGAGGTTCAGGAGCAGCGCGCCTCCCAGGAGGTAGCCGCCCGGGAAGACCGGCAACGAGAAGCCGGTGCCGGCGACCTTCGCCATCACGAAGAAGGAGTGGAAGTACTTCTGCTGCACGCCCCAGACCCCGAGGTGCACCTGGTCGAGCGTGGCGACGAAGATCATCACGAGCGACAGCACCAGGAGCGCCACCGTGAGCTGCAGGGACGCAAACCCCGACACGAGGGTGCGGACAAGCGAGGCGCCTTCCGGCCGGGGCCGCGGCGCCGCGGGCTCCGGCTTAAGGGGCTGGCCTGGTTTCCCCTTGCTCATTTGGGCTGTACCGTCTTCAGGAAGGCGGCAAAGGCGGGCCTCTCCTCCTCGACCAGCGCCGCGGGGCCCGTCAGCTTGAAAAACCAGGTGCCGCCCTGCCACGGGGTGAATGCCGCCAGGATCCGCTGCTGGCCGGAACCCTCCGGCCCCGCGAAGTCGACCAGCGTGAAATGCAGCCCGTTAGCGTCGAGGGACTCGGTGACCGTGCCGATCGCGGAGTCGTCGACGGGCGCCAGGTCCACCTGCCCCCTCCAGCGGTTCACGTTCGCCGACAGGCCTCCGACGTCGCCCGGAAACGCCGTGATGGACATGTCCGCCTCCTGCCCGCCCCGCGCGATCGTGAAGCTGCCCTTGCGGATCGCGGTCGCGGGCTTCGGCTTCCACCCGTCCGGCGCCTGCCATTTGAGGGTCCTTGCGTCGCCCTGGTCGGTCGGCACCACGGCGAAGTTGGCGCGGGGAAGGTCATTGGTGTTCGCCGCTACCCTCGAGGCGCCCGGCTCGGCGGGCGCCGTCCCTGCGGCCGCGGCCCCCTGCGAGACGGACCTGATGAACTGGAAGAAGGCCTCCTTCTGGGACTCGACGACATCCTCGGGCCCCATCATCTTAAAGAACCAGACTTGGCCCGGCTCTTCGAGCCACGCGCCGAGGATCCGCGCCGCCGCCCTTCCGTCCGCGGGCTCCCCGCGGATGTCCGCGACCGAGAAATGGCCCGCGGGCGCCTCCAGGGCGCTCACCTCGGCCGGCAGCTGCTCGGCGGAGATGGGCGCCAGCTTAAGCTGCCCGCGCCAGCGGTTTATGTTCGCCAGGGTGTCGCCGCCGGCCCCGCCGAACGTGACGACCGAGACGTCGGCCCCGGCTCCGCCCGCCTTGCCCGGCGTCAGGTAGCTGGCGACGCGCAGCCCGCTCGCGGCCTGCGGCTGCCAGGGCGCAGGCGCGTCCCAGTGGAGGCCGGGCTGCGCCCCGGGAGCGGTCGCAACGGCCGAGGGCGCCGAAGCGGCCGCGCCCGCATCCTTGGGGACGCGGTAGCTCGTGATGTCCTTGCCGGAACAGCCCGCAAGCGCGAGCACGAGGCACGCGCCCGCGTTATTTCGAAAGCGATCGGACATAGGCCACGAGGGCCTTCACCTCGCCGTCGGAGAGCTTGTCGGCGAACGCCTTCATCCGCTCCTTGCCCGACGAGTCCTTGAAGCCCTCCTTGATCTGCTTGGTGGCCTGCTCGTCGGTGAAGCTCTTCTGGTAATCCGCGCTCGTCATGTCCTTCACCTGGGCCATCCGGCCCGCCTTGGTGTGCCCGGTGCCATCCGGCCCGTGGCAGGATGCGCAGTTCTTGCTCCAGGTGTCGGGGATGTCGGCCGAACGGGCCACGCCGCTAAGGAGCATCGGGACGGCGGCCGCCAACAGGGGTAACGTTATTTTTTTCATGTGGTTCGGTGAGTTGGTCCGCCGGCATGTTGCCTGCAGACCGCGCGATGGTTGAGGCAACAAGGACGGCTGTCCAAGGGAAACTGTGTGCAATTATTGCGATTCGCTGCGCGGGGCTTGCGTCAGGCCCCCTTTCGCGGCGGCAAAGGATGCGCAGGGATGGCCAAGGGATGGCAAGACGGCGTCCGGAACCGTCCTCTATACTGGCCCCGCGATTATTTGATGAATGGGGACCCCAAGGCTCGAAACGTCCTGGCCCTGCTGACGGCCTTATTCCTGGCCCTCGCGGTCGGATTTGCGCTTGTCCCCGCGCAGCCCGGCGCGCCGGTACGGGTCCCGATTGTCCCCCGCAGCGCCCTGGCGATCGCGCCGATGACCGTGCGCATCTCGGCCGCCCAGCTTGTGAAGAGCGGCGGCGACGTGTCGGGCCTCGACTGCTATGCCTGCCATCACAAGGAGTCCCCGCCGGAGATCAAGTCGGACGCCGCACATCGGATCGTCCTGCCGAGGGAGCATACGGACCTGATCCTTGGCATGCGCAACTGCGCCGAGTGCCACCCGCCGAGCGATCCGGTCAAGCTGGACTACGACGATTCGGGCAACGTCATCGTCCCGAAGGCGCACAAGGGCCTCGTGTCGATGGCCCACGGCCGCAACTTCCGAAACGAGAACTGCTACAACTGCCACGACCGAGACCAGCTCGACCAGCTCCACACCCCGGATGGGGAGAAGCTCAAGTTCGAGCAGGCGACCCTTCTGTGCGCCTCGTGCCACGGCCCGACCTACCGCGACTGGCTGGCCGGGGCGCACGGCCGCACGGCCGGCTACTGGGACCGCAGTGCGGGCCCCATCGACCGGCAGGAATGCGCCTCGTGCCACGACCCCCACGCGCCCGCCTTCACCGGCCTTATCCCCATGCCCGGGCCCCACCTGCTCCATCCCCTGCCGAAGGGCCAACCCGCCCCCTCCAAACCCGACGACCATGCCCTTTGACACCGAAGAGGACGGCATGTCTAGGAGGAGCTTCCTTCGCACCTCGACCGTGCTCTCGGCCGGCGTGGCCGCAGTGGCGGCCGGGCTCGCGCCGCTGCGCAAGCTCGGCGAGTTCACGTCCGTGGACCAATTCCTGCAGAAGTACTACAAGGAACTGACGCCGCAGGAGATGAAGACCGTCCTGGAGCGCATCGAGACCGAGGTGCAGCGCCAGTACGGCGTCCGGCCCCACGTGCGCGACTACAAGCCGATGAACGGCGTCGAGTACGTCTACGCCCTCAACCTGACCCGCTGCGTCGGCTGCCGCAAGTGTGTCCACGCCTGCGTCGCGGAGAACAACCAGTCCCGCAATCCCGAGATCCAGTACATCCGCGTCCTCAAGATGCCCAACGACGGCACGTTCGACATGGACAAGGGGGACCACAACTACGCGCCGAAGTCGGTGCCCGAGCCCGGGTTCTTCTTCATGCCGGTCCAGTGCCACCAGTGCAAGAACCCGCCCTGCGTCAAGGTCTGCCCCGTGAAGGCGACCTGGCAGGAGCCCGACGGGATCACGGTGATCGACTACAACTGGTGCATCGGCTGCCGCTACTGCGAGGCCGCCTGCCCGTATTTCGCGAGGCGCTTCAACTTCGCGTCCCCCTCGATCCCCAGCGAGCAGCTCAACACCAACATGTCCTACCTCGGCAACCGCCCGAGGTACAAGGGCGTGGTGGAGAAGTGCCACTTCTGCATCCAGCGCAGCCGGGTCGGCCGCTATCCCGCGTGCGTCGAGGTCTGCCCGACGGGCTCGCGCAAGTTCGGCAACATCCTCGATCCCAAGAGCGAGGTGTCCTACATCCTGAAGAACAAGCGGGTCCTTGTCCTCAAGGCCGAGCTCGGGACACTGCCCCGGTTCTTCTACTACTTCGACATCTGACCCGGGCCATGAGCAACTACCTGCGATTCCTCCGGCGCTGCGCATCGGTCTCCCTGGTGGGCGACTGGCGGTACTACACCTGGATCGGGGCCCTGACGGCGCTCTGCATCATCGGGCTTAACGCCTACGCGAAGCAGGTGGTCGCCGGCCTCGAGATCACGGGCATGAGCGACCAGGTCTCGTGGGGCGTCTACATCGCCAACTTCACCTTCCTCGTGGGCATGGCGGCCGCGGCCGTCATGCTCGTCATCCCCGTCTACATCTACAAGAACGAGGACCTGCACGACTTGGTCATCTTCGGGGAGCTGCTCGCGGTGGCCGCCATCCTGATGTGCCTGGCCTTCGTGACCGTGGACCTCGGGCGCCCCGACCGCTTCTGGCACCTGATTCCGGGCATAGGCGTCTTCCATTTCCCGGGCTCCATGCTCAGCTGGGACGTCCTCGTCCTGAACGGGTACCTCGTCCTCAACGTCTACATCTGCGGCTACCTCCTCTACTGCCGCTACCAGAACCGCAAGCCCTCGAAGTGGCTCTACATCCCCTTCGTCTTCGCGGCCATCGTCTGGGCGATCTCGATCCACACGGTGACGGCCTTCCTCTACGTCGGCCTCGGCGGGCGCCCGTTCTGGAACTCCTCGATCGTCGGCCCGCGCTTCCTCGCCTCTGCGTTCACCGCCGGGCCGGCCTTCGTCATCCTGGCGCTCCAGGTGGTCCGCCGCGCCAGCGGCTCCGCGAAGGCCGTGGAACTCCCTGTATCCGAGCGCGAGGCCGCAGAGCCGCACATGATCGCAAGCCGCACCGCCACCTTCGAGGACCTCGACCGGCTCGCCAAGCACCTTCCCGAGGTGGCCGCGGTCTCGATCGAGGACCGCCGCGCCTGCCTCGTCGGGGCGACCGTCCTCAACGCGTCGCCGGGCGACGTGCTGCTGCGCCAGGGGGCGCTCGACAACGACGCCTTCTTCGTCCTTACGGGCCGCGTGGTGGTCAGGCGCGACGAGGGCGGCCGCACCCGCATCACGCGCAATGTCGGCCCGGGCGAGCAGTTCGGCGAGGTCTCCGCGATCACGGGAACGCCCCGGGTGGCCACCGCGGTCGCGATGAAGCCGAGCGAGGTCCTGTGCATCACGGCCGACGCCCTGCGCAGGCTCATGAAGACCCCGAAGATGGACGAGATCATCAGCTGGAGGATGGGCGAGCGGCTCATGATCTCGGACCGGAGCCTCCTCATCCTCAGGGCCATCGTCCAGGTGTCGATGATCATTAACGTGTTCCTCCTGGCCAACGAGCTCTTCACCGAGTTCTACAACTCCAACCGCCATGACATCTCCTGGCGGTACCTGCTGTTCGGCCTGGACGGGCACCATGCGCTCGTGCCCTGGTTCTGGACCGCGATCACGCTCAATGTCGGCGCGATGGTGCTGCTCATGCTTCCGCTCAGCCGGAGCCTGAAGTGGCTGAACGTGGCCTGCATCATGTGCATCTTCGGTATCTGGATCGAGAAGGGCATGGGCCTCGTGATCCCGGGCTTCGTCCCAACCCCGCTCGGCGAGCTGGTCGAGTACCTCCCCACCCTCAACGAGACCCTGGTCTGCATCGGGATCTGGGCCTTCGGGCTATTGTGCTTCACCATCCTGCTTCGGATGGCGGTGCCGATCCTGCAAGGCCAGCTGACCCGCGCGACCGAGCCGTGAACGCAAGAACCTGAACCGCCCGCCGCCGTGCCGCACAAACTGACCCTGGAGGACGGCCGGCAGTCGCTCGCGGCCCACGTCGCGGCCAAAGGGGCGGAGATCCGGGCGAAGTACGGCCCGGCGATCGGCTGGGCGCAGCTCACCCGGATGCTGGCCGACCGCGAATGCGTCCGCTACCCCTGCGAGCTGGCCTTCGACGCCGCCCCGCTCCAGCCGGACGAGTGTGCGTACCCGGAGCCTAAGGGCGAGCGCCCGGAGGACGGCTTCCGCCTCTGCGTCCACCCGTATTTCTCGGTGGACCCGGACCGGGTGCCCCTGCTGGCGCTCTACCAGATCGTCTCGATCAACTACGGCGCGTTCGCCTCCCCCAACGATGCGGAGGCCTTCGGGGCGGCCGTGCTCGGCATCCCCAAGGAGGAGTATTACCAGGCGCTGTGCGCCATGGCGGACGAGATTTCAACCGGCCACCTCGAAGCGGATTCGGGCGAGGCGGGCGGCTGCCATTGCGGCGACGCCTGACCGCTCACCGCAGGTCTCCCGCAACCGAAAAGGGCCCGGCCGAAGCCGGGCCCCAAGGGTTTGACTCGCGCGGGCTCAGAGCCTCAGAGCGAATACGTGAGGGAGACGTAGGCGAGCGGTCCGTTGTAGTTGGTGAACCCGCCGGCCGTCGGATCCGTCCACCGGAGGTAGCCCACCCTGCCCTCGCCGATCAGCCGGTCGCTGAACTTGTGCTTCAGGCCGACCGTGACGTTGCTCTCCTCGAAGCTCGATCCGTAGGGCTGGCCGCCCTGGGCGACCTGCGGGTTGTAGTTGTCCGCCCGCTGGAAGGCCCACTGGAGCTGGGCGTCCGTCTGCTTGTCGAGCACGAAGCCGCAGAGCGCGCTTCCGGTCACGTAGTTGTTGTCGGCATTGTTGACGGGCGAGGCGATGTTCGTCACCGCGGACACCACGACCACCGGCCACCCGGTCTGCAGGTAGCTGTAGACGAGGTTCACGTTGCCCTGCACGTAGAACTGGCTGACGGGCGTCCAGTTGACGGTCTCGCTCAGCATCTGCCCGCGGGCCTTGCCGGAGGTGATCTCGCTGCCGAGTCCGCCGTTCGGGATTGCCGCCGTGACGGACATGTCGCCGTACTGCGGCTGGTAGCGCGTGTTGAAGGACAGCTGCGCAAACGGCTTGAAGATGATGCTCAGCTTGACCCCGGTGAAGGTGTAGCCGGTCACAAAGAGGCCGCCGTAGCTGCCCGTGCCGATGATGTCGTCCGAGCCCACGAACCGGTTCTGGTGATCCTTGCGGTAGACCTCGGCACGCACCGTGAACATGCTCGACGCGTTCCAGTTGGCGCCGACCTTCAGGTCCTCGTAGTCCTGGTTCGCGTCCTGGAAGAAGACGCTGCCGATCGGCGTCGCGGTGTTGGTCGTGACGCCTGCGCCCGTGACGGTTGTCGCTATATACGGATTGACCCAGTGCTGGGTGCCCCGGTCGATGCAGTCGTCAAACGTCCCGTAGAGCGAGAGGCTCCGGATGCCCGTGTACTCGAGCGAAAGCTCAGGCGTCTCGGTGTGGTCGAGGAAGTGGGAGTAGGTCAGCTCGTAGTTGGTGTTGATGTTGGTCAAGGCGACCGTCTTCGCCCCGGTGGCGAGCGTCGTGTTCATGAAGCCGCCGCTGCTGCCGACCCCGTTTGACTCGTCGCGGAATCCGAGGTCCGCCGTCAGATCCTTGATCGGCGTGTACTTCAGGAAGATGTTCCCGGTGTAGTCGTAGAGCGTGGACGTGCCATAGATGGCCGCTGCCGTTTCGGCCACGTAGACCGCATTCGGCACCGCGGCATACGTGGGGGTGAGCCACGTGCCGCCGTTGGTCGAATTCTGGTGGGTGTACATGAGCCCAACGTCCACGGCCAGCTTGTCGTTGATGGTCGTCTCGGTCTGGTCCAGGAGGCGCAGCGAATTGGAGATCCTGCTCTCGAGGTCGTCGGTCACCTCAACCGTCGGGTCGGCAAGCACGCCGAGGGAGTTCGGGTACTTGATGTAGTCCCGGGAGTCGACGTTGTTGACCCAGTCATAGGTGAACTTGAAGGTCTCTGTGGTGCGCCCGATCTTCGCCGTCACCCCGGCTTCGACGCTGCGGTGGTGCTCGTCCAGGATCTGGGTGTTCGGGTTGATGTACACCGCGTTTGCGGGTAGCGCGTTGCCGACAAGCGCATTCTTCACAACCGTGACCAGCGGGTTGACGACGGGCGCCCACTCCGTCGAGTCCTTGGACCCGGTCCGGACGTCGTCCTTGTAGCTGAAGGTGAAGACCGGCTGGTCGGGCTTGGCATAGGTCGCCCCGACCCAGAATGTGCCGCGGTCGACGTGGAGCTGCTCTCCGGTGAGCCGGTAGAGGCGGTCGGTCTCCGGGAAAAACCCGCCCACGCCGTCGTAGAACGTGCGGAAGCGCTTGTAGCCCATGTCGAAGCTCCCGACGTTCGTCTCGTCGATCTTCAGGGTCGCCAGGTAGTCGTCCGTCCCCTCGAGCGCGTGGCCGTTGACGGTGAGGGTCGTCGCGTCGGAGAGGTCCTTCGTGAAGTTGAAGTCCTCGATGCCGAAGGATCCCCAGGTGGGCGTGCTCTGGCGCGCCGCGTAGGAGGCGTCGTCGCCCGATATCCACGCCGTCTGACCGGTCACCTTGATGTAGCTCTCATAGGTGGGGAAGGCGTCGCCATTGGTCGGGGCGTCAGCCGCCACCGAGAGGGACACCGTGAGGGAAAGGGCTGCACCAAGGCCGACGAGGCCCGCGATGCGGCTGAGGGAGGTAGAGGCCGTATGCATGGTGTTGACGTCCGTTAAGGGTTAGGGACGAAGTGAGGCGTTCACATTGGAGCCGTGGACATCCTCGTGGCAGCCTGCGGACCAGCAGGTGCCCTCGGAGAGCCGGGACCCGATAGAACTGGCGTGGGCGCCGTCCTTGAACCCGCCGATGTTGAATCCGGGGGTGAGGGTCTCAAGGTGGCAGCGCATGCACAGGTTGGCGTCGCGTGCCACGAGCATCTTGTCGTTGACCGTGCCGTGCGGGTTGTGGCAGGCGGTGCAGCCCTCCTCACGGATGGCCCCGTGGGGATAGGTGTACGGGCCCGCCTGCTGCGTGTGGCAGCGGATGCACGTTTCGGTCTTGGCTGTAAGCTGGGCGCCGCCGCCGCGGATCGCATTGCCCTTGTGGACGTCGTGGCAGTCCACGCAGCTCACCTTGCCGGCGAGGACCGGGTGCGTGTGCGGGAGGCTGAACTCGCCGCGCTTGTCGAGGTGGCACTGGAAGCAGGCCTCGGGTGACTTGCGGGGGTTGACGATCGTGCCGGCCTTGCCGCCGGACTGGACGTGCAGGCTTCCCGGGCCGTGGCAGGCCTCGCAGCCGGTGTCGCCCACCTTCGCATCGGCTATCATGAGCCGGGCGTGGGAGGCACTCGCAAAGTGGCTCGTCTGGTCCTCGTGGCATTGGACGCATTCCTTGCTGCCCACGTAGGTGGCCCCCGGTGTGCCGGTGCCCGGTGCGACCACAATGCGGTCGACCGCCACGCAGGAGATCAGGAGCAGGGACCAGAGTGCGCATCCACCGAATATCAGGTGGGTCGCGAATCGGCGTGAGAATCTTTTCATGGTGTTGGCGTTGGGGCTTGGGGAAATCGGTCTAATCAGCTGGAACGGATCGTGCCATATATATCGGCAGGCATCTGCGCATCAATTGCCAACATTCGCGCATACTTTGGTCATTGTTTGTGCTTATTCAGTGGTGAAGCGCCGTAAATGCCGCGATGCCCCTAGAGCGGCCGGACCCCAGAATACCAAGCTCCAGCGAAACCGCCGCGATCCGCGCCCTTCGCCGGCGGGCTCCGACTCCCCTTCCGTTGGCCTGACGGAAACTCGAGGCCGTGCGCACCCGGAGCAGAGCAAGAATAGCGGAGCAAATGGCAAGAGATGCGCCGACAATCGGCGCAGGCCCCACTATCTTCCATCAGCTAAAGAAAAGGTCCTACCATGCCGGTCATCAAAATCCATCTGGAGCACGAGGAGCTTTCAGCCATCAAGCGCCGGGCGAGCGAGCTTGGCATCAGCGTCGAGGACCTGGCCTACGGGGCGATCAACTGTTCGATGAGCCACGTGAAGGAGTCCTTCTGCAGGACGCGGATTGACCAGGCCGTCAGCGAGCGCGGGCGCGACCTGCCCCTGTGGAGCGATAGCGCCAGGTCCGTCGCCATCTACGAGAGCAAGCCCGACATCCAGCAGGCCCCCGGCCCAAAGGGCGGCCCGCTCTGAGCCCCCCCGCGCCGCGAGCCTCTCGCGATTAGCCCGCACCCGGCCGGCCCCCTCGGCTGTTAGCTGACTTTCCCTGCGCAGCCGTAAGCCCCTTCCGCCATGAGCACCCGTTCGTACGCGCTTGCCCGCATTCTTGCGCTCCTCGCTGGCGCCCTGCTTCCTGCAGGCCTTGCGGCCGCGCAGCCCGCCGCCGCCGCCGCTACGCCGGCCGCCCCGCCGCCTTGGGCCCCATCCGACGGCCCCAACCATCCGATGGGGGTCGGTCGGGGGATATTCCCCGGGCGCGTGACCTGGATCCGGGACACCTCCGCCACGCCGTGGGACGGCAAGACGGGCAACTGGTGGGACGAGGGCACGGGGATCCGGCAGCCGGCCGTCGACAACATGCTGTCGCGCTCGCTCCGGGCGCTCTCGGGCAAGGCCGAGGACCGGGCGGCGTGGGAGGCCCTCTTCCAGTATTTCAACCAGCAGCAGCGCCAGCTGAAGGCCGGGTACCGCAGCGGCGAGAAGGTGGCGGTCAAGATCAACTGCAACAATGCGTACGGCGGCTACGGGGACGTTGACGGGCAGATCGACCAGTCTCCCCAGGTGCTGCTCGGCCTGGTGGGCCAGCTCGTGAACGCCGCCGGCGTCCCCCAGGAGATGATCACGGTCTACGAGGCGGCCCGCGTCGTCCCCGACCGCGTCTACCTGCCGACGCACACGGCGTTCCCGCGCGTCCGGTTCGTCGATTCCCAGGGCAACGGCGCCAACGGCCGCTACCCCGTGGAGTACGTGGAGGAGATGCTCAACTATTCCATGCCCGACCCGAAGGTCGGCAGGGACCTGCCGCGGTGCGTCGTGGAGGCGACGTACCTTGTCAACCTCACGCTGGTCAAGGGCCACCCGACGACGGGAGTGTCGCTCACCGCCAAGAACCATTACGGCACCGTCGACGTCCGCGACCATGAGGTCTACGTGAACGCCCATTCGCACCCGATGGGGACGTACCACCCCTTCGTCGACATGATCGGCTCCAGGGAGCTGGGAGGAAAGACGCTGCTCTTCATCCTGGACGGCCTTTACGGCGTCCGCGACGTCAACGACAATGTCGCCGACTACGGCCACTGGAACAAGCTCTTCCACGGGGAGTGGCTCTCGAGCGTCTTCATGTCGCTCGACCCCATCGCCATCGACTCGGTCGGCCTCGACTTCCTGCGGGCGGAGTTCCCCTACGGCAGGTCCACGGACCTGAACTTCCAGCCAATGAGGAACGCGGACAACTATCTTCACGAGGCCGCGCTCGCCGACCATCCGCCCTCCGGCGTCCGCTATGCTCCCGACGGCGTCCCGCTCAAGAGCCTCGGAGTCCACGAGCATTGGAACAACGAGGTCGACCGAGAGTACTCCAGGAACCTAGGGCGCGACGAAGGAATCGAACTGCGGGTCGTTCCGCCGAACTGATTTCTTCCGGCTGCTTGGGCGCGCTCCGCCAGCGCTTTACGAGCGCGGCGGCCGAAGCTATGCAAATATTGGCATTATGGGTCGTGATACCCGCAGCGGACTACAGGTGGTGGATTGACGCGCGGGACACCACAACCTGTAGTGGCCAACGCCCCAGCTTTGGACACACCGATGAATTTGCTCCCTGCACCATTCTGCCCCCGTACCAACGGCTCGGGCGGCACGGCGTCCGTCCAAAACCTCGCGTGCCTTCTCTACGGCCTGTACCGTTCAACCGGTCGGGCTCCGATGCGCCTCTAGCACCCTGCCGATTGGAGTCCGAGGCTCCGACGGCGGCGGCACCCGCCACTAATTCCTTCAATGATCAAGCACTCCGAAACGCACCTTTCCCCCCAACGCCCGCCGAAACTTCTGACGCGCAATCCCATCCCGCCGGAAGCCCGGCAGGTGGTCAAACGCACCGGCGAGCTCGTCCGCTTCGACCTCAACAAGATCACCCGCGCGATCGCGCTCGCAGAATTCGACACGAAGAACCCTGACAAGAAGAACCTCTATCGCGAGGATCTCCTCGCGTGCTTCGGCCTCGAACCGGACGATTTCCTCTCGGTGACGAAGACCGCGGAGCGCGTGCAAAGCGCTTTGGAGGGGCTCTACTACCGCGCCGGGAAGCATCCCACCATCGAGCAGATCCAGAACGCCATCGTCGTCCAGATCGCGGCCGACGGCCGCTGGGACGTCGCGGCCGCGTACATGACGTACCGCCTGAAGCAGGCGGACAGGCGCCTCGCGGTCTACGCCAACAGCGGGATGTCCGACTACATCGCCCAGTCAAAGTATGCCCGGTTCAATGAGCGGCTCGGCCGCCGCGAGATCTGGGTCGAAAGCGCGGCGCGGGTCGAGGCCGTGCACCGCATGTTCTTCGAGAAGAAGCTCGACCGGCGCCTGCCGGCCCTGTTCAACGCCGAGGTGGTCGAGCTCGCGGGCCGCCACCTGAAGGCGCTCGAGGCGATGCTCGGGGGAAAGACCCTCGGCGAGATCATCGGGGACAGCTTCCAGGCCGTGGCCCGCAAGCAGGTGCTTCCCTCGATGCGCTCGCTCCAGTTTGCGGAGGCGTGCCTGAGCGCGCACGCGCGGATGTTCAACTGCAGCTTCTCGAACCTCGACCGGTTGGACTTCTTCAAGGAGTTCTTCTACCTGCTGCTCTGCGGCTGCGGCTGCGGCTTCTCGGTGCAGCGCCAGCACGTCTCGCGCCTGCCCGCCCTGCCGAAGCGCGGCCTCGAGACCGAACTGCCGGTCGTCCACTTCATCGTGGGCGACACGATCGAGGGATGGGCGGAGGCGCTCGACGCGCTCGTGCGGAGCTATTTCAACGGTACGAAGATCGAGTTCAGCTACCACATGGTCCGCCCCCGGGGGGCGCACCTGAGGACGTCGGGCGGCAAGGCCCCGGGCCACCTGCCGCTCAAGAAGGCGCTCATCAACATCGAGTCCGTGCTGGTGGGCGCCGTGGGCCGCAGCCTCAAGCCGATCGAGGTCTACGACATCTGCATGTTCACCGCGCGGGCGGTGCTCTCCGGAGGGATCAGGCGCTCCGCCTGCATCTGCCTCTTCTCCTACGACGACGAGGACATGATGACGGCCAAGACCGGGGACTGGTTCGACAAGCATCCCCAGCGCAGCGCCTCCAACAACAGCGCCGTCATCCCGCGCTCGATGAAGGACGACTCCGTGTTCCGCAAGCTCTTCGCGAGCACGAAGGAATTCGGCGAGCCGGGCTTCGTCTTCTGCGACAACCCGGAGGCCGGCGTCAACCCCTGCTCGGAGATCGGCCTGCTGCCGGTCGTCAACTGGGAGCTGTCGAGCGCCGAGGTGGAGAAGCTCTACAGCTGGGGCTACACCGGCGAGCTGCCGGGGATGTCGCGGCTCTCCGGATGGGAGATGTGCAACCTGACCAGCACCAACGGCGCCATGATCCACAGCGTCGACGACCTGATCCGCGCCACGACGCGCGCCGCCATCATCGGCACGCTCCAGGCGGCCTATACGGACATCAAGTTCCTGGGCCCCATCACGCGGCTGATCAACGAGCATGACGCGCTCCTCGGCGTGTCCATCTGCGGCTTCATGGACTCGCCCGAGGTGCTGCTCAACGCGGAGGCGCTCACGGAGGCGGCGCGCATCGTGCGGGCGACCAACGTGCTCGTCGCCGAGCTGCTGGGGATCAACCCCGCGGCCCGCACGACCACCGTAAAGCCCGAGGGGACGACGGCGGCGCTCGTCGGCACGGCCTCGGGAATCCACCCGAACCACGCGCGCCGCTATTTCCGGCGGGTCCAGGCCGCCCGGACGGAGGCCGTGTACCAGCACTTCAAGGCCGCGAACCCGCAGATGTGCGAATGCAGCGTGTACGACCCCGACCACACCGACGTGATCACGTTCCCGGTGCAGGCGCCTGATAACGCCATTCTCAAGAACGAGATTAGCGCGATCGAATTCCTCGAGTACGTCAGCCTCGTGCAGCGGTCATGGGTGCGGGCCGGGACCAACCCCAAGGGCAACCGCTCGCCGGAGGTCTCCCACAACGTCTCGAACACCTGCGTGGTCAAGCCGAACGAGTGGGATGCGGTCGCCGACTACATCTGGACGCACCGGGAGGACTTCACGGGAATATCGCTCCTCGGCGACGACGGGCAGACCCGCTACGCGCAGGCCCCCTTCCAGGCCCTCGAGACCGACGAGGACATCCTCCACTGGAACCGCCTCCAGCCCAAGGTGGTCGACTACACCACGCTCAAGGAGCAATCCGACAACACCGCCCTGAAGGACGTGGTCGCCTGCGCGGGCGGTGCGTGCGAATTGACCTGAGGGCGACGCGCTCGCCCGGCCGCGACCGCTAGGCGCCCGGCGCAGCCCCGGGCTGCCCGGCGCGTCGGCGCACCCTGCCCCGGTCCCCGCCCGCCGCGCCCCCGCGCAGCGCGGGCACGACCACGACGGGACAGCGCGCCCGTTTCAGGATGGCGTGGGTCGTTCCTCCGATCAGCAGGTCGTAGACCGCGCCGTGCCCATGCGAGCCCATCACGATGTAGTCGGCGCCGAAAACCCCGGCCTGCTCGAGGATCTGGACGGTCGGTATGCCCCCGACCTCGGCCACCTCGGCCTCGACGCCGCCCGCGTTCAGCCCGGCCTTCAAGGCCGCCAGCTGGACCGCCGCGCCCGTCTCCGCCCTCGCCTGCATTTGCGACAGGTCGACGACCATGGACGAGCTGTCGCCCGGGACGATCGCGGGCGCGACGACATGAAGGAGCACGAGGCGCCCCCCGACGGCGCGCGCCAGGGAGGCCGCGTTCTCCACGACCGCCGGCGTGATCGCGGAAAAGTCAACCGGTGCGAGGATTGTCTTCATGCAAGAGATCCACCCCGGCCCTCACGACTTGGCGGAGCGCCCGCGCGGCGGGCGCGGCACGGGGATCGCCGTCCCCATCTTTTTCAGGAGGGTTTCAATGGAAAAGGTGTAGGTCAGCCAGCTCGAGCCGGTGAGCGACGAAACCTCCGGGGAATAATGCGAGAAGAGCGACCGCATCGCCTCGTTTTCCCGAAGCACCTGCGCGGTGAACTTCCTCAACCCGCTTCGCTGGGCGATCTCGCCCAGGCGCCTGAGCAGGACGCTTGCCATGCCGCACCGGCGCTTCGATTCGCGCGCGACGAACGCGACCTCGGCCACGTTCGGCTCGGGTTCCGAATAGAAGCGCCCCACGGCGTGCAGGATCTCCTGCTTGCCCGACGTCTCGAAGATCCCGAGGGCGACGTCCTTCTGCTGGTCCACATTGACCAGCTCGTAGGCCCGCTCATGGGTCATCGTGCTGATCATGTATCCGTAGCGCAGCTGGATGGTCTCCTGGGAGTGCGAGTAGAAGAAGTCCTGAAGGCGCTTCTCGTCATCCGGCCTCAGGCGGCGCAGCACGTACTCAGTGCCCCGGAGCACGACGGTCCCCTCTGTGGGGCTCTCAACGTTCACGGGCACGGGTTTGCACTCGGAGGCCATCGCGTCCAACCTTGGGGTCCCCAGAGTCTCGGCGCGCACCGGCCCGGGTTCAAGGCCTAGCTGATCTTTCTTTGTGAGGCTTTGGGGCATGGGGGCGCCGGGTCGATTCCCCGTATCTTAATGCGGCGCAATGACCGGGCCTCCGCATCGCTTGCCGAACCCTGCGCGATTCTTGTGCAGAGCCCAGCGGCCGTGCGCGCCCAAGGACAAAATCCGGCGGGTGATCCACAAAATACGCGCAGCCCTGCCACCGTGCGGCGACTAGTATGGGCGCGGGCAGAAACGACGCCCCAAATTTATGAACAAAGCAAAGATCGAGGAACTGCTTGGCGCAGATGCGAAGTCTCTTCTTGAACACAGTTCGAAGACATTTCCTAAGGAGACCCTGAGCCTGCCGGGCCCGGACTACGTCGACCGCGTCTGCACGGTGTCGGACCGCCCGGCCCAGGTGCTACGAAGCCTCCAGCAGATGTTCAACCACGGACGCCTGGCCGGAACGGGATACCTCTCGATGCTCCCCGTGGACCAGGGGATCGAGCACTCGGCCGGCGCCAGCTTCGCCCCGAACCCGGCCTACTTCGACCCCGAGAACATCGTGCGCCTCGCGCTCGAGGGCGGATGCAACGCCGTGGCCTCCACGCTCGGCGTCCTCGGCGCCGTGAGCCGGAAATACGCGCACAGGATCCCCTTCCTGGTGAAGCTCAACCACAACGAGCTCCTCTCCTACCCCAACACGTACGACCAGGTCTATTTCGCGCAGGTGCAGCAGGCCTATGACATGGGAGCCGTCGCGGTCGGGGCCACCATCTATTTCGGGTCCCCGGAGTCGCGCCGCCAGATCGTGGAGACCAGCCAGGCCTTCAGCCGGGCGCACGAGCTCGGACTGGTCACCGTCCTCTGGTGCTATCTGCGGAACAACGCCTTCAAGAAGGACGTCGACTACCACGTGAGCGCCGACCTCACCGGCCAGGCCAACCACCTCGGCGTCACCATCGAGGCGGACATCATCAAGCAGAAGCAGCCCGAGAACAACGGCGGCTACAAGGCGCTGCCCGGATTCGGGAAGACCCACGAGAAGGTCTACACCGAGCTCACGTCCGCAAGCCCCATCGACCTCACCCGGTACCAGGTGGCCAACTGCTACATGGGCCGCGCCGGGCTGATCAACTCCGGGGGCGAGTCGGGCAAGAACGACCTCGCCCAGGCGGTGCGCACCGCGGTGATCAACAAGCGCGCTGGCGGGATGGGGCTGATTTCCGGCCGGAAGGCTTTCCAGCGCCCCATGAAGGACGGCATCGCGCTCCTCAACGCCATTCAAGACGTCTACCTTTGTGCCGATATCACGATAGCCTGAAATCGGTCAGGCTCAGCTGAATACAACAATGAACGACAAGATCCTCATTGCCGGGCATAATTTGACCCTGAGTGAGGCGACCCGCGCGGACGTCGAGGCCATTGCGGAGAAGCTCCTCAAGCACCACGCCCACATTGTGCGCGTGCGCCTCGAGTCCGAGCACGCGACCCTGCGTTCGGGCGAGCGAGCCTACACCGTCAAGGGCATGGTCGAGCTTCGGGGCCCGGACCTCGCCGCATCCTCAACGACGGACAACCTGTACAAGTCCATCCACGAGGTCGTCGACAAGCTCGAGCGGATGCTCAGCGAGAGGGCAAGCAAGCGAGAGGACAAGCGCCACCACCCGCACGGCGTCGAGATCCCTGCGGACCTTCCCAAGGTGCGCGCCTAGCCAAAGCCGGGGAAAAACCTGTTGGAACTCCGCAGCTAGCCCGCGTGCTCGGGCCCGGCCTCCGACTGGTCCGCCCCGAAGAGCTCCCATCCGAGCAGCCCGCAGGGATCCTCCTCGAATACCTTGTCGGGATACCTGACGAGCGCGCAGATCCTCACGCAACCGATGCATTGCGAGTCCATCTCGCGCTGGCCGAAGAAACGCCACCGCTTGCGGGCCTCGGCGACCGCGGCAGGCTGAAGTCCCTCGACTTTCGTAAGGTCCTCAAAGATGGCGATCTCCCCGGTCGCGAAGTACGACAGCGCGGAGATGAAGCCGCAAATTCCCTCGGAGTGCAGGAGACGCGTGTGGGGCTCGTGCTCCACGACCCAGTGGCGGAACGACCCCGAGTGGAGCAGCGACCGGAATTCCCCGAGCGTCGTGCTCTGCAGCTGCGAGATGGCCTCGATGTGGTTCAGCGGCCACATCACCGCGTTCCTGGAAAGCAGGCCAATCCATTTCTTCTTTGTCCGCTCTGAATGCAGAAGGACTGCGCCTGCGACGTCGCGCGACATGTGGCCCGGAGTTGTATGAAGGTTATAGGGGGGCCCAGGGCGTGGCTCCTCACTCCTTGACGATTGAAGCGCATTTATTGCCCTAGCGATTGCAGCCCGCGGGGTTAGGAAATGCCCCGCGAGGCTCTTGCGCGGGCGCCGCCGCTGTCCCTCTGGTGGCTCGGGACACCCGCGTATGCACCAATCCTGTGGCGTCATTAAGTGGCAGCGTCGGGTTGGCGAGGCCGCGATGGGCGTCGACGGTTTACGGGCTCAGGTGCGATTGCGCCGCAATGCTGCGCGTGCGGGTCGAGTCCGTGAAGCGGGCGCTTGCGAACCCACGCAACGCGATCCGCGAGATAGCCAGCGACGAGGACTTCCGGTCGCTCTCGCTCATGAGTCGGGTTCTTGGGCACCTTGTGGGCGAGACACCCGCAGACCACCGAGGGGCCCCCCGGCGCAGTGGCGGCGGTGTTTCGGAGTCCATCCCAGGCGACTTGCGCCGCACTGGGCCGTCGCCCTTCCTAACGGGCCACGCAGGCCGTCCATCCAGCCACGCGCATATTGTCACGGCCGTTCAATCCTTGCGCCGCAAATAGCAATTTCCGCGCAGCGCAAAGTGATGCGCAGTGGTAGCTTCGCTCAGGTGAAGAGCATTCTTGTACCCCTCGATTTTTCCCCTGTTTCACGCTTGGTCGTGACGCGGGCCGTTGGGCTGGCGCAGCCTTCGAGGGCAAGCCTGGTGCTCCTTCACGTCGTGCAGCCCCCGGCCGTGCTTGCCGACTACGATCCGGCCCTGCCCGTCATCCAAACGATGAGCCGGGCCGCCGTCCGCCAGCTCGCCAAATGGAAGGCGTTCGTCGAGACCCACGGCCTCGTCGCGACGGCGGTCTGCCGCAGGGGGGTCTCGCCCGCGCAGGTGATCGCCGCCGAGGCCGAGCAGCGCGCCTGCGACTACATCATCATCGGCTCGCACGGGCACGGCGCTTTTTACGACCTGCTTGTCGGAAGCACGGCGGGCGGCGTGCTCCGCAGGGTCCATTGCCCGGTGGTCATCGTCCCGGCCCTGCATGCCGCCAGGAGCCAGGCGCAGGCGGCCCGAGAGCGTGTCCAGCCCTCCGCGCCACTGTGCGATCCGAATCCGATCGCGCCGCGCCACCCGCACGTGGCCGCAGGCGGACCCCGTGTCCGGCCTCCCCTTTTCGGCACCGAACGACCAATGCGCTCGATCGCAAACTGCGCCAACTGAACATGAACCCTGAGCAAACAAGCCCATCGGACTCCGAGATCGATCCACGGTGGAAGTGGCATTACAAGGCGTTGATGGGGCTGAGCGGCCGGCTCCTGACGGAGCACGAGCAGCGCCGGCGCGATGTCAACGCGTCGCTCTTGGAGTCGCACAAGGACCCGGCCGACACCGCGGCCGACAACTCGGAGCGGGACATCTTCTTCGCCGAGCTGGCGATGGAGCGAAACTCCCTCGATGAGATCGAGGCCGCACTGCAGCGGATCCGCAAGGGCACCTACGGGGTCTGCGAGATCTCGGGCAAGCCAATCGCGCCCGACCGGCTTCGCGCGATTCCCTGGACGCGCTACTGCAGGGAGGCCGCGCCGCGCACCGAACGCAGAAAGGCTTAGGGCCGCGCGTCGCCCTGCACCACGGGGGCAGGCCAAAATCCGCAGCGAAAATGCCAATTCGTGCGCAGAGTCTATTCGCAGAGACGTTACACTCGCGCTTGGAACCGCCAGGACACCAAGCGCTTGACATCCTCCCGGTCTAAGCGGCTGAAGCCGCTTTGGCCGGGATTCCCGTCGGGCCGGGCTGCTTGCGCAGCCGGCTCCTCGGATGGGTTCGCAGTTCGCCGGCCGGGGTGACCCCGAGCCTCCCTGCGCAGACACGGCCTTGTCCGGCCGCCAGAATGTTGAGCGCCGCATTATGATCGGCGTTGATGTGGCTGCCGCAGGCAACGCACCGGAAGACCGCTTGGCTCTCGCGGTTCTCCGGGGCGCAGTGGCCGCACTGCGAGCAGGTTTGTGAGGTGTAGGCCGGGTTTACGACCATGAGGCGGGCGCCGGAGCGCTCGCACTTGTAGGCAAGCATCCGGCGGAAGTCGGCGTGGCCCTGGGCCAGCATGTTGCGGTTGAGCCGGGACTTTGCCCGGACATTGCGGCCGGGAGCGACGGTCGTGCCGGCAGCCGAAGCCGTCATCTCCTTGAGCTTCAGGTCCTCGATCGCGATCGAGGCGTGGGTCGTCGCGAGGCGTGTCGAGAGCTTGTGCGCCGCGTCGCGTCGCCGGTTGGCCAGATGGCGCCTTAGCTTTGCAACCGCCTCATACGCACGGCGCCGGCGTGCACTGCCCTTGACCCTGCGGCTCGCCCGTCGCTGCAGAAACCGCATGCGCCGCTCCTCCTCTGGCGTGGCAACCGGGAAGGCGATCACCTCGCCGGCCGAGGTCGTGGCGGACCGGGCCACACCGAGGTCTAGCCCGACGGCAGGCAGCCCCGCGTTGGGCAGGGCAAACGCACCCTCGACACAGAAGCTTATGTTCCAATGCCGCCCCTCTCGTGAGACCGTGATATTGCGAACCCTGCCCTGGAGGGGCCGAGACCTCGAAATGACACCCAGCCCAGCTTCGGAAGCCTGACCCAGTCCCCCTCCACCGTGAACTGCTTCGGGTCCGGGAATCGCAGGGCATCGAAATCGCCCCGACGGCGGTATCTTGGGAAGCCCGTGCGCCCGGCAAAGAAGTTGGAAAAGGCCCGGTCCAGGTCCCGGAGCGTTGCCTGGAGCGCATGGTGGGGCGCCCTGGCGAGCCACGGGTACTGGCTCTTAAGCCCCGGCAGCAGGGAGCTCAGGTGGACGTAGCCCACGGACCCGCGAAGGCCGACAGCCCCGGCCGACCTGGCGGCCAGCCAAACCCCCTCCCGATAGTCCAAGGCCCAGTTCCACAGCCACCGGCAGGCGCCCGCACACTGGGCAAGGAGGCGCTCGTGGCCCGGGTTGGGGCAAAGCCGGTAGCGCAGGCCTGTGAGCGTCTTCGACATGCTTGATCGGATTATGAAATTATGCTTAGCCTATGGCGATGCAAGAAGATATCCGAAGAGGGAGAAGCGTTGTTTATGCACTCAACGTTAATTTAGTCTTTGTTACAAAGTACCGAAGGGGAGTCATCACCGACCGCGTGCGTGAGCATCTCAGGAACACCTGCAGGGACGTCTGTGCGAAGATGGGGGCCGAACTCAGGGAGCTCGACGGCGAGGACGACCATATCCACCTCCTGGTCGGCTACCCTCCCAAGCTGTCGATATCGCGCCTCGTCAACTCCCTAAAACTGGTGTCGGCCCGACTGCTTCGCAAGCGCGACTTCCCGGAAGTCCGCAGAAAACTCTGGGGAAACCATTTTTGGACCCCGAGCTACTATGCCGGCTCGTGCGGAGGCGCGAGCCTCCAGACCGTAAAACGCTATATCCAGGACCAAAGGCGCCCCCAACCCGCCTATCGCCGGCGCTAGACCCGGCCTAATATGGGGGAGGCTGCGTCAAGCCTTCTTCTAAGGTGGTTTGAACATTTGGAAGGACATTGGGTTTGTGTGGAAGCGGTCCTCCGCGAAGAACGTCGGCCATTGCGACCGGGCTTATCCTTATCGCTATAGTTCGGGGATGAGTTGTTCGACAAGCACCCGGAAGACCACAGCCCTGACCCGTAAGGGTGGCTGTGGATCTGGAGGGTGCTTTGTGAACAACTCCGGGGCGACAGCGACCGCTGGGGCCAGTATCATAGCCCTTCCCTCCGGGATGTCCGGCAGGGCAACCAGGGAACACCGCCCGTCTGCCACGAACTTTTAACCTCAACACGCGATGTTTGATATTAGACTTTCGGGTGGGCGGGCAGTGTCCCGGCTCCGAACGAATACTCAAGATGCCGACGTTGGTCAACGACTCGTCGATAAGGATTTTGCCGTGGGCTGGGGACGGCGTTCCCGCAACCGAGAAGAGTTCATCATGAACCTCGAGCAAGTCAGCGTGATTGTTGGAATCGATTGGGCGGACCGCACGCACCTGTGCTGTCTGATGGGCAAGGATGGCGAGTCGCGGCAGACGGTCCAAGTGGGGGCTTCGGCGGAGGAATTTGGATCGTGGATTGACGCCGTGGAGCAGCAATACCCCGACGGGAAGATCGCCGCGGCGATTGAACGATCCGAAGGCGCGATGGTGGAGATGCTCCTGCCGCGGCCACGCTGGGCCGTGGTGCCGGTCAACCCCGTCGTCTTGCACCGCTTCCGGCAGGCGTTTGCCCCGAGCGGCGCGAAGAACGACCCTGGCGATGCGGCCCTGCTCGCCGAAATCGTGCGGACGCATCCGGAGCGATTTGCCGCATTGCCGCCTTCGGAGGAATTGCTGATGGAGCTTTCCGCCTTGGTCAGGGAACGGCGGCATTGGGTGAATACGCGCACGAAGTTCGTCGAGCAATTGATCGCCGTGCTGAAGAAATATTACCCCCAAGCCTTGGAACTGATGGGAGAGAACATCGGCTCGCCGATGACCTTGGAGTTCCTCCAGCTGTGGCCGGATCTGGCTTCCGCCAAGAAAGCCAGATGGAGCACATTGGAGCGTTTTTACCGGCAGCATCACTCTGGCCGCGATGACGTCCTGCAGCGCCGGCGGGAACTGCTGCACAACGCTCGTCCTGTGAGCACCCGGGAA
>Ga0302319_10002859_pt1 | contig 36687 bp, 31 predicted proteins | sample Bog_T0_2_FD_203319 | JGI IMG/M metagenome (GOLD analysis project Ga0302319, IMG submission 203319) | Peat permafrost microbial communities from Stordalen Mire near Abisko, Sweden - Bog_T0_2 | ecosystem: Environmental > Terrestrial > Soil > Wetlands > Peat | place: Sweden: Abisko, Stordalen Mire...
GTGTCAGCCTGTGGAGAGGAAGGCTCTGGCGGTCGGCGCAAAGCCGGTCGTGAAACCAGCCTCGAAGAAGCAGGAACCGAACGCCGTTTATCTCTTGGGATAAATGGGTAGGTTTCGGAGAACGGCCTTCGGAAATTTTACCGGACCCGATCCCTGCCCGGCGCGACGCTGCCATTCCGAAGCATTGCCGCCTTGACTCTTGTTACCAAAGCTTACACTTCTCACCGTGGTTACGACTGGAATGGGTTGTGACCGGCGTGACTCCGCTCCACCGACCCGCAGGCTTCCAGGGGGTTCGGGGCATCGGCAGGGAGGGTCCTGGTTTCCATGGACAGGCGCGAAACAGGGTCGGACCAGGACGATACCGCGCCGCCGCGCGGACGCGGGTACCGCTGGCTGCTCGGCGTGTTGCTGGTGGCGATGCTGGCCGCAGTCGGCGGCTATTGGCGCTGGGCCGGCAACGACAGCGATGCCGCGCCGACGCCTGGGGCCCCCCCACCGCCCCCGGTGACCGTGAGCCATCCGCTGGTTCAGGACATCACCGAATGGAACGACTACACCGGACAGTTCTCGGCGGTTGAATACGTTGAGCTGCGCGCCCGGGTCAGCGGCGCGCTGACCGAGATTCACTTCCAGGACGGGGCTTTCATCCACAAGGGCGACCTGCTGTTCGTGATCGACCCGCGGCCGTTCCAGGCGGATCTGGCCCAGGCCGAGGCCAACCTGGAACGCGACCGGGCGCAACAGGTGCGCACCGCCCTGGATCTCAAACGCTATGAGGCCCTGGCCCGCAAGGACTACGCCACCCAACAGCAGTTCGAGCAGGCCCGTGCCGCCGACCTTGGCGCCGCGGCCACGGTCAAGGCCGACGAAGCCGCCATCGTTCAGGCCCGGCTGAACCTGGAGTTCACCCATATCACGGCGCCCACCGCCGGCCGGATCGGCGCCCATCAGGTCAGCATCGGCAATCTGGTGACCGGCGGGGCGACCGGGACCACCACGCTGCTGGCCACCATCGTCTCTCTCGACCCCATCTACTTTACCTTTGACGTGAGCGAAGCCGACCAACTGGCCTACAAGCGTGGTATCGCCACGGGCGAACTCAGGTCGGCCCGCGATGCCGTGGTGCCGGTTCAGGCGCGGCTGACCGACGAGCACGGCTGGCCCCACGAGGGGCGAATCGACTTCATCGACAACCAGATCAACCGTGGCGCCGGTACCCTGCGCCTGCGCGCGGTGTTTCCCAACGCCGACCTGTTCCTGACCCCGGGAGAGTTCGCGCGGGTTCGGGTGGCGGGTTCGCCCCCCCATCGGGCATTGCTGGTTCCCGACAGTGCCATCATGACCGACCAGGCGCGGCAGGAGGTCATGGCCGTCGCCGCGGACGGCACCGTGGAGGTCCGGGTGGTGGTGCCGGGGCCGACCAGCAGCGGGCTGCGGGTGGTTCGCGAGGGTCTTTCAGCCGACGATACCATCATCATCACCGGTCTGTCGCGGGCGCGGCCGGGGGCGAAGGTGACGCCTCAACCGGGCCGGATCGAGCCCGACCCCCAAGCCGACTGAACCGGATCGGACCGGCCGCCATGAAACTCTCCCATTTCTTCATCGAGCGGCCGATCTTTGCGGCGGTGGTGGCGATTCTGATCACGCTGATCGGCGGTTTTGCCTTTCTGACCCTGGCCATCGCCCAGTATCCCGAGATTGCCCCGCCGACCATCGTGGTCAGCACCAGCTACCCCGGGGCCTCGGCCCAGGTGGTGAGCGACACCGTCGCGGCGCCGCTGGAGGAGCAGATCAACGGCGTCGAAAACATGCTGTACATGACGTCCCAGTCCACCGGCGACGGCAATGTCTCCGTGACCATCAGTTTCGCGCTCGGTACCGATCTGGATGTCGCGCAGGTGCAGGTGCAAAACCGGGTGGCCATCGCCAATCCGCGCCTGCCTCCCGAGGTTCAGCAGATCGGGGTCACGGTCAAGAAGAACTCGCCCGACCTGCTGCTGGTGGTCCACCTCTTTTCTCCCGACAACTCGCGGGATCAGCTTTATCTCTCGAACTACGCGACGCTTCAGGTCTCCGAGGTGCTGGCCCGGCTCCAGGGGGTGGGCGATGTTCGGGTGTTCGGCGCCCGCGACTATTCCATGCGGGTCTGGCTTGACCCCGAGCGGATGGCGGCCCGCGGCCTGACCGCGGAAGACGTGGTGACGGCCCTCCAGGGGCAGAACGTACAGGTGGCGGCGGGTGTGCTCGACCAGCCGCCGGTGACAAAGCAAGGCGCGTTCCAGCTCAATATCGAGACTCTCGGCCGGTTGCAGGACCCGCAGCAGTTCGAGGCCATCGTGGTCAGGGCCGATCCCGACGGCCGGGTCACCCGGATCCGGGACATCGGCCGGGTTGAACTCGGCGCCCAGGACTACGGCACCAATGGTTATCTCGACCTGCGGCCGGCGATCCCCATGGGCATCTTCCAATTGCCGGGCGCCAATGCGCTGGCCACGGCCGAGCGGATACGCTCCACCATGGACCAGCTTTCCCGGTCGTTTCCCCCGGGTGTCCGCTACGATATCGTCTACGATCCCACCGTCTTCATCTCGCAGTCGATCCGTGAGGTGTTCAAGACCATCGGTCAGGCTGTGGTCCTGGTGGTGCTGGTGGTGATTCTGTTTCTGCAAAACTGGCGGGCCGCGGTGATTCCGCTCGTGGCCATCCCGGTGTCGCTGATCGGGACCTTCTCGATTCTGTCGGCTCTCCACTACTCGCTCAATAACCTGTCGCTGTTCGGGCTGGTGCTGGCGGTGGGGGTTGTGGTCGATGACGCTATCGTGGTGGTGGAAAATGTCGAACGCACCATCGCCCGCGGCCTGAGTCCTCGAGAGGCGGCCCACCGGACCATGGACGAGGTCGGCGGCGCGCTGATTGCCATCGCGCTGGTGCTGACCGCGGTGTTCGTGCCGTCGATTTTCATTCCCGGCATCTCGGGCCAGTTCTTCCGCCAGTTCGCGGTGACCATCGCGTCGGCCACGGTGATTTCCCTGGTGGTGTCTCTGACCCTGAGCCCGGCGCTGTGTGCCCTGCTGTTGCGGCCCGAGCCGGGCGAAGGCGCGCGGCGCCGGGCGCCGCTGCTGGTTCGGCCGCTGCTGGCGTTTTTCCGGGGCTTCAACGTCGTCTTCGGTCGGCTGACCTCGGGCTACGCCGCGCTTACCGGCCGGCTGGTGCGGGTGGCGGTGCTGATGCTGGTGGTCTATGCCGGCCTGATCGGGCTGGCCGGCTGGCAGTTCGGACGGGCGCCCACCGGCTTCATTCCGCAGCTTGACCAGGGCTATCTGATCACGGTGCTCCAACTGCCGCCGGGCGCGTCGCTTTCCCGCACCGATGCGGTGATGCAAAGGGCCACCGGAATCATCCTCGGCACCCCGGGGGTGGCGCATGCCATACCGATTACCGGTCTCGACGGCGCCACCTTCACCAATGCCTCCAATGCCGGCGCGATCTTTACGCCGCTCACCCCCTTTGCCGAACGGGCGGCCCGGGGCCTCAGTGCCGACAGCATCCTGGTCGACCTGCGCCAGCGCCTCAGTGTCATCCAGGACGCCTTCATCATCGTGGTGCCGCCGCCGCCGGTGCGCGGCATCGGCACCGCCGGCGGCTTCAAGATGATGATTCAGGACAAGGAGGGACGCGGGCTGCCGGCGCTGGAGGCCACGCTTCAGGAGATGGTGGCGGCGGCCAACCGGGCGCCCGAGCTGGTCGGGGTCTTTTCGCTGTTCAACACCCGCACCCCCAAGGTCTTTGCCGATATCGACCGGGTCAAGGCCGAGATGCTGGGGGTGTCGGCGGACAAGGTGTTCGAGGCGCTCCAGGTCTATGTCGGCTCGACCTTCGTCAACGAGTTCAACTTCCTTGGCCATACCTTCCGGGTGATTGTCCAGGCCGATGCCCCGTTCCGCGAGACCATCCGCGACGTCGCCAATCTCAAGACCCGCAATGCCGCCGGCGACATGGTTCCGATCGGCTCGGTGGCCACCTTCCGCACCCTTACCGGCGCCTACCGGGTGCCGCGCTATAACCTGTATCCGGCGGCGGAGATTCAGGGCAACACCGCTCCGGGCTTCTCCACCGGCCAGTCGCTGGCCGCCATGGAGCGGCTGGCGGCGCAGTTGCTGCCCTTGGGCTTTGGCAGCGAATGGACCGAACTGGCTTATCAGGAAAAGACCGCCGGCGACACCACCTTGATCGTGTTCGGGGCCTCGGTGGTCTTCGTGTTCCTGGTGCTGGCCGCCCAATATGAAAGTTGGGCGCTGCCGTTGTCGGTGATTCTGATCGTTCCCATGTGCCTGCTGGCGGCCGTTACCGGGCTGCTGGCGCGTGGCCTCGACGTGAACATTCTGGCCCAGGTCGGTTTCGTGGTGCTGATCGGCCTTGCCGCCAAGAACGCGATTCTGATCGTCGAGTTCGCCCGTCAGGCCGAAGTCGCGGGCATGAGCCGGTTCGAGGCCGCGGTGCATGCCGCCCGGACCCGGCTGCGGCCGATCGTGATGACGTCTCTTGCCTTCGTGCTCGGCGTGCTGCCGCTGGCGCTGGCGGTCGGGGCCGGTGCCGAGATGCGCCGGTCGCTGGGGACCACGGTGCTGTTCGGGATGCTTGGCGTTACCCTGTTCGGTCTGGTGTTCACGCCGATTCTCGGGCGTGGTGCAGGCGGGCGAACAGGGCAGCATGGGTGTGGCGCCGGAACCGGAGGAGGGGGAGAAAAAGACGAAATCTTCGGTTACAAAATTGACTGCACCGAAACATGCTTTCAAGGCCGGGCCATGATATAAAGAACCGTCGGCAGGCACCAGAGATACCCGGAGATCGAAACAATCGGGGTTTGCGCCGGGGTGTCTGGCGGTGAGAACAAGAAAAATATCGGTCCCCGAGAGACGACGGCAGGCGTGGCGTGGACGGCGGCGGGGATGGCGCCGTCCCGTGGCAGAAGCCGGTCAAACACGTTGAAGCCTTTAGAAAAGTGGAGCAAGCCATGTCGATCAGCGGTATTTCCAGTTCGCCTCTTTCGTCCCAGCCCCTGTCTCAGACAACGGCGACGACAGCGGCCCAAACCGGGCAGACGGCCAGCCAGACCCAGGCCGGCCAGACCCAATCCGGTCAGGCGGGCCAGGCCGGCCAGACTGCCGTGCATCACGGCCGTCACGGCGGCCATCATCGCCCCGAAGCCGCGGCAAGCACAACCGATACCAGTGGCACCACCGCCACCGGATCGGCGGCGACGTCCACGACCTCGTCGTCCTCGTCGTCCGGCACCAATCTGCTGGTCTGATCCGGTAGCGTCCGGGGGCTTTTGGCGGTCAGGGGCCGGAACCCGCCGCGGCGGGCCGCAATGCCCCCGGAACAGTACCGTTCAAGCGCGAGCGGAGGATGAAGCGACGGGGAAGCTGCTTTGGCAGCAGGCGACGTTGCCACCGTTTCGGACGTTGAGGTGTGCCTTCGGCGGCGCGTTGGATATCAGATCGCTGAAGCAATTTTTTCTATGAGCCGAACAATTTTGTCCGTTCCCTCGAGTATTGTTCCGCTGGTAGTGACCATGCTCGTGATACGTGAAAGCACTCTTGACGTTATTGTCCGGTCAGGATTCTTCTTCTTTAGCTCATTGCTAATTGCGTTTAATGAAGAATTTATTTCCGCAACTAATTTCCCATCGCCACACTTTTCTGATATCAAAGCCCGAAGCGTTGTAATATCAGCGATCTGCGTAGGAATATTGTCGCCATAAATGGATACGCTTGCATTGTCTCCAACTACAAGGTTAGTGGCATTCAGATTCCCATTTTTTATCTGAATCCCGACGTTTTTTGAGAAAGTTTTTGCCACTCACGCCTCCTTTGTTTTAAGTCCGACTTTATTTGCGATATTAGTGAATACTGAATTTGCTCCTGACACTATATTATTTGCATTAATATTGCCGTTTTGGACGATAATTCCTTGATTTAACACAGTGTTGCGCTGATTGCTCAGTTCTGAGGTATCAATATTGCACTCATCGAGATAATCGATAATAGTACGCAATATGCGTGCGGTCCAGGCAATCTCGGAACTGCGTCTGTCCATAGTTTGGAAATAATGCATGATCGCGGGATCTGCCACAGATCGCCGCAATCCCATTGGCGCACCGAAATCATGCAATAAATTGGATTCGGTATTGCGTCGCATGACCTTTTTCTTGTCATTGATCAAATTTGATATGCCTTCATGTAATTTCCCGTATAGATAGAGAGTCGATATAATCGGCATAATGGCAGCCCAAAATAGCGCATAACCTACGTCGCCGACGTCACGCCGGAAGGTGCGGGGAGGAATGTTATCCACCCAACGATACGCCGAGCCAACGGGTGGCATGAAGACACCAGTAATCTCGATGTTGAGATCAGACTTATTACGGGTGAGGCGGACGAAATAAGACAAAGATATCTCGTTATTCCAAGCACGTTTACGAAGCCATAGATAGCGTCTGACTCGACTATCGGGATCATTTTTAAATAAATATTTCATGTCACGCGAAAGTCCAATCGGCGGCTTGACGGCCCCTGGCTGTTTAATTTCAGCAGGGATGTTAGCCCCTTGTACAAAATACAGCGACATGCAATCATCTTCCAGTAATCCAGACTTGCTAAGATTATCGATTAGATATTGCTCGATCACAGCGATATCAACAGGTTTGACATCGTCGCTGCCATCAACAGATGAAGAATTTTTTCTAGTTATATCTATTGATAAATTCCAGCTATTAAACCTAAATCCAAAATTTACAAACGGATCGTAGCCAGCATAGACAACCAAATTCTGCGCTTCTTGATAAGATACATTTGAATGAAAAGCTTTATGATTAAATTTATTTGATGAATACTTTGGCGCAATTACGTACTTATCAATCTGGAGACGTCTAAAAACGAAAAACGCCGCTATAACGGCAGCTATAAACAATGGAAATACATTGTTAAGAATGAACGCCATCACGACCCCGCTGATGCCGAGGGCTGTGTACATGAAATGATATGCATAATCATCTTCAATGCGCTTTTTTGCAATTGCAACAATATGTTCTTCATTGATATCAACGGGAAATGAATCGGCCTGATATTGGTGCTCTGCGTTTTCGACGAGTGCGGCTGCTCCAGGAAGACGGCCCGTGGCGGCACTCGCCATCAAAAGACGAAGAGGCTCGTTAATCGATTTTTTGAATAACATGGGGAGGTTACCTCCGAAACAAGGTGCCGAGGCTCGGATTATCGGTCAAATCGTATATGACGTCAACATTATTTCCGCTTGGACTCTATCAGGCGCATCGCACTGTTACCTTATTAACACTATTAGCGGAGAATTGAGGCCATAATAATAGTTAAAGCCAATGATGTAAAATTTGGAAAAAGTTTACGTTAAACATCAAGTGCATAACAACGGGTAAAGTTGATATGGGTTTGCCATTAATAAATGGTTCCGGGTGTCGACGGCTGTAAGCGGGCATTTACGGTGCCGGATCCTTAGAAATAAAGGTATGAACGGTCATCGGCCGGCTTGCCCCGCGCTATTGGGACCGATATAAGCGAAGGTATGATCGCTCTTCCTTCCCCGCCATCGCCGCCCCCGGTCGCTGGCAGCGACCGGGGCGCGCTGATCGCCTTACTGGCCGGAGGTGTGGCCATCGGCTTTGCCCCGATCTTCTTCCGCTCGGGAGAGCTTGGACCGGTGGCCAGCGCCTTCTGGCGGTTGGCGCTGGCCTTTCCGGTGCTGGCGCTGTGGCTGCTGGCCGAGCGACGCCGGCATCCGCAGGCGCCCCGACCGTCGTCACTCCGGGATGTGTTTGACCTGGCGCTTGCGGGTTTCTGCTTTGCCGGCGACCTCTCGGCCTGGCACTGGTCGCTGGAATGGACCTCGGTGGCCAATGGCACCCTGTTATGCAACTTCGCGCCGATCTTCGTCACCCTCTACGCCTGGCTGCTGTTCCGGGAACGCTTCTCCCTGACCTTTCTGGCCGGGCTGGCGCTGGCCGTGGCCGGTGCCACGATGCTGATCGGCGCCAGCCTGTCGTTCAGCCCGACCCATTCGGTGGGGGACGGCCTTGCTCTGGTCAGCGCGCAGCTTTATGCCGGCTATCTGATGGCAGTGGGGCGTTTGCGGCAGCGATTTTCCACCGCCACCATCATGACCTGGAGCGGTCTGGCCGCGGTCCTGGCCTTGCTGGTTCTCACCCTGGCCACCGGCGAGCGGCTGTTCGCCACCACCTGGCAGGGCTGGCTGATGCTGGCCGGACTGGGACTGTTCAGCCAGGCCGCAGGCCAAAGCCTGATCGCCTACGCCCTGGCCCATCTGCCGGCCGCCTTCGGCGCGGTCGGCCTGCTGATCCAACCCGCCACCGCCGCGGTGCTGGCCTGGGTCCTGCTGGGTGAAGCCCTGGGACCCTGGCAGGCCGCCGGTGCCGCCGTGGTCGCGGCGGGAATTGTGCTGGCCCGGCGGGGCAGCGGGTGAGGGCGGAGGTTTTGTGGGCTCCGCCCACACCCGCAAAGGGCCGGTCGGCCCTTTGAACCCATGACGCGAATGAGGTCAAGGAGGCGAGCCTCCTTAGCGGGTGCAGGGCAGAGCCCTGCGAAATCGTGACCGCGGCGACACGGCGACCGGAGATTCGCAGCCGGCTCGCCCGGCCTTGCCCGCCGAAGTGCCTGATTATCCCCGAACCCGGTTCCGGTATGATGAGACAGCGCATCAAAATTCTTCTTGAACTGATTGATTCTTATCAACTAAGCTGCTTTGGCGCGCCGGGTCGGGGCCGGTTGTGCAAAAGGAGTGACCGGGCCATGCTTGACAGACTCATCGACAGCAGCCAAAGAGACGATCCCGGGGAAAGCGGCCGGGTCCGCCTGTTGGGTGAGACCTTCGAGCGCCGGTTGTGGATCGCGGCGCACCCGGCCCGGACCGGCCGCGTGGCCAGCCTGTGCCTGCAAGGCGGGGCGCTGGGCGGCACCGCGCTGATCGCCGCTCCGGTGCGCCGGCTGTCGGGATGGGTGGCCGACGTGATCGGGCAGAGCTGAGCCGGTCCGCCGGCAAGGACCGCGAAGGTCAGGACGCGGCGTTCAAGGACTTCAGTGTCCGGTACAAACCGTCGCGCAGGCTGGTGTCGCAGGCAAAGCCAAAGGCCCTCATCAGCCGCCTGGGGTCGCCCACCGAAACCCGGATTTCGCCCTCCGGCGCCGCCGGCAGGCTTTCCAGGACCGGCTCACGGCCCAGCAACTCGCCCAGCAGGTGTGCCAACTGGATGACCGAGGTGGCACGGCCGGTACAGACGTTGAACAGCCGGGCGCCCGGCGCCGGTTGGGCCATGGCCGCCATCAGATACTGGATCAGATCGCCAATATAGACGAAGTCCCGCACCAGTTCGCCGTCGCCGAAGACCGTGACCGGCTCGCCCCGGGCGATGCGGCCGGCAAACAGCGAGATCGCCCCGGAATAGGGCGAAGACGGGTGCTGGCGCGGGCCGTAGATGTTGAAGAGTCGGAAGCCGGTGACGGGCACGCCGTGAACCCGGTCGGCGATGCCGGCGTAATACTCGCCGGCCAGCTTGTCGACGCAATAGGCGGTGAGCGGCCGGGGCGCGGCGTCCTCGGCCAGCGGAACCGCCGGATTATCACCGTAAACCGCCGCCGATGAGGCGTAGACCACCGGAATCGGCGCGCCGTCGGCCGCCCGCCGGGCGGCGTCGAAGACGGCGACGGTGCCGCCCAGATTGACCTGATGGGTGCGCGTCCACTCCTCGCGCGACCGCTCGGCGGAGGCGATGGCCGCCAGATGGAAACAGCCGTCCTGGCCGGCCATGGCTTCGGCCACCGTCAGGGGATCGGCGACATCACCATAGATCAGGGCGACGGCGGCCGGAATCCGGTCGGCCTGACCCGAGGACAGGTCATCGAGCACCGTAATCTCGTGGCCGTCGTCCAGCAGGTGCTCGATCAGATGCGACCCAATGAAACCACATCCGCCAGTCACCAGATACCGGGCCATGTCCTGTCCCTCATTGCCGCATTCCGTGGTCCGCCATACCACCCGAGTTTGGCCGGCGTGTAAAGGGTCCAGACGGCAACGGCCGGCCTGAACGGCACTGCCCCTCCGCCTTGCGGCACATTTTGCCGGGCAGCCCCTGCTGCCTGGGCCGGGGCTGGCCCCGGCGGCGGCCGGGACGGCGGCGCCGACCGCCCCACAACTTATGCAACTCATTGATATTATTATGACTCAAGGACATGGCACGGTGTCTGCATTGCCTTGTCCGTACCCGATGCACCCCCGGTGCCCGGAAATCCGGTCGAGAGTGAACGAGGCAGCACGATGGAAAACCCGATCTACATCTCGCTATCGCGCATGGTCGCCTTGCAGCGTCAGATGGATGTGGTGGCCAACAACGTCGCCAACGCCACCTCCACCGGCTTCAAGCGCGAGCGGGTGATGTTTTCCGAATACCTCGAACATCCGACCATGAACGAGCGGCTCTCCATGGTCCAGGACCGCGCCACCACCCGCGACATGAGCCCGGGTCCGATGTCGGCCACCAGCAACCCTCTTGATGTCGCCATCCGGGGCAGCGGGTACTTCGTGGTCGATACCCTCAATGGCCCGCACTACACCCGGGCCGGCCGCTTCCAGTTGGATCCCAAGGGCCAGATCGTCGACAACAACGGCCTGCCGGTGCTCGGCACCGACATGAAGCCGATCATCCTGCCGACCGGGGCCGGCGATATCCACATCCAGGGCGACGGGTCGGTCTTCACCAACCTCAACCCGCGGACACCGGTGGGCAAGATCAACGTCGTGACCTTCGACAAGGAACAGCAGATGACCGAAGTCGGCAGCGGCCTGTTCCTCACCGACGAAACCCCCAAGCCGGCCTCCAAGGATACCCGGGTCGCCCAAGGGGTAATCGAGGAGTCCAACGTCCAGCCGGTGGTCGAGATGACCAACATGATGAACGTTCTGCGCCAGTATCAAGGCATTCAGAAAATCGTCGATTCAGAGCACAAGAGCCAGGAATCGATGATCCAAAAACTCGGCCGGCAAGCATAAGGCCCAAAATCAAACAGGGGAATTGCAACCATGCGCAGTCTTGCAATCGGGGCCACGGGCATGCAGGCCCAACAGCTCAACGTCGAAGTGATCTCCAACAACATCGCCAACAGTGCGACCAACGGCTTCAAGGCCCAGCGCGCCGAGTTTCAGGATCTGTTGTACCAGAACATGCGACGGGTCGGCTCGACCTCGTCCGACGCCGGAACCATCGTGCCGTCGGGGGTGCAGATCGGCGCCGGCGTCAGGACCTCGTCGGTCTATCGGATCATGTCCCAGGGCAACCTGACCGTCACCGAGAACCAGCTCGATCTTGCGGTCAACGGCAACGGCTTCTTTCAGATTCAGTTGCCCACCGGCGAGACCGCCTACACCCGCGACGGCACCTTTTCCCTCAACCCCCAGGGCCAGATCGTGACCAGCAACGGTTACGCGCTCAATCCCGCCATCACCATTCCGCCCAACGTCCAAAGCATCACGGTCAGCGCCACCGGGCAGGTCCAGGCCAAGATCGCCGGCACCGTCACGCCGGCGATCGTGGGCCAGATCACCCTGGCCGCCTTTCCCAACGACGCCGGCCTCGAGGCCACCGGCGACAACCTGTTCCTGGAAACCCCGGCCTCGGGAACCGCAGTGACCGGCAATCCCGGAGTCCAGGGCTTCGGCTCGCTGGTCCAGGGCTCGCTGGAAACCTCGAACGTCAACGTCGTCCAGGAAATCACCAATCTGATCACGGCCCAACGCGCCTACGAAATGAATTCCAAGGTGATCAAGACCACCGACGAAATGATGCAGACCGTCGGCCAGATGCAGTAGGGCCAGATGCAGTAAAGAAGAGGTAAGCCATGAAGCCGATCATCACCCTTGGCCTCGGTGCCGCGCTCTCGTTCTCGGCCTTCGCCGCCGACGCCGCCCAGTTGCGCCCTATGGTCACCGTCACCGACGATCAGATCCGGCTCGGCGACCTGTTCGACGGCGTGACCGATCAGCCCGACCGCCAGATCGCCCCGGCCCCGGCCCCCGGCCGACAGACGGTGTTCGACGCCGAGTTCCTGCAACGGCTGGCCCAATCCTACCATGTGGACTGGCAGCCCGGTGGCGCCGACGCCCGGGTGATCGTGACCCGCACCAGCCGCACCGTCGGAATCGAGGAGCTGCGCGGCCCGGTGATCGAGGCGCTCAACCATCGCGCGGTCGGCGGCCGGCTTCAGGTGGACTTCGAAAACCCGACGCTGCGGGTGGTGGTGGCGAGCAATCAGCCGGATACCGTGACCGTGGACAGCCTTTATTACAATCAGATCATGAACCACTTCAATGCCGAACTGGTGATCGGCGCCGGCGGTTCCGCACCCCAGCGGGTGACGGTGGCCGGTCATGCCACCCTGATGGTCGAAATGCCGGTTCTGGTGCGCCGGGTCAACCCGGGAGAAGTCATCAGCCATGCCGATATCGGCTGGGTCGAGATCAGCGCCAGCCAGTTGGTGGGCAACATCGCCGCCAGCGAGACCGATCTGGTCAACCGGACGCCCCGCCGCAGCCTGCCGGTCAATGCCCCGATTTTCCTCTACGACGTGGTGCCGCTGCGGTTGGTGACCAAGGGTCAGTTGGTGACCATGGTCCTCCAGACCTCCAACATGGTGCTCTCGACCCAGGGCAAAGCGGTCCAGGATGGCGCCAAGGGTGAGGTCATCCGGGTCCAGAATATCGAAAGCAACCGAATCGTCGACGCCACCGTCGTCGGCTCAAACCAGGTCGCCGTGACCGTCCCCGGCGCCGTGATGAACTGAGGACTCTGCCATGAACATCCCCTCCACCTCCCGTCGCGCCGCCGCCCGCCGTGCCATCAATGCCGCCGCCCTCGGCGCCCTGGTCCTGGCCCTGCCCGCCTGCAACACCTTTGACCGGTTGTCCAATGTCGGCGACGGCCCCTCTCTTACCGCGATCAAGGACCCGCAGGCGCAACCCGGATACAAGCCGGTGAGCATGCCGATGCCCACCCCGCAACCGTCCCAGCGCAACCCCAACTCCTTGTGGCGCAATGGCGCGCGGGCCTTCTTCAAGGACCAGCGGGCGGCCCAGGTCGGCGACCTGCTGACCGTCACGGTGTCGATTGCCGACAACGCCACGGTGAACAGCACGCTGGCCCGCACCCGCGGCACCTCGTCCAACCCCAACGGCGAGAGCATTGGCCTGCCCAACCTCGCCAACTACATCGGTGCCGGTGCCTTTGCCGCCACCCTGGGCGCCGCCAACCCCAGTGCTCTGGCCAGCACCTCCAGCAGCAGCCAGGTTAACAATGCCGGCGCCATCGCCCGGAACGAGACCATCAACCTCAAGCTGGCGGCGGTGGTGATCCAGACCCTGCCCAACGGCAATCTGGTGATCGAAGGCAAGCAGCAGGTCAAGGTCAACGCCGAGATGCGGGAACTCACCATCACCGGCATCGTCCGCCCCGAGGACATCGATTCGACCAACCAGATCAGCTACGAGAAGATCGCCGAAGCCCGCATCTCCTACGGCGGCCAGGGCACCGTCAGCGACGTGCAGACCCCGCGCTACGGTCAGGAACTGCTCGACATCCTGCTGCCCTTCTAACCGCCACCCCAACCACCACGCCCTGGCACGGGCCGGCAGAAATTGCCGGCCCGTTGCCTGTTGCCGGCATCCCGGGTGGGGGCATTTTGGCCCGGCCAACCCCCGACCCGTGACCGTGACGGCCCTGGACCCACCAAAGGCCAATGGCCCCTGGAACCCAAGACGTTATGTGGGTCGGAGGGCGTCCCGCTCCTGGAGGGGGTCGAATCGCCGCAGGCCCTCGCCGTCGAGGCGGTAGGGCTGCCATTCCACCAGGGACACGAAGCCCAGGCCCTCATAGAACCGTCGGGCCGCCCGGTTCCACGACAGGACATTGACATCCAGGCGACAGCAGCCGCGCGCCCGCGCCAGACCGGCGGCAGCGGCCAACAGCGCCCGGCCAATGCCGTGACCGCGTGCCGCCTCGTCCACATACAGGTCATGGACGATCAGGGTCGGCGCGCCCGCCCAGCTCGAATAGCTCTGGAGCAGCACCACCCCGCCACGAACGTTACCGCCGTCTTCGGCCAACAGCACCTCGAAGCGGCGTCGGGGGCCGAAGCCGTCGCGACGCACAGTCTCCTCGGTCAGCGCAACCGCATCGGCCCCACCCTCGAAAGCGGCCAGCCGCCGGATCAGCGCGACGATCTCCGCCGCGTCGTCGGGGGCGGCCGGGCGAACCACCGGAGCCATGGGCATCCTCACTCCTGACTGAGAAAGCGCGCGCGAATCCGGGCCCCGACGATGGTGATTCCCGTGACCAGCCCGAGCAGGACCAGAATCAGCGCCAACGCCTCGCGATACTCGAACAGATGAAACGCCGTGATGATTTCCAGCCCGAGCCCTCCGGCCCCGACCACGCCGAGCACCGTCGCGGCGCGAACATTGTGTTCCCAGCGATAGAGCGTGACATCCACCAGCCGGGGCAGAATCTGCGGCAGCACGCTGAAGCGCAGCACCCCCAGCCGCGACACCCCATGGCTGCGCAGGGCGTTGCCGGGGCCGGGATCCACATGTTCCAGGATTTCGGCGTAGAATTTGCCGAGCATGCCGGTGGAATGACAGGCCAGCGCGAAGACCCCGGGCAGCGGCCCGAAGCCGACCGCGGCCACAAACATTACGCCCCAGACCAGCCCGGGAATCGAGCGCAGGGTGTTCAGCAGCATGCGGACCGGCGCGCCGCACCACGCCGGCCCGATGGTGCGCGCCGCCAGAATGCCAAGCGGCAGGGCGGCAAGGCAGGCCAGCACCGTCCCGGCGATGCTCATGGCCAGGGTTTCCAGCAACGGACGGCCCCAAAGCGGCCAGCGGCTGAAATCCGGGGGAAAAGAGTCGCCGGCCAGGGTCAGAATCGTCGTCACGGCACCGCCATAGCGTGCCATGTCAAACGCCCCGGAATAGGCGAAGGCCCCGGCAATCACCGCCGCCAGGACGGCCAGGGTCACGACGCCGTTCAGGGTGCGGCGGCGGCCGTCCGCCAGGACGGCCGCCAGTTCCGCGTCTTTGGACGGAAACCGGTCCGGGTTCACGGCCCCGGAACCGCATCCGGGTTGGCGCGGCCGATGGCCTCGATCCAGTTCCGCACCCGGTCCACGTCGGAATCGACGCAGGGGATGAACGCCTCGGCACGAAACACCTTCAGCGTCCCGGGATCGCTGACGTGGATGAACGCTTCACGGATTTCCTCCTTGAACGCCGGGTCCAGCCCGTCGCGGAAGGTCCACATGTATTCCGGAATGGCGGGCGACGCCGCCAGCACCCGCACCGATTTGGGGTCGATCTTGCCTTCCTGGAGCAGGCGTTCGTAAATCGGCAGCGACAGGCCGCCGGCGGCAACCTTGTGGTTCGAGACGGCCAGCGCCACCGCGTCATGGGCGCCCAGAACCCGCAAGGTGTAGTCGCGTCCCGAGATCAGACCTGCTTCGAGCAACTGGTAGCGCGGAACCCAGGTGCCCGAGGTCGAGGCCGGATCGCCGAACGCCACCTCGCCGCCCTTGAGGTCGGCCAGGGTCCGGGCCGGGCTGTCGGCGGGAACGATGATCGCCGCCTGAAAGGTCGGTCCCACCCCCTGGTGGGAGGGTCTGGCAAAGGGCTCCAGCCTGGCGCTGCGCGAGCGCAGGATGTAGGTCACCGGCCCCAGATAGGCGATGTCAAGCCGGCCGAAACGCAGCGCCTCGCCGGTGGCGGCATAGTTGGCGCCGACCACCAGTTCCACCGGCAGACCCAGCCGCTGTTCCAGATAGGCCCGCAACGGCTCGTTCAGCCGCATGACGGTGGGCGCGGATTCGCCCGGCAGCAGCCCGACCACCAGCTTCGACGGCCGGCTCTGGGCCGCCGCCGCGGTGACCTGAAGCATGAGGCCGCAGGCCAGCAGGGCGACGGCCAGAACAAAGCGTTTCAAATGACGGTGCATGGGAGTTCCTTTCCTTTAGCAAGCAGACCCTTTAACACGCAGAGACGCCCTGCCCGCCGGACACGGCAGGGGCGGGAAAGATGCGGCGTTCGGCGACGTCGTCGAACGCGGCGGCGGGGCCGTCGAAGGCAACCCGGCCATCGGTCAGGCCGACGATGCGGTCGGCAAGCGTCCGGGCCATCTGGAGTTGATGGAGCACCAGGATCACGGTGAGGCCGCCCTGCGCCACCAGCCGGCGGAACTCTTCGGCCAGTTGCCGGGCCAGCGCCGGATCCACCGAGGCGAAGGGTTCGTCGCCCAGCAGCAGGCGCGGACGCCGGACCAACGCCCGGGCGATGCCCACCCGCTGGCGCTCGCCGCCCGAAAGCCGGTCGGTGCGGGTGGTGGCCCGGCCGAGCAGGCCAACCTCGTCCAAGGCCCGCGCCGCCCGTTCGCGCAGGACGCGCGGCCACGGCAGCGGCGACAGCGGATGGCGGCAGTCGGCCAGCCCCAGCAGCACGTTGTCGATGGCCGGCAACCGGTCGATCAGGGCATGGTCCTGAAACACCGTCGCCGTGCGGCGGCGCGCCTCGCGCAGGGCGCCGGCATCGTCCAGACGGCCGGCACCGGCCATCGAAACCGTTCCGGCCGACGGCCGCAACAGCCCGTTCAGGACCCCGATCAGGGTGGTCTTGCCGACCCCCGAGGGACCGACCACGGCGGTAATGCTGCCCCCGGCAAAGGCCAGCGACACCTCGCGCAGAACCTCCCGGGCGCCGCGCCGGACGGTCAGCCGCTCCACCCTGACGGCGGCGGGCGGGGAAGATGCAACGGGAAACGGCATACCGGCCTCCATCGGCTCCGGGCACACGTCAAGACGACGTCAACCAGGGGCAACGAGTTCAGAACCGGCTCAGGCCGTGTCGGACACCGCTGATCGCCAATCTCCGGTTGGAAGCCGGAGGGACTCGCGGTGCCTGGTACCGATGGCGGGCTGTCACCGCCCCGGCGGGGAGGACTATTCCCCACCGGCCCGGACCGGTCAATAAAAAAACCATCGAGCGCCGGATATTCCCGACTGTTCAACAAATTCCCGACTGTTCAACAAACTCGCGCACTGTTCAACAAACTCGCGCATGGAATCCGCGCGCGCACAAGCCACCGCCCATCATTTCCCCGAAATGGTGCGGCCAGCCTGATAATGTAGTGTTCTCGTGCGGTGTACAGGTCGATCTATATTACCTACATCTCCTGATCGGCAAGGCGGCTGCGGGTGCGGTGGACGAAGCGTCCGAACCGCCCGAACTCCCGGGGCAAGGCGCCGGCCCGGATGGCCGAGGCCAGACCGGTGGGGTTGTCCACCACCAGACCACCCAGCACCTCGATCCCGTAGTCGTGCAGCCGCGGCGTCATCGGCGTCGCCGGACCGATCAGGGCAACACGGCCATTGCGGGCAAGCCGGAGAATGCGCGGCAGGCTGCGGTTGATCAGGGCCGAGGCATTGACGATGGCGGCGCCGCAGCCCGGCAGCAGGGTGTCCATGGCCACGGTGGGAAACTCCCCCGGCCGGGGGTCGGTCTCGATCACCGCGCAGTTGGGCAGGATGCCGTCGATCCCGGGAAAGGCGCCGATCACCACCACCCGCCCCGCGACCTTGCGAAAGGTCTTGACGCCATTGCCGGAAGCACCGTCCAGATCGTAACGGTTGTAGTGGGCATTGATGGCGGCGATGCCGAGCGCGGTCTCCAGCGGGTCCCAGGACCGCGACAGCCCGGCGAGGCTGCGCAGACTCTGGCCGGCATAACCGGGCAGCCGGGGCAGCAGATCGCGGGGATGCCGGGGCAGATAGGCCAGCCCGGTGCCGTAGGGTCCTTCGACCATGATCCAGCGCTGGCCACAGGCGATCTGGCACACCTCGTGTTCGGCAACGCCCAGGGCGAGATCCCGGTACAGCCGCTCCGGCCCCCACCACGACCACAGCGAGGCAAGGTCGGGCGAGATCATGGCGCCGTCCTGACGAACATAACTGTGCCACTTATGGATGCACTGGCCGGCGATTGAGGTCAGCAGCGGCATGCCCTGGGAACTGTCGGCCCCGATCGGCGTCCTGACGCTTTCGGTGGCCTCCAGGCAGGCGGCAAAGCGGCTGATCACCAGCAGATCGGCATCCTCGCGCATGGCCTGCCGCAGATACCGGATGGCCGCACCCTGTTCCACCGACAGGGTGGCGGAGGTGCTGAGGTCGAAATACTCGATGCGCGGGGCGCAGCCCTGGCCCTTGTCGGCGCAGCCCCGGTTGTTGCGCTGGACATAGCCCGCGACATTGAAGCCCCGGCCGCGCAAGCCCAGGGCAAATTCCGCCAGCAGGCCGTCGATGGGCTCCGCCGGATCGTGGACCACCACGCCGGGGCGGATCCACGGCGCCTGAACCGGCTCGAACACGCCCACCGATGCGCGCATCGGGCTGGCGATACGGTCCTGGTCCACCTCGAGTCTTCGATTTCTGCCGATCATGTCCGCCACGGGTCGGGGAAGGGAGTGGTCGCGGCCAAGCAAAGCGCGGGCCAGACCCGCCGGTGCCGGAAGCCGGCGGGGGCCGGGGGAGCGATCGCACCGGAACGGACATCGGCGCCGGGACTTTGTACATGCCGGTACGATTTCGACGCCGAGGCCGTTGCTGGACGCCGCGCCGGGTCTTTGGCGCGTCTTTTGCTGAGAGGAAGCTCAGGCGGCCGACAACGGGGGGGCTTCGCCCCTTGCCCCCGACCAGGGCGTTGCCCTGGACCCACCAAGGGCGGTGGCCCTTGAAACCCTGGACTCACGTTGAAGGGGGCGAGGGGTAAAGCCCCCCCGTGTCATGTACCGCCAGCCAAACGCCAGCCGGGAGGCCCGCCCATGGGAGTCATCACCGCCAGGTCGAGGATCGTCCTTGATCTCGTGCCACCGAACGAACCGGCAAACCGCCCGTTCGGCGACGCCGCCGCCCAACGCGGCGCACCGCGGGGCTGGGACCTGCTCGGCACGGTTCCGGTGCCGCTGCGCCATTGCGTCCGCGACGGCATCGCCGATCTGGTGGCGCGCCACCGCACCGGGACCGGCCTGCCGCTGAAATGCTGCTTCCCCATGGGCCAGGGCGGGCACACGCCGTTCGAGCGGCTGCGGTTCATCCGCGCCCTCGACGACTATCCCAACATGCTGGTGTCGTCCGAGCACGGCAACGCTTTCAACCGACGCTTTTACCAGCATCATATGGTGGGTGGCGCCTTTTCCGGCTGCCAGCCCCAGGGTGTCGCCCCGGCCTTCGCCGAGGCCGGACTGGTGGACCCCGAGGGGCTCATCGGCGTGTTCGCGGTGGCGCCCTTCGTGCTGCTGATTGACCACCGCCGCCTCAACGGCCTGCCGGCACCGCGCCGGTGGGCGGAACTGATGGACCCGCTCTACCGCGATCAGGTGGTCTTCAGCGGCTGGCGCCGGAAGGACGAGGGCCGTCACCGCCAGATCAACACCTTCTTTCTGCTGAGCATGGCAAAGGAGTTCGGCCTGGACGGGCTGGCCCGGTTGGTCCGCAACGTGCCGGCCTTGCTGCACTCGGCTCAGATGCCCCGTCTGGCCGGAACCGATGGCTCGCCGGGCGGCATCTATGTGGTGCCGTGGTCGCTGGCCGCCCTTTGCCCCCGTCGCTCCGAAACCGAGGTGGTATGGCCCGAAGACGGCGCCCTGGCTTATCCGTTGTGGCTGACCGTGAAAACGACGCATCTCACACCGCTCGATGTCCTGATCCGCCATTTCCACGGCCCGGACCTGGGACGCCTCCTCAACGACAACCGCTATCCGGCACTCTGTCCCGAGCAGGCCCCGGCGCTGCCGGCCGGCGCCCGCTTCAGGTGGCTGGGCTGGGACTTCGTGCGCCATCCGGCCACCGCAAAGCTGATTGCGGCGGTTCGCCAGACATTTACCGACGAGGAGCCCCGCCTGTGCGCGTAATCACCGTCGCCGGCCCGCCCTCGGTCGGCAAGACCTCGGTCATCGTCAAGACCGCCAGGACCCTGAGCAGTCAAGGGCTGCGCCCCGGCATCGTCAAGTTCGACGCCCTGTCGACCTCGGACGACGAGGTCTACCGGCGCGCCGGACTGCCGGTGGTGGTCGGCCTGTCGGGCAGCATCTGCCCCGACCACTTCTTCGTCAGCAACATCGACGACTGCCTCGGCTGGGGACAGCAGGCCGGAATCGACATCCTGATTGCCGAAAGTGCGGGATTGTGCAATCGCTGCTCGCCCCATATTCAGGGTGTGCTGGCGGTGTGCGTTGTCGACACCCTTTCCGGGATTCACACCCCGCGCAAGATCGGCCCCATGCTCAAACTGGCCGACGTGGCGGTGATCACCAAGGGCGACATCGTCTCCCAGGCCGAGCGCGAGGTGTTCGCCTTCAACGTCCGCCTGGCCAATCCGCAGGCGATGATCCTGTTCTTCAACGGCATCACCGGCCAGGGTGCCGCCGAGTTGAGCTTCCATATCCGCGAGGCGCCGCCGGTCGGAACCCTGGAGGGCCGGCGGCTGCGCTTTCCCATGCCGTCCTCGGTCTGTCCCTACTGCATCGGGGAAACCGTGATCGGCCGCGACCATCAACGCGGCAATGTCCGCAAAATGAAATTCGGGGATCTGCCGGCATGAGGACGCGGATTCTGTCGCTGACCATCGCCGAACTGGCCGGCTGGCACCCGGCGATCACCGACTTCCTGATCTCGACCGATGCCGCCGGGGCCAAGCCGGAGCGGACGCTGGAGGCCTGGCTGTCCAGCCTCGGCGACGACCGCCTGTCCGACATCGGCATGGATCGCGAGCAGGTGCTGGCCCATGTCGAAGCCCTGGCCCGACAGGTCGAGGCGTTGCGGCGGGCGCCCGAACGGCCGGTGCGCTCCCTGACCATCCAGGGCGGGCGCGACAAGAGCGGACGGCCGGAATCGCTGGACCTGACCCTGCATGCCGGCGACGTGTTGTGCATCGTCGGCCCCACCGGTTCGGGCAAGAGCCGTCTGCTGGCCGACATCGAATGCCTGGCCCAGGGCGACACCCCGACCGGCCGCCGGATTCTGGTCAATGACGCGCCGCCGGATCCCGGCTGGCGCTTTGCCTCCGGTCGCAAACTGATCGCCCAGTTGTCCCAGAACATGAATTTCGTGGTTGACCTGTCGGTCGGCGAGTTCGTGGCCATGCACGCCGATTGCCGGATGGTGACCAACCGCGACGCGGTGGTCCGCGACGTCATCGCCTGCGCCAACGATCTGGCCGGGGAAAGCTTTGCCGCCGAGGTTTCGCTGACCCAGTTGAGCGGCGGCCAGACCCGGGCGCTGATGATCGCCGACACCGCGCTGCTGTCCGCGTCGCCGGTGGTCCTGATCGACGAGATCGAAAACGCCGGCATCGACCGCAAAAAGTCGCTGGACCTGCTGATCTCCCAGGAAAAAATCGTGCTGATTTCCACCCATGACCCGGTGCTGGCGCTGATGGGCCGTCGCCGGATCGTCATCGGCAACGGCGCGGTGGTCGAGATCATCGAAACCGGCGCCGCAGAGAAAGCCAACCTCGCCGTTCTTGAGCGGATCGACCGGAGCCTGATGGACGTCCGCCACCGCCTACGCCGCGGCCAGCGGATCGACGCGCCGCTGGTCTGGCCGGTTTAGAGTCTGTCCGGAAAGATTATTTCTAGGTCGCAACCCTTGCGAGACGACGCACCATCAGGCGGATCATGGCGAGACGGAGAAAAGCCAGGGCCGTTCTGGTCAGGCACTCGAAGTGTTTCGCTAACCTTCGACACCGACCAAACCAACCAAAGGTTCTTTCGACAATCCAGCGCTTGGGTAGGATGACAAATCCTTTGGCGCAATCAGAGCGCTTAACGATCTCCAATTCCCACTCGCCGAGTGCCGCGGCGGCTGTTGCCGTAGCTTGGCCCTGGTATCCACCATCGGCAAATCATCCCAATCCCACAGTCTGAAGTACTCATATGCCGTGCTCTTTGGAACCAAATCCTTCGGAATGAACCGCCATTGACATCCCGTTGAAAGCACGTAGAAAATAGCATTCACAACTTCTCTGAGGTTGACCTCTCGTTTCCGGCCTCCGTGCTTGGCCGGAGGAATAAGGGGTTCGATCAGCGCCCACTCCGAATCCGTCATATCGCTCGGGTACCGAAGCCCCTTCCGATCGTAATGCTTGCGATTGTCAGGTATCCACACAACCGGACTCCCGCTGTTCACCCACCCATGGAATCACAAGCGATTCTAATGACTCAACATCTTTCTGAACGGCCTCTTAGGTCCTGGACCGCCATGACTTGCTTTGCAGGGCTCTGCCCTGCACCCGCGAAGGAGGCTCGCCTCCTTGACCTCATTCGCGTCATGGGTTCAAAGGGCCGACCGGCCCTTTGCGGGTGTGGGCGGAGCCCACTTCGGGCTATGCCGGCAAGGCGGCGCCGAGCGCGGCCACCACCCGCCCGACATCGTTTCCGGTCATGCCGGGGTGGAGCGGCAGCGACAGCGTCCGGGCGTAATAGCGTGCGGCGCCCGGCAGCGAAGCCAGGGGGTAGCGGCGCCGGTAGTAGGGCTGCCAGGGCACCGGGAGGTAATGAACCTGGCTGCCGATGCCGGCGGCATGGAGTGCCGCCATCACCGCGTCGCGGCTGGTGCCGAGGGCCTCGAAGTCGATCAGCACCACCTGAAGGTGCCAGGCGGCCGTGACCCCGGGGGTGCCGGCCAGCGGCCGGACCCGTGGCGCCAGCGGGGCCAGCAAGGTGGTGTACTGCTCCACCAGCATGCGGCGACGGGCGGCAAAGGACTCCAGCTTGGCGAGTTGGGACAGGCCGAGCGCACACTGAAGGTCGCTGACCCGATAGTTGAACCCCAACTCGACCATCTCGTAGTACCAGGGATGGCTGCGGCCGTTGGCGGCGAAGGCCTGGCCCGGCTCCAGGAATTCCCCGGCGTCCCGGGTCACACCGTGGGAGCGCAGGCGGGTGAGCCGTCGGGCCAGCGCCGGGTCGTTGGTGGTGACGGCGCCGCCCTCGCCCATGGCGATGGTCTTGACCGGATGGAAGGAAAAGGCGGTGGCGGCCGCCCAGCGGCCATCGCCCACCGCCCCGGCCACTCCGGCCCCCAGATCGTAGCGGCTGCCGACGGCATGACAGGCGTCCTCGATCACCGTCCAGCCGCGGGCGCCGGCCAGTTCGGCCAGCGCCGGCAGGTCGCCGAACTGGCCGGCGAGATGAACCGGCAGCACCGCCCGCACCGGTCCGTCGGCCCGGGCGGCGGCGGCGGCGGCGGTTTCGGCCGTGATCAGGCCGGTATCGGCAGCCACGTCGGCAAACACCACCTCGGCCCCGGCGAGGCGCACGGCGTTGGCCGTGGCCACAAAGGTCACGGCCGGCACCACCACCCAGTCGCCCGGCCCCAGCCCCAACCCCACCACCGCCAAGTGCAGGGCTTCGGTGCCGTTGCCGCAGGCCACCGCATGGCGGGCGCCGGTGGCCGCGGCCAGCGCCGCCTCGAACGCCGGTATCGCCGGACCGGTGGTCAGCGCCCCGCCACGCAGGACCGCGGTCACCGCCGCCACGTCGTCGTCGTCGATCAGGTGGCGGCCGTAGGGCAGAAAGTGCGGTCCTGCGGTCACCCCGGGGTCATCCCGGCTCTTCGGCCAGGACCCGGCGCAGCACCGCCTCATCCAGCCACTGGTCGTTGCGGTCGGAGGTATAGCTGAAGTCCGCCGGGACCGGGTCGAGCGTCGCCGCGCCCAGTTCGGGAACCGCCGGTTCCCAGCCGCGGAACGAGGGCTCGATCACATAATGACCGAAGCTGCGGTCGACGAAGGTATGGGGCGCCTCGCTCTCGGTGATCAGGGCCTCGTGCAGCTTTTCCCCGGGCCGGATGCCCACCACCCGGATCGGCAGGTGCGGCGCCATCACGCGCGCAAGGTCGACCACCCGCATGCTGGGAATCCGCGGCACCAGGATTTCCCCGCCGGTCATGCGGGCAAGGCCGCCCAGCACGAACGCGACCCCCTGGGGCAGGGTAATCCAGAAGCGGGTCATCCGCGGGTCGGTGATCGGCAGGGCGTCGGCGCCCTCGGCGATCAGGCGGCGGAACAGCGGCAGCACGCTGCCCCGGGAACCCAGCACATTGCCGTAGCGCACGATGCCGAAGCGGGTGGGCAGCCGTCCCGAAAGGTTGTTGGCCGCCACGAACACCTTCTCGGCGGCCAGTTTGCTGGCACCATAAAGGTTGATCGGACTCACCGCCTTGTCGGTGGACAGGGCAATCACCCGCCGGACCCGGGCATGGAGCGCCGCCCGCACCACGTTTTCGGCCCCGATGATGTTGGTCTGAATACACTCGAACGGGTTGTACTCGGCGATCGGGACATGCTTCAGGGCGGCGGCATGAACCACATAATCGATGTCCTGCATGGCCATTTCCAGGCGTTGCAGGCTGCGGACATCGCCGATGAAATAACGCAGGAACGGATAGCGCGCGACCGGGAAACGCTGCTCCATCTCGTACTGTTTCATCTCGTCGCGCGAGAACACCACCAGCCGCCGCGGCCGCCAGCGATCGACGATGGCCGCCACCATGGCCTTGCCGAACGACCCGGTGCCCCCGGTGATCAGGATCGCCTTGCCGTCCAGGGACCAGCCGCCCATCGCGCCGGCCGCCATGACGCCCGGGGTGACGCCGGGATTGTGATCGGTCTCGGGCTGCGGCGGTATCGGTTCCGGTTCCATCACCCTGTCTTACCCCACCCTCTCGCCCGGGGCGTTGCCCGACTGCGTCTTTGGCCGGACGGAGCAGGGGCGCTGCCGGCCAAAACAGACGGCCCTAGCGTCCCGAATTGAACATCGGGCCGAACGGGGAGCGGTTGAATGACGAGTAGGGCGTGACCGACATGGACCAGCCGCCGCCCTGCGGGCTGCCGAAGCTGCTGGATGAGCCCCGGCCGCCGCCGTCCTCGGAGCCGCCGGTCATCTGCTCGATCTGCTCGTCGGGATCCGCGAACTGAGTGCTGCCGTCGGGATTGGTCGGTGCGGCTTCCACCGACCAAGCCCACGCCGGCTGTGGCGCCAGGGCCGCTGTGATGACCATGGCGACGACGATTCCGATGACCCGTAACATCCGGTCCTCCCTTGCGATGATCGGCCATCCTACGCACCGGGGGCCGGTGTTGGCAACAGCGTTGGCGGATACAACCCTTGATTGTCCTTGCCGCACGTCAGGGCGGTCCGGCCGGGCCGTCACGTTTTTATTGGACACGGATTGACCGTGGCGCCCGGCGGAAATAGGGTGGGTTCCGAGAAATCCCGGAGGGTGGCGATGACGGCGGCTCTACTTTCCCGTGAGGCGGTCCGGCGGCGGCTGGACTCGGTGGAGGGCGAACCGGGCACCACTGACCGGCAGCGGATCAGGGCGTTGTCCGGGCTTTCTCTCGCCCATGAAAGCGAAAATGACAACGGCCGGACCCGGCTCAGGCGGCGCCCGGTTTCAGCGGCAGGGCCAGCCCGGCGGCCACGAACACCACCCGGTCGGCGCGGGCCGCCACCGCCTGGTTCAGGCGGCCGGCGTGGTCGCGGAAGGCGCGGGCCAGCGGGTTGTCGGGGACGATGCCGAGACCAACCTCGTTGGCCACCAGGATCAACTGGCCCCGGACCGCGTCGCAGGCGGCGATCAGAGCCGCGGTGGCAGCGTCGACGTCGCGGCCGGCTTCCATCAGGTTCGACAGCCACAGGGTCAGGCAGTCCACCAGCAGCGTCGCCTCGGGGGTTCCGGCGTACCGGCGCACCGTTTCGGGCAGCGCCAGCGGTTCTTCCACCGTGGTCCAGGCGTCGGCGCGGCGTTGCCGGTGCTCGCGGATGCGCCGGGCCATCTCGTCGTCCCGGGCCTCGGCGGTGGCCAGGTACAGGCGGGGCGGCGGCCGGCTCAGGGCCAGCGCCTCGGCATGGCGGCTCTTGCCCGAGCGGGCGCCGCCCAGCACCAGGGTAATGCCACCGCCGCTCACGGGTGACCGGCCCCGGGGTGACCGGCCCCGGCCCGGCTTTCCTCGGTGCGGGCAAGGTCGTCCAGCAGGTCCCGGGCCGCTTGGTTGCCGTGGGCGGCGGCGCGGCGGATCAGGGCGAGACCCGTGGCCGGATCGGCATTGATGCCGATGCCGCGCAGTTCCATCACCCCCAGATTCATCTCGGCGGGCGGGTAGCCGGTCCGGGCCGCCTCGCCGTACCAGAAGGCGGCAAGAGTCGGATTGGCGGCGATCCCCGCCCCCAACCGGTACATCTGGCCGATGGCAAAGGCCGCCTCCGGGCTGCCGGCATCGGCCGCCGTGCGATAGAGCGCGAAGGCCCGGGCGTCGTCGTGGCTGTCCTGGGCCTGCCGCGCCTGCTCCAGCAACCCCCGAATCTCCTGGATCCGGGCCGGGTCGGCGGCGGCCGCGGGCGGGGCCGGCGCCCGTGCCGCAGCCGGAACCTCCAGCGGATGCCCCGGGCCGAGCGCGGCCGGTGCCGCCGGTGCCCCGGTCGCCGGGGCGGGCGGCGGCGGTGGCGGTGGCGGTGGCGGCGCGGGCGCGGGCACGGCGGCCGGTGCCGGCCGTGGCGTTGCCGCCGCCGGTGCCGGTGCCGCCGGTGCCGCCGCCGGTGCCAGGGCCAGATCGATGGCGATGCGGTGATGGACGCCGGCGCCGGCGGGCAGGTCCTCCACCGCCAGCACCCGGACCGGCCGGCTGGCCTCGATGCGGACCTCGGCGGTGGTGGGCGTGGCCGCGGGGGCTACGTCGAAGCCGGTGATCGGAGCCAGACTCGAGAGCGGGTGGTGCCCCGCCGCCGCGGTGATCTCGGTTTCGACAAGGTCGATGGTGACGGTCAGGCCGTCCGCCGAAAGCGCCTGGGTAAACGGCGCGGCGGCATCCAGGTCCAGCACCGCCCGCACCCGATCCTGGTGGCGGCCGAAACGGACATCCAGCAACTGGCGGGCCTCGGCCAATCCGGGCAGCAGCGCCGCCAGCACCAGCACCAGAGCCGGCACCGCGGCCGGTCGCCAGGAAAACCGGCGGTGGCGGTGGGCGGGCGGCACGGGGGCGCAAGGGTCGGGCATGGGTCGGGTTCTCCCTCCGGCTGGGCTCACCGGGCGCGGTTGAGGGCAGGGGTGGCGGCGGGCTCCAGCCGGTCGTGCAGGGCCGAAAGGACGCCGTCGATGTCGTCCACCACCCGGAACAGCCGATGGTGGCCGCCCGACACGAAGCCCTCGGCGGTCATGTGGTCCATTGCCGTCAACAGCGGCGTCCAGTACCCGGCGATGTTGGCGATCACGATCGGCTTGTCGTGCAGGCGGAGTTGTTTCCAGGTCGCCACCTCGAACATTTCGTCAAGGGTGCCGAAGCCGCCCGGCAGCACCACGAAGGCATCCGACCGCTCGGCCATCAACCGCTTGCGCTCCTGCATGCTCTCCACCACCACCAGTTCGGAAAGGTCGCTGTGGCTGAGTTCCAGCACCCGGAGGTGGTCGGGAATGATTCCGGTGATGCGGCCGCCGGCAGCCAGCACGGCATCGGCCACCAGCCCCATCAATCCGATCCGGCCACCGCCGTAGACCACGCCGATGCCGGCGTCGGCCAGCCGGGCGCCGAGCTGTCGCGCCGCCTCCTTATAGACATCGTTGACGCGGATGGACGAGCCGCAGTACACACATACGGAGCTTAACGATACCATAGACATACCTGCGCAACCGGGGATAGGACCGAGGATCGGGCATGGCCGGGGCGGGGCCGGACCCTCGTCCACGGCGTTGCCGGAGGGCCAGAGCGTCGCCACAAGGCCGCTTACACCAAGGGCCGGGAAATCACAAGTCTGGCCCCGCGGGCGACGGCGGCGGCCCGGGAAGGGAAGGGACCAATGGCGGCTTCGCGACGCTCTGCCGATCGACCTTCGACGGCCCGATCGGTCCGGGGGTTGCGGATGGCGTTGCCGGTGATGCTGGCGTTCGGGCTCGGGTTGTGGCCGGGACCGGTGCCGGCGGGCGACCCGACCCGGGCGGTGGCCGAACGGCAGGCGGAAATGGACCGGATGGCGGAGGCGATGCGGGTTCTTGGCCGTTTTCTCAAGGGCGAAGCGGTCACGGCGGCGGAGATTGCCGCCGGTGCCGGGGCCATCCACCGGATTGCGGCCGGGCTGGCCGCCGGGCTGTTTCCCGAAGGGACCGCGATCGGGGTCGGCAACAGCGCGGCCCGGCCGGAAATCTGGCAGGAATGGGACCTGTTCGGCCAATACGCCACCGATCTGAGGGCGGCTGCCGTCCGGCTGGCCGCCGTCGCCGCGACCGGCGACGTCCGGGCGTTGCGGGAGCCGGTGGTCGCGGTGGTCCGGGCCTGCGGCGCCTGTCACGAGCTGTTTCGGAAGAAGCCATGAACCCGATCGGCAGGTTCCTTTCCGGGGGCCGACCGCCGGCGCTGCCGGCGCTGTTGCCGGTGTTGCTGCTGCTGGCGTTGCTGGTGCCGGCGGCGGCGGCGCTTCGGGCGCAGTCCCAGGCCGAGCGGGCGCTCCGCGGCCAGTACCTGTTCGACGCCGCCGGCTGCTTCGGCTGCCACACCGACGAGGTCCATGGCGGCCAGCGGCTGGCCGGCGGCCGGGCGCTGGAGACGCCCTTCGGCACCTTCTATCCGCCCAACATCACCCCGGATCCGATTTACGGCATCGGCAACTGGAGCGACGCCGATTTCATCCGGGCGTTGCGCCATGGCGTCCGCGCCGACGGCTCCCCGTTGTTTCCGGCCTTTCCCTATACCTCGTACACCCTGATGGACGATGGCGACATCCTCGATCTCAAAGCCTATCTCATGGCCCAAAAGCCGGTGGCGCAGCCCAACCGGCCGCACGAACTCAAGGACCCGTTCGGCTGGCGGGTGCTGATGCCGGCCTGGAACCTGATGTACCTCCATGTCGGACCGCTCGACACCAATCCGCGCCAGTCGGCCCAGTGGAACCGCGGCCAGTATCTGGTGCGGGCGCTCGGCCATTGCGGCGAATGCCACACTCCGCGCGACTGGCTCGGCGGCCTTGACCCGCACCGGGCGCTGGCCGGTATCCCCGCCGCCGACGGGGGCGAGGCCGCACCCAACCTGACCCCCGATCCCGACACCGGGCTTGGCCGCTGGTCCGAGGCTGATTTGCTGCTGTTGCTGGAAATGGGGCTGAAGCCCGATGGCGACGTGGTCGGCGGCAGCATGGCCGAGGTGGTGCGCAACACCACCTCGCAACTGACCCTGGCCGACCGCAAGGCGATCTTCGCCTATTTGCGCAGCCTGCCGCCCCTGACCGCCGCGGGCCCGACCCCGCCGCCGTAGCGGCGGCGGGTTTGGCGAACGGCAGGGCGTCCCGCCCGTTCTTTTGAAACAGGCCGGCGGTCTCGCGTTCCGGTTGACAGGATTTCCCGGACCGGTCTAGTGTCTCGCGTCAGCAAAATTGCTGGGTTAACGGTTTCCAAAGGCCGCTGGCCTTTGGTGGGGTCGTAGGGGCAAAGCCCCTACAAAATGCCTTCGGCGACCAGGGCTTTGCCGTGGACCCACCAAAGGCCGGCGGCCTTTGGAAACCAGGACTCTCACCGTGCAATTTAGCTGACGTGCCCCACTAGGAACAGGCAGGCTTGTGCGCCGCTGCCAGGAGCCCCCATGTCCGACGCCCGGTCCCCCAATCCGCGCCACCTGCGCGTCTTCATCGCCTCCCCCGACGATGTCGGGGCCGAGCGGGAGACGGTCGAGCGACTGGTCGGGCACCTCAACCACGAGTACGGTCACGCCCTGACCGTCGAGGCGACGCGCTGGGAGCATGAGCCGCTGGTGGCCACCGCCGACTACCAGAGCCAGCTCTCCTCGCCACGGAACGCCGATGTCGTGGTGGTGGTGGTCTGGACCAAACTCGGCAGTCTGCTGGCGGTGGACCGGTTTCCCGGACCGCTGTCCGGCGGCCCGGTCACCGGCACCGAATATGAATTCGAGGTGGCGTGGCAGGCCGCGAAGGAGCAGCAGGGTCGGCCGGAGCTGCTGTTCTACCGCCGGACCTCCGCGGTCCCGGTCGCCCCGGGCAACTTTGGCGCGCAGATGAAGGACCTCGAGCGCGTCGAGACCTTCATGACCCGCTGGTTCGGCGGGGGCCGGGACCGGCCGGCCACCGCTGCCCATTTCTCCTATGCCGAACCCGCCGATTTCGAAGGCTTGTGCCGCGAGCATCTGCGCCGGATCGTCCTGCGGCGGCTGGAACGGTTGTGGGAGTCAGGGGCCGACCAGCCGGACGCCAGGCCCTGGCTGGCGGGCTCGCCGTTTCCCGGCCTGCGCTCCTTCAAGCCGTGCGAGGCGCCGGTGTTCTTCGGACGCGGCCGGGCGCGGGTTGACCTGCGGCAGCGGCTGGCCCGCCAGATCGGGCGCGGCACCGCCTTTATGCTGGTGCTGGGCGCCAGCGGCTCGGGCAAGTCGTCGCTGGTCAAGGCCGGATTGCTGGCCGACCTCAAGGCCGGTCAGATGCCGCCGGTGACCCTGTGCCGGCACGCCATCCTGCGGCCCGGCGACCGGGACCAGCCGCTGGCGGCGCTGGCCGCGGCCTTGCTGGAACCGGAGGCGCTGCCCGGACTGGCCTGGGACGAGGCGGCGCTGCTCCAGGCCCTGCGAGACGCGCCCGGGACGGTGTCGGCGCCGCTGGCCCAGGCGCTGGCCGCGTATGCCGATCCCGGGTCGGTGCGGCTGGTGCTGGTGGTCGATCAGTTGGAGGAACTGTTCACCAACCCGAACCTGACCGTGGCCGACCAGGACCGTTTCGTCGCGGCGCTGGAGACCCTGGCCGGCAGCGGCCGGGTCTGGGTGGTGGCGACGCTGCGCAGCGACTTCTTCGAGCGCATCGACACCCTGCCCCGGCTGGCCCGTCTCTCGGGCGGCGAGGCAAGTTTCCGGCTGCTGCCGCCGGGCGGCGAGGAACTGGACCGGATCATCCGCGGACCGGCCGCCGCCGCCGGCCTCGGCTTCGATTCCGACCCCGTCACCGGCGAATCGCTGGCCGACACCCTGCGCACCGCGGCGCTGGCGGCCTCCGACGGCCTGCCGCTGCTGTCCTACCTGCTGGAACAACTCTGGGACCGGCGCAACCGCGACACCGGCCACCTGACCGTCGAGGCTTATCACGAGCTGGGCGGGCTGGAGGGCGCGCTGGGGCAACGGGCCGAAGCGGTGTTCAAGGCCCAACCCCCGGAGGTCCAGGCGGCACTGCCCCGCCTGCTGCGGGAACTGACCGCGGTCGGCCAGCACCACGCCGCCCGCCCGTCCGCCCGCTGGGCGCCCATGACCCGGTTCCCGTCGGGCAGCCCCCTGTACCAACTGGCGCACGCTTTTTTGGCCCCCGAGGTCCGTCTGATCACCGTCGATGGCGAAACCGGCGCCCCCGCCCGCCTGCGCGTCGCCCACGAGGCGCTGCTCAGCCACTGGAAGCGCGCCGCCGGCCACCTCACCACCGACCGCGTCGACCTGCAACTGCGCACCCGCCTGGAGCAGAGCGCCCGGGACTGGTCCGAGGCCGAGCCCGCCGCCAGGCCCGACCACCTGCTGTCCCCCGCCCTGCTGATCCAGGCCGAAGACCTGCGCGCCCGCCGGGGCGAAGACCTTGGGGATTCCGGCATTCTCGGCCTGATCGAGGCGTCCGCGGTGGCGCGGGCGAAGGCGGAGGAACTTCGGCGCGACCAGGAGCAGGCGGCGGAACGGGAACGGCTGAAGGCGGAGACGGAAAAAGCCCTGCTCAAGGCCGATGCGGCTCGCCGCGAGCGGCGGCGGACCCGGATCGCCGCCGCGGTATTGGCGGTGCTGCTGGTCATTGCCAGCATTGGCGCGTGGTTCGGCTGGAGCGGGCGGAAGACGGCGGAGGACCGTCTTGCCGAAAAGGCACTTGGATTCGCCCAGGTCGAAAAGAACGATGCGGAAGCAAACTCCCGCGCCGCCGAAGACGCACGGCAACGCGCCACCACCCAGGAACAGGAGGCGACAAAACGCCCTGCCGAGGCTCAATTGAACCAGTCGCGCTATTTGAACGAAAAGGCGCAGGCGGCCGAAAGGGATGGGGACCACGAACGCGCCGCCCTGATCGCCCTGGCCGGTCTGCCCCGGCAACTGCCGGCGGCCGATCGCCCGTTGGAGCGGCCGTTGTTGAATACCCTGACTGAAGCGGTCGGGCACGACCGGCTCAAGGCGATCCTGGCCGGACATGAGGATGGTGTGTGGGTAGCCGCGTTCAGCCCTGACGGCACCCGCATCGTCACGGCCTCGGAGGATGGTACCGCCCGGGTCTGGGACGCCGCCAGCGGCAAGCCGGGCGCTGTGCTGAGCGGGCATACCGGCTGGGTCGAATCCGCCGCGTTCAGCCCTGACGGCACCCGCATCGTCACGGCCTCGGAGGACAAGACCGCCCGGGTGTGGAACGCCGCCAGCGGCAAGCCGGGCGTTGTCCTGAGTGGGCATACCGACGAGGTCGAATCCGCCTCGTTCAGCCCGGATGGCACCCGCATCGTCACGGCCTCGTCGGACCATACTGCCCGGGTGTGGGACGCCGCCAGCGGCAAGCCGGGCGTTGTCCTGAGCGGGCATACCGGCGCGGTCGAATCCGCCGCGTTCAGCCTTGACGGCACCCGCATCGTCACGGCCTCGGCGGACCATACTGCCCGGGTGTGGGACGCCGCCAGCGGCAAGCCGGGCGCGGTGCTCAACGGGCATTTCGATTGGATCACGTCCGCCGCGTTCAGCCCGGATGGCACCCGCGTCGTCACGGTCTCGTTCGACCATGTTGCCTGGGTGTGGGACGCCGCCAGCGGCAAGCCGGGCGCTGTGCTGAGCGGGCATGCCGGTCGGGTTGAATCCGCCGCGTTCAGCCCTGACGGCACCCGCATCGTCACGACCTCGCGGGACCATACCGCCCGGGTGTGGGACGCCGCCAGCGGCAAGCCGGGCGCGGTGCTCAGCGGGCATACCGGCGAGGTCGAATCCGCCGCGTTCAGCCCGGATGGCACCCGCGTCGTCACGGTCTCGTTCGACAATATTGCCCGGGTGTGGGACGCCGCCAGCGGCAAGCCGGGCGCGGTGCTCAGCGGGCATGGCGGTTGGGTTGTGTCCACCGCGTTCAGCCCTGACGGCACCCGCATCGTCACGGCCTCGTGGGATAAGACCGCCCGGGTCTGGGACGCCGCCAGCGGCAAGCCGGGCGCTGTGCTGAGCGGGCATGGCAGTTGGGTTGTGTCCGCCGCGTTCAGCCCTGACGGCACCCGCATCGTCACGGCCTCGGAGGATGGTACCGCCCGGGTCTGGGACGCCGCCAGCGGCCATCCGGTTGCGGTGCTGAGCGGGCATACCTACGAGGTCAAATCCGCCGCGTTCAGCCCTGACGGCACCCGCATCGTCACGGCCTCGGAGGATGGTACCGCCCGGGTGTGGGACGCCGCCAGCGGCAAGCCGGGCGCTGTGCTGAGCGGGCATACCAATTGGGTCATGTCCGCCGCGTTCAGCCCTGACGGCACCCGCATCGTCACGGTCTCGGAGGACAAGACCGCCCGGGTCTGGGACGCCGCCAGCGGCAAGCTGGGCGCTGTGCTGAGCGGGCATGCCGGCGAGGTCGAATCCGCCGCGTTCAGCCGTGACGGCACCCGCATCGTCACGGCCTCGGCGGACAAGACCGCCGGGGTCTGGGACGCGGCCCTTGGCGTCATCATCGCCATTCTTGAGGACGTCTCATCCCCGGCCTTTGACCTCACCGGCGACAACGTCGTCACGATTTCCGAAGGTCATACCGCCCAGGTCTGGCCCATCCCCCGCTCCGCCGCCGAACTGTTGGCCGCCGCCCGGATGCGGGCGCCGCGGGCGCTGACGGCGGACGAGAAGAAGGCGAACTTTCTGGGGGAGGATGAGGGGGAGGATGATGACCCGGTGTTCGGCGCCCTTGTCCCCAAGGGCGATGCCGGCGAACAGCGGCGGCTGGCGGAGCAGGCCGAAGACAAGGGGGAGCTTGCGGAGGCGTTGTATCACCATGCGCTCGCGGCGCGGTTGTATGCTCTGAACCACGACCAACAGGCCGCGGCGTTCGAGACCGCGCGGCGGGCGACCGTGGCGCGCAGCGTGTCGCTGCACGAGGCGGCTGCGGTCTGGCGAAGGCTGAACGCCGATCTCGGCGGTTAGGGGCATCCGCGGCGCAGGCAGTTCCGGGGCCGCGCCGATCGCGGACCGGTGCGGCGGCTGCCTGCCCGCACCGAATGCGACCGCGGGATTTCCTCCTTGACTTGTAACGGCGCTAAGCGCACCGTCCCCCAGCGACCGGGTGGCGCGTACAGCCACGCCACCCGGTCTGGCCAGAGAACCGCTAGACAGGAGCAGTCGCCCGTGGTTGGTGTGACTTATACCACCCCTGCGCCTTTACGCGCACGTCATTCCCCGCATCGCCTTGACGGTTGGGGGGTCCTTGCGGCTCCGGCGATCCCGACTTGTTCCGCCCCGCGTGTGGGCTTCCGGCCGGCGGGGCGGAACATTTTTCCCAGGCGCGCGGGCGGGCTGTCCGCGGCCCCAACTCCATGAGCCTCCGGCAGGCGCTGGCCGGTCTTGAAGCCGCGGGCGCCGTGCGGCAGTCGCGGCGCGTCCGCCACCCCCGCACCGGCCGTTTCTGCACCATCACTTTGGAAGCCGTGTTCTGGCAGCACCTGGACGCCCTGGCCGGTCACTGCGGGACCACGTCGGCCAAGTTGTGCCATGCCGCTCTCCTGGAGTCTCCCGAAGTCGATCCCGCCGAGGCGTTATGGCGCCTGCTGTGGTTCGCCTACATCCGCCCCAACCTCCTGGCGCCCCGGCAACCCGACGTCCATTAGTCCGGCCGGCAACCGGCAGTGCGCGATGGCTTCGGGCGGGCCGAATCACTCCCCACCACGCCGCCCCGCGGCCAAGCCGGGGGGAGGGAGACAGGGTCATGATACCGGCGACAACGTTACGGTGGCCGATGGCACCGCCGGCAACGCCGTCATCTCGTCGCTCGGACCGTCGATGCAGCGGCCCAACGGCCGGGCCGGCACCCGGCAACTGGTCGCGGGCGACCAGCCGGGCACCCCCAACTGGTGTACGCTTTTGGCCTTGACTTCGGGGCGCGATTGAGGCTACAAATCGTCACCGTCGCGAGACGTGGGGATGGAGCGGAGAGTGGTGCCTGGAGCGGGAAGCCGCGCCGGGCTTTTTTTTGCGGTGGCGGAGAGGGGCGAGCGGCACCAGGGTGGATTGCCCTGGGTGGGACGCGGTCGGATTAAGGTCGGGGAATATCATCGGAGACGGGCAGGAAGGCGGTTAACCTTTGAGGGGCCTAACCATGGTGAAGAGAGGGATTTGGATTGTCGTTCTGTTGGCGATTATGGTTTTAATGTACCGCCTGTCGCCCCCGTTTCAGTCCCATCCAAATTATAACGTCAATAAATTCATTGAAATTGTCGGATTGCTGCAATTAATTACGGCATGTACCGTAATTATTTTATGCATAATACCCGTCATGAAAGGAAATATTCTATGGATTATAGCGCCTGTCCTGATATCAATATCAACAATTGCAATAGAAGCGATCGGATATTTATTTGCGCCGATCGATGCTAATCATGTTGTTAACATGAATGATTTAATATTTGATGTTCAAATATTATAAGTTATCAACGGAGTGATATTTGGACTTGCGAGCGCATTTATGATAATACTATTGATTATAAATTTAATAATTATCCCGCTACTAACCGAAAAATCCTCTCTGAACAATAAATGGCGGTCGGTTAGGCGAATAGTAAACATATTTATATCATTCGCGTCATCATCAATCATTTGCTATGTCTGCGTAACTACCGAATATGACAAGACTCTGTACATTGCGACCGAATATATTAAATACTATGTATATTTTTGGAAGTTTTCTGAGTGCGCCGCAAAGGGAAAAGAGATCAGGCCCGGAGTTGTTGTCGCAATATGTCAACATGATTCATTTTTGGATTATAGAATGGAGAACGATCATTATTATTATATCGTATATGATTCAAATGAAAATTTATTATACGATGGATATCTAAGTAATGAGGTAGATGAATTGGAATATGATTTATATCTACCGATTACCGGTAGCGTTAATTATCTACAATTGATTGACAATCACTTTTTTTATTTGATATTTCATCAGGACGCGGTTTTTATAGGTAAGGTAACGTGAATTACAGCTATTATCTCGATACACGATCTATAATCTATTTAATAGATAATATTATTTATGTGAGATTGATATCTTGCCAAAAATAAAGTAAGTATGCCGTATACATTGTTGCCGATGTCGGTAACCACTTCAGGATGGGTTTAAAGACCTGCTCTGGGTGGGCTCCAAATATCCGCTATTTCTCTCTGAGGGTAGGCTATTTGGCCGAATAAAGTCCGCGGTCAGCGAAGGCGGCGGCGGCCCGGGCCGAGGCCGGGGGACCGCCGACCATCGACGAGATCTGGGCGATTGCCCGGGCGGCGGCGGCGGAGCAGGCGGCGCGGCCGCGGGAGTTCAGTCGGGACGAGTTGGCGACC
>Ga0302319_10002860_pt1 | contig 36684 bp, 25 predicted proteins | sample Bog_T0_2_FD_203319 | JGI IMG/M metagenome (GOLD analysis project Ga0302319, IMG submission 203319) | Peat permafrost microbial communities from Stordalen Mire near Abisko, Sweden - Bog_T0_2 | ecosystem: Environmental > Terrestrial > Soil > Wetlands > Peat | place: Sweden: Abisko, Stordalen Mire...
ACATCGGCGACCCACCGGCCCACGACTGGGCCGCCAAGGAAGTCAAGCGCATCGTCGAGGACTACCACCTCGACATGCTGGAGCACGACGGCTACCTCGTCGCCCAGGGCTGCGTCCGCGACGACCAACCCCACGCCCCGCCCGACCGCAGCACCATGCGCATCACCCACGACTGGGGCTCCGACTTCGTGCTCGCCTCCAACTCCACAGACGTCAGCTACCACGCCGTCCGCGCCTACTACGACATCTACGAGCGTACCCGCCGCGAGCACCCCGGCCTGCTCTTCGAAATCTGCGACGACGGCGGCCGCATGGTCGACTTCGGCTCCGCCGCCCATGGCGACTACTTCTCCATCACCGACACCTACGACCCGCTGTCCAACCGGCGCGCCTTCCACGACACCAGCCATTTGCTCCCCGCCGCCATGCTCGAGAGCTACGTCGAAAAGTGGCCTGCCCCGAAGCCGGAGAACTTCCTCTACATGCTGCGCAGCGGCATGATGGGCTGGACCACCATCATGTTGGATACAACTGTCTGGACCCCCGAGCAGCACGAAGCCGCCCGCCAGGCCTTCGCGCTTTACAAGTCCGAGCTGCGCCCGCTCATCCGCGATGCCCGCCTCTATCACGTCTCGTCCCGGCCCGACGGCGTTCACTGGGACGGCGTCCAATACTGGGACACGGCCCGCGCCAAGGGCGTGCTCTACGCCTTCCGCGGCTCCATCGCCGATGAGCCCGACCATCGCTTCGTCCTCGCCGGCCTCGACCCCGCCAAACGCTACAAGCTGCATTTTGAAGACCGCACCGCTCCCGATCGCGAGGCAACCGGCAGGGAACTGATGGAGTCCGGCCTGGCCGTGCATCTGCTCAATCCGTTGAGCTCAGAGCTGGTATTCCTTGAAGACGCCGCAGCGAAGAACTAGCAAGGGAGCCGAATGGAGCAGAAAAAGCCCGAAGTTGAAGTCGAATTCGCAGGCCTGGTTGCGGTTGTCACCGGCGCCGCGCAGGGCATCGGCCGCGCCATAGCCGAGGAACTGCACCGCCGCGGCGCCACCCTGGTCCTCGTCGACCGCAACGCCGCCGGCCTCGTCGCAACCGTCCAGGATCTGAAGGCGCCGGGTCTTGCTGCCGTCCATGCCGCCGTCGCCGACCTCGCCGATCCCGCTGCCATCACGGCCCTCGCCGCCCAGGTTTCCGCGCTCGCCCCGCATGTCGACATTCTGGTCAACAACGCCGGCATCGAGTACGACCTGCCCCTCGCCGAAGTAACCGCCGCGCTCTTCGACCGCGTCATCGCCGTCAACCTGCGCGCCCCCTTTCTGCTCAGCCAGGCGCTCGTGCCTCTCTTCCCCGCCGCCGGCGGAGCCATCGTCAACATCAGTTCCATCCACGCCACCCACGCCTTCCTCAACGCCATCCCCTACGCCTGCTCGAAGGCCGGCATGATGGCCCTGACCCGCAATCTAGCCCTCGAACTGGCCCCGCGCCGGATCCGCGTCAACGCTGTCTGCCCCGGATACATCGATACAGCCCTCTGGGATGAGTGGGTCCGGTCCTCTCCCGACCCCGAAGCCCTTGCTGCGCAAACGCAGGCCCTGCACCCGCTCGGCCGCCGCGGTCTCCCCGCAGACGTGGCCTCGGCGGTGGCCTTCCTGGCCAGTCGGGGCGCAGCCTGGGTGACTGGAACGCATCTTGTTGTGGATGGTGGCCTTACTATCCGCGCTCATCCGTGATCCCGGCCCGGCGGGCAGGTCCCAGGCTGAGAATCCATCTCAGTTCCGCAATAAACCGATGCTTTATGCCGGATGATCGATAGTCAGGCCTGATTTCCGAAGTTTATGATGGCTGCGCCCATCCCCTTGGGCGCGGAGGCCACCCGAAATGAAGAAGCGCAATGCCGACCTGAGCGAGACTCTCAAGCAGGAGTTCAAAAAGGACCTGGAGCTGTTTGAGTATTTCCTTGTTCTGCTCAACGACTCCAGCCCCATCCGCAACGTGGAGCTGATGTGGGCCGACGACCTGGAGCTGTTCGACCCGGCGCAGGGACCCAGCGTGAAGACCGGCGACGCCCTGGTGCAGTTGCAGCCCGCCGGAGCCGACACCGCGGGCCGTACCTCGCCCAGCCCCAGCACCCACTTCTGCGACCTGGTGCACGGCTTTGGCGCGCACGAGGAAACCACCTGCGCCCGCAGCGACAAGCCGGCCAAGGAGCGCTGCCGCGCAACCGGCAAGAGCCAGGTCTACCCCTGCCACGTCGGCCTCACCGACATCGCCGTGCCGGTGGTGTGCGAGGGCCGCTACCTCGGTACCCTCTTCAGCGGCCAGGTGCTGGCTGTGCCGCCTACTGCGGATGGTTTCGCCTATGTCAAGGAATCGCTGGGGGAGCAACCCCACATCGACTTGGCACGCCTTGAAGACGCTTACTTTCGCGTCCCGGTGGTTACCACGGCCCAGCTCGCGGAGATGGTGCGCATGCTCGAGGTCTTCGCGCGGTACCTTGCCAACGCCTGGAAGCGCCTGGAGATCATGAGCGAGTTCCAGCGCATGCGGGAGCGGGAGATGTCTCTCGACCGCCGCGAGCTTGCCGAGGTGCTGCTGGCCGGGCAAATGCGCGGCGGCGGCGCCGAGAACCGGGAATCGGTGAGAGCCCTGGCCCGCAATGTAGGCCTCGAGCGGTTTCCCGACCGCGTGCTGGTTCTGCGCCTGGAGACGGGGATGGAAGACGCCGCTGAGCCGCCTGCTCCCCGGCGCGCCGCGGAATGGGGAGGCGTAAGCGGCCTGGGCGGAAACCTGAGCCTGGCGCGCGCCGCGCACATGATCGAGGACCGCTGCCAGACCTGGCCCAACACGCTGGCCACGGTAGTTACGCCGGGCGAGATGTGCATCTTCACCGCGCAGCGCTCGCGCACGCCCGGCAACGAGCGCATGCTGCTCGACGAGATGGCGCAAACCCTGCTGCGGGTAGCTCGCGCCCAGGGTTTCCCCATGGCCCGCATCGGCATCAGCAGCCTACACCAGCAATCTACCGAGCTGCTGCGCGCCTATCACGAAGCCGCCTCCGCCCTCGAGTCCGGCCACGCCACGGTCAACTGGTTCGAGGGCCTTCCCGAGGGCGAAAAGCAGCCCGCCCAGGCGTTGAGCCGCGTGCTCAAGGCCCTGCAGCAGGCGGAGTCGGGCGCCATCACCGCGTCGGTGCGCGAGTTTCTTGCCGCCGCTGCTCCTGCCGCCAACACGGGGGCGCAGCTCCAGCAGGCGCGCGGCCTGCTCACTTGGGCATGCGAACACCTGGCCCGCGAACTGGCCGCCATGGGCACCAGCGCCGTGGCCGTCAACGCCGCCCGCGAGCGCGCCGTGCAGATCCTGGTGGGCTCGCCCAGTTCTTTCATCATGGCCGAGGCGTTTCGCGAATACGTCGACAAGCTCCGCCAGCAGGTCGTCCAGCTCTTCAGCCAGCGCGAAGAGAAAATCGTCAGCGAGACCCATCGCCTGGTCCGCGAGCTGGGGCCGGAGAAGGTCACCATCCAGCTTCTGGCGCGCGATTTGAAGCTCTCGGCCGGCCATCTGGGCCGTGTCTACAGCCGCACCACCGGCCACACGCTGGAGGAGTACCTGATCCGGCAGCGGCTGGAGATGGGCAAGCGCCTGCTCCTCGATCCGCGCCTCCACGTAGCCGAGGTGGCCGACCGCTGCGGCTTTTGCAACCCGGCTTACTTCGCCTCGGTCTTCAAAAAGTACATGCACTGCACCCCCCGCGAATATGCCAGCCGGCCGCAGCGCTGGGGCACGCCCGAGCCGGTGCTGGAACTGGAACGGGCCGGCTAAAGGAATTCCGCTGACTCCGCCGGCTCGATGACCCGCTGAAGTACAATCCCCGCAAGGACAAATCATGCGCGCCCTCGTTTATACCGCTCCTCACCAGGTCACCCTCGAAGACCACCCCCGCGCCCAGCCCGCGCCGGGAGAATGCGAGATCGCCGTCACCGCCGCCGGCATCTGCGGGTCAGACATCTCCGGCTTTCTCGGCCACAGCCGCCGCCGCATCCCGCCGCTCGTGCTCGGCCACGAGCTGATCGGCCGCCGCGTCTCCGACGGCAGGCGTGTGGTCGCGAATCCGCTCATCAGCTGCGGCCGCTGCACGGCCTGTCTTGGTGGCGCGCAGAACCTTTGCGAGCGCTGGCGCCTCCTGGGCATGGACAAGACCGCCGGCTGCTACCAGGAGTTTGTCAGCGTGCCGCCCAATCAGGTCTATGAGGTTCCCGACGAGCTCAGCGACGCCCAGGCGGTGGTGGCCGAGCCGCTGGCCAACATCGTTCACCTCTTCCGCATCGCCGCCCCGTTGCCGTTCTTCCGCATGGGCATTGTCGGCGCGGGAACCATGGGTTCGCTGGCGCTGCTCACGGCTCTGCGGCTCGGCGTCCGCGAAGTGCTGGTTCAAGACGTCAGCGAAGTCCGCCTCGCCACCGCGCGCGGCATGGGCGCCACGCTGGCCGCCAACGTCAGCACCGAGGAAGGCCGCGCGGAAGCAAAGCGCTTTGCCGGCCACGGCCTCGACCTGGTGCTCGATGCCTCCGGCGTGGGCCCGGCGCGCCAGGCCGCCTTTGACCTCTGCCGCCCCGGCGGCCTCGTCGTGCTGCTGGGCATGGGACAGGAGCGCAGCGAGATCGACTTCGTCACCAGCATCCGCAAGGAGCACCGCGTCGCCATGTCTTTCGCCTACACGCCGGTGGACTTTGAGCGGTCGCTGCAACTGCTCACAGCCGGCGAAATCGACATCCGCCCCTGGACCGTCGAACTGCCTCTGGAAGAAGGCCAGCAGGCCTTCGACCGCATGACCCAATCGCCCGGCGACACGCTCAAGATGCTCCTGCGGGTAAACTGAGCCGCAGGCTACGGCTGCGGCAGCTTCTTGTCGGTATCCGCCGGCGGCAAGGCTCCGGGGAAGATCCCCTCGATCGGCGCGCGCCTCTTCTGTTCCGCATCCGGCTGCGGCAGCGGTTTGCGCGGAAGCATCTGGTCGCGCTCGGCGGCGTTCCAGAGGAAGATGGCCTCGACCGTAGCAATTTGTTTCAGGTCGGCCGGCTGCAGGCGCTCCACCACGTCTTCGTTCGAGTGGTGCGTGCGGCTCTCGTAGTCCAGCATGTCCTGGATGAACTGGAACCCCGGGATGCCCACCGCGTCGAAGCTCAGGTGGTCGGTGCCGCCGGTGTTGCGGTTGGTGATGGCGGTGACGCCCAGGTCCTTGAGCGGGGCGATCCACTGCGCGAAGATGGGCCCGATGGCCGTATTGCCCTGCGTATAGATGCCGCGAATCTTGCCGGTGCCGTTGTCCACGTTGAAGTAGGCGGAGATGAGCTTCTGCTCCGGTTTCACTTCCAGCGGGCCCTCGGAGCGCCGCATGAACTCCGGCAGTTGCATCTGATCGGGCGCGGTGGACGTCTTGGCCGAGCCGAAGTGGATGGTGCAATAGCCCTTGGAGCCGAAGATGCCCTGCTCCTCGCCGGTCCACAGGGCAATGCGAATGGTCCGCCGCGGCTTCACGTCGAGCGCCTTGAGGATGCGCACGGCCTCCATGGCGACGATAGTTCCCGCGCCGTTGTCGGTCGCGCCGGTGCCGGCGATCCAGCTGTCCAGATGGCCGCCCACCATCACCACCTGTTCCTTGAGCCTGGGATCGGTGCCGGGAATCTCGGCAACGGTGTCGAAGCCGTGTTCATGTTCCCCCGTGATTTTGGTATCGACGTCGATTTCCACGCTCACCGGCGCATGCGCCTGGGTGAGCCGGTAAAGGCGGCCGTAGCTCTCGATGGCAGCCACGACCACCGGAACTTTGACGCGCTTGTCGGCGATGTATGGCGTGCGGCCCAGGGTCGCGCCGTTGTCGTCGAAGAGCGTCCCGCCCGAGCCGCCGCCGTTCTTGCCGTCGCGGCTGGGCTCGATAACCGCGGCCACCTTTTCGTCGGCAAAGAACTGGGCAATCTTGTCGATCAGCCGCATCCGCTCCACGCGCTCCCGCATGCGCGCCTGCATCTCCGGGGGAAGGCCCCCGCCGCCTGCGTTCACCGGAAACTCCGACACATCCTCCAGGTCCTTGTCGGTATTGCGGTCGAAGAGCGGCTTGTCCACCGGCGGAACCTCGCGCATGGCGCCAAACAGCACTACCTTGCCTTCCAGCTTGCCCTTGTACTGGTCAAAGTCCTTTTCTGTTTGGATGCTGACGTAAACCACGTCGCCGGTCACCGCACCGGGCGTCGCGGGCGACCACGGCGTGGCCTGCACAATCAGCACGGCGGTGTCCGGCGTAACCATGCGCGCCCAGGTGTTCATTTGCTGCCATCCCAGGCCGAACTCGCCCCAGTCTTCCAGATGCGCATTCTCCAGGCCGATCCTGGTCAGCGTGTCGCGCGTCCAGGCGTTGGCCTTGGCCAGGTTGGGCGAGCCGGTAAGGCGCGGGCCGATGCCGTCCATCAGCGCGGTGGCAAACTCCATCACATGCGAGTGGTTCAGCCCCTCGTCGCGAATCCGCTGGTACATATTCAGGTCCAGCGTTTCGGTGGCGGGCTGCACCTCGGCGTAAGGATCGGTCGCGGCCGGCGCCGGCGCGGCAGCTTTGGGCTTGTCGGCTGCGAAGGCGATGGCATGCAGCAGGAGCGCCGCGGCCAAAAACACCGCGGGCAACACACGAAGGATTTTCACGGGCATCAGGATCTCCGGTCGGGTGGGGAATGTGCTTTCCGTTTGCTGGAATTGTAGGTCATCGGACCGGGATATCGATCTCGCGATTGCGAGGACATTTCTGAGGCCCCTGGGGTGGACACGCGTTTTATGCGCGCATGGTGATGATGCGCCGCTCTGCATTCTCCGCCTATGGCCGAGCAAAGTAGGCGAAGTTGGTTCGCACCGTCAAGCCCGGCTTATCAACCTTGATTTCGAGCGGATGGTATTCGCCCGGCTCGGCGGCGGGTACGGCAGCGGCATCGAACGACACCACGTAGTACGAGTCCCCGTCTGCAATGCTGGCGGCGATTGCCCCGGCAAGATCTTTGCCTGATTCAAAAACCCGGCCACCCGTCTGCCGCGCCAGGATCGGCAGGGTGAAGTTTGCCGGGCCCGCTTCGCCCGCCGCGGGTGGAGCAGCGGCCACCGAGGCTTGAGAGACGAGTTCGGCACGTCCAGATTGATCCGACGAAAGGACGGCGTCCAAGGTTACCTGCGCCTGCTGCATATAGGCGGACAGATTGACGAGCTGGTCGAAGCGGCCCCGCCTCATGGCGGACGTATCCGGGTTAAACCCCGGTCCGGAGAGAAGCGGCCATCCGGGGCCGGTCCAAATCACGATGGCACGGCCCGGTTGATCGACCTGCGCCTTCACCAGCCTGTTGAGAGCGCCCATGGAGACAACAAACTGGTCGATTTTGCAATCCGCGGCGCGAACCTGAGCGGCGGTTCCGCCACCGGATTCGGCGCCGTCGATGGCGTTGAGCGAATTGAACGAGTCAGACCTGTTGATTGGCGTAATGGTGCCGGACGACGCGTCATCCGCCGATGGGTTGTCCCGCTTCGAACAGTCCATTACGCGGACAGCCTGCGTGAGTTGACTCAGTTCGCCGAGCAGCACATCCGCGTCCTGCGAAGGCGGATCGATAATGAGTCCTGAAGCGGAGACCAGGACGAGGGAGATCGGATACGGCAGCTTTCCCCGGTTTTGCGTAAGGTACTTCTCGACCTCCTTGCGCTGAACGGCGATGCCGCGGAAAGTGCTGTTGACGGCATCCAGCACCAGCAGCACGTGAACGTGCTCGCGAACGGCTTCTCCCGCAGCCTGGCGAAAAGCCTCGATCTTCGCAGGCCGGCGATCGTCGAGCAGCGAAAAGTCACTCTGGCTAAGTCCTTCGGCCGGCTTCCCGGCAGCATCGGTCACCCGCACATTGAGAATGACGCGCTGGCGGGCTTGATACGCGCGTTCCCGGTCGTCATGAGATCGCGGAGCGAGTGTTGGCTGTGGCTGGCCGGGAGCCGAGCCCGGCGATTGTCCCAAAGCTGGCAGGGAAGGGGCGTTCTGCTGCGCCGCCGCGGAAAACGAAAGGAAAATGGCGAATGCCGCTGAAAGCTGCAACCAGCTCCTCAAGATTCCTCCCAATGATCTGCCGAAACCATTAGACTCCGCCTAACGCATCAAGGTTAGGCGCGCACACGCAACCAGGCGACCCGAGGCGCGGTCGTGATCGCAGCCGTGAAGATCGATGTGCTGCACGGGCAAAGCATAGAGCTGTCCCCGCCATGCGTGCAAATTTGTCCAGCAAGCAAGCTCTCGTCCGTCAATCCGCACCGGAGCTTGCCCTTCCCATTGGCCCTCAGTCGCTCTTTCCCGAGTCGTTGTCCATCCCGGCGGGCAAGTCGAGCGCGACCAGCGCAAAGCGGGTTTGCCCGCCCTTTGGATCCTCGAAGCCCACAATGTGCTGGTGCCGCTTGGACCCGGCCTTCAACTCCATGCCGTGCTTGCCAATTCCGTAATCTTCCCGGTCAATCTGCACCTTGGGATTCTTGTCGTCTTCTGAGCAGGTCAAGCCCTCGTGGGTAGCCGTTGGAGCGCCCACGGCCGTATTGCCCTGACAAGTAATCACATCGCCGTAGCGGCCCAGCGCCTTCTTGTAGAAGGAAATCACCTGGTCCGGCGGGTCAGTCGTCGAGTAGCTGACCGCGCGCACGCGCAGTTCCCACTCGCCAAAGCCCAGGTGCACGTCCGCGGACTTGTGCTTGTCGTCGTCCATCACCTGCTTGGCGCCGGGATAGGCCGGCAACCCCAGGTCCGCGGCCGAGGTCTGGTTGGTATTCACATGGACGCCGCCGAAAGGCGTATCCACCTGCACATTCTTGTCCTCGCCGTTGGCGTCCTTATCCACGTGGACCCGGAAGCACCCGGTCGTCCCCGCCGCCAGCGCCAGCCCCGCAAGCAATCCCAAAACCGTCCGTAAACCCATCCGCGCCATGGTTCTCGACCTCTTGCCCTTGTTATACGCCGGATTCCGAGGAAAGGTTCCTCGAATCGTTTAGACTCAGGGAAAGATCGTCGTGCCACTTTCCCGGCTTTTCGGGGTTAGTATCCACCATGACGGGCTTCGCGCACGCGAGGTCGAGTGGGGGGTTGCCCTGGCCCCCCGCAACATGTCACAAGCAAGGCGCCTGGTTTTCCCAATTCTCTTGCCTGGTTTCCCAATTCAAGCTGTGCAAACCGGCCCTCCTGGAATCAAAAACCGAGCGCCGCACGAAAGGACCTGAACGTATGCGTCAATTTGCTCTCACCTCCGCCCGAAAACTTCTCCTGGCTGGCGTCGCCGCGGCTTTGTTTCTGCTGGCCGCAACGCCCTGCCTCGCGCAGCCCGACCCGCCCGCGCAGGCGGGCCGGCTCTCTTACATCTCCGGCACGGTTTCCGTCCAGCCCGCAGGCATCGACGACTGGGGCCAGGCCTATCCCAATCTCATCATCGGACCCGGCGACCGCATCGTCACCGACGTCGATGGCCGCGCCGAGATCCAGGTGGGCCAGACCTTCCTCCGCATTGGAGCTAACGCCGATGTCAGCCTGGTCGATTCCACGCCCCAGGGCCTCTACTTCGGCGTCGCCCAGGGCTCCGTTCATTTCCGCACCAACGGCCTTTGGCAGGGCCAGTCGGTCTACGTGAACACCCCCAGCGGCAGCTCCACCCTCTCTTCGCCGGGTGAAATGCGCGTCGATGTCATCGCTGACCAGCCCGCCGCCCTCTTCACCAGCTTCGGCAGCAATCTGTTCCTCACCGGCGCCGACGGCTTCCAGCAGGACCTCGGCAGCGGCCAGGCCCTCGAGCTGATCGGCTCCAACCCCGTCACCCCGCAATGGCTGCAACCCGCAGACTGGGACGGCCTCGACAACTGGAGCCACCAGCGCGATCAGCAGATCGCCGAATCCCAGTCCTACCGTTACGTCAGCCCCGAGGTTCCAGGGGCCTACGAGCTCGACGCCAACGGCGACTGGACCCCCGGAACTCCCTACGGTCCCATCTGGTTCCCGCGCAACGTACCCTACGGCTGGGCCCCATATCACTACGGCCACTGGGTCAGCCATGCCCCGTGGGGCTGGGTGTGGGTCGAGGATGAGTCCTGGGGTTATGCGCCCTTCCACTATGGCCGCTGGGTCTCCTTCAACGGCCGCTGGGGATGGGTCCCCGGGCCCCCCGCCGCGCATCCTGTCTGGTCTCCTGCGCTGGTTGTCTTTGCCGGCGGCATTCATGTGGGCGGCGTCGGCGTCTCCGCCTGGTTCCCTCTCGGTCCCGGCGAGGCTTACCGGCCCTGGTATCCATGCAGCCCGCGCTACATGGACCAAGTGAACATCACCAATATCGTGGAGAGCCCGCGCGTTCACGTCCAAACCACCTACGTGAACATCAATGTGGTGAACATCACCTACGTCAACCGCACCACCGTGACCGCGATGCGCCAGGAGGACTTTGCCTCGGGCCGTTCGGCCCACCAGGCCAACGTGGTGGTCGATGTTCATCAGATGGACCACGTGCAGCCGCTGGCCGCGCCCGAGCCGAAGCCGACCGCGCAGTCCTTCGTCGGCCATCCGCCCGCTCGTCCGGTGAAGGCAAACGTGGCGCGCCCGGTGCTGATCAACGACAAGGGCAAGGCGATTTCCACCAAGCCCGGCTCAGTGGCTGTTGAACCGCCGGTCAAGCAGGCCCCGCCCGTCAAGGCGCTGCCCGGCCACACCATGGTGGCTCCGCCCCCCAATGCCGCAAAAACCCCGCCGGGAGCGAGGGCGCCCATTCCGCCTGCTAAGTCTGCCCCGCCGGCCGCGGCGGCACCCAAGCCTGCGCCGGAGACCGTCAACAAGCCGGCTGCTCCGCCCGCTCCCAAGCCGGCTGAAAAGGCCGCACCGGAACCGGCTGCAAAAAACCCGCCGCCCGCGGCAGAAAAACCCGCTAATCCAGCGGCGCCAAAGCCAGCCGGGGAATCGTCCACAACACCCAGGCCGGGTACGACACCCCCGGCCAAGACCGACAAAAACAAGAAGGACGACAAGAACAAGGACAAGCCCAAAGACGACAAAACTCCGCAGTAGAACGCAACCACGCTCGGTTCACTCAAGGGAATCCGAAAAGCCCGCTGCCGTTTGCGGCGGGCTTTCTTCGTCGCCCGCACCAGGCATTTCCATCCTGTATCGTGGAGCGCATGAGGATTCCCCTGGCCTGGCCATGTGTTCCGCTATTAGCCGTCTTCATTGCGGCGGCAGCCGCTAGCAGCGCACAGACCGCGGCCACCGTCATCATTCAGGTTCATGCCGGCCAGCCCACCGGCCCCTACAAGCCCATCTGGAACTTCTTCGGAGCCGACGAGCCCAACTACCTCTACGCCCCCAACGGCAAAAAGCTGCTTGGCGAACTCGCTCGCCTCAGCCCGGTTCCGGTCTACTTTCGTCCCCACAACCTGTTTACCACCGGCGACGGCGAGGGCTCGCTGAAGTGGGGGTCCACGAACATCTACACCGAAAAGCCGGACGGCACGCCGGTCTACGACTTCACCATCACCGACCGCATCTTCGACGCCCTGATCGAGGCGCACATTCGTCCGCTGGTCGAGATCGGCTTCATGCCCCAGTCGCTCTCCACTCACCCCGATCCCTATCGCCACAGCTTTCCCAAAGGAGAAATCTTCACCGGCTGGACCTACCCGCCCAAAGACGAGGCCAAATGGTCGAAGCTTGTTACGGCCTACGTGGCGCATATGCACGAGCGTTACGGCAGCCAGACTTCGACCTGGCTCTGGGAAGTCTGGAACGAGCCCGACATCCCCTACTGGCACGGCACGCCCGCCGAGTACGACCGGCTCTACGACCTGACCGCGGACGCCATTCGCCAGGTCCTGCCCCAGGCGCGCATCGGCGGTCCCGAAGCCACCGGCGTCAGCGACCATTCCGAGCCCTTTCTGCGCCAGTTTCTCGAGCACTGCGCCCGCGGCGTGAATGCCGCAACCGGCGGCACGGGCGCGCCCCTCGACTTCATCAGCTACCACCCCAAGGGCAGCCCGAAGTTTGTCGAGGGCCATGTGGTCATGAGCATCGGAACCCAACTCCGCGCCGTCGAGCGCGGCATGCGGGTCATCGCCGGCTACCCGGAGTGGAAGAACACGCCCATCATCCTTGGCGAAAGCGACCCCGAGGGCTGCGCCGCCTGCCAGGGCAGCCAGAACGGCTATCGTAACGGTCCACTTTACGGCGTCAGCGTGGCCGAAGCCACCATGCGCACCTATGAGCTGGCACGCAAATACGGCCTCACCGTCGAGGGTGCGGTCACCTGGGCATTCGAATTTGAAGATCAGCCGGCCTTCGCCGGATTCCGCGAACTGGCCACCAACGGCATCGACAAGCCGGTGCTGAACGTCTTCCGCCTTTTCGGCATGCTTGGCGGCGGGCCGTCAGCTTCGTCCGCGTCCACCCCGCCGCTGCAAAGCGCAACCTGGCTGGCCACCGAAAGCAGCGGGGCTCTCCCGCTTGCAGAGGTTGTAGAACAAAGCGTCACAGGCGCTGCCGACGTGAATGCGGTAGCCACGCGCAACGGCGGCGAGGTGGATGTGCTGCTATGGAACTACCACGATGCCGACGTGCCCGCGCCGCCCGCCCGGGTCCATCTATCCGTCGACGGCCTGCGCGGAGGTACGGCAACCGGCGGGGAGTTTCGCGTGGACGGCGAGCACGCCAACGCCTACCGTGCCTGGCAGCAGATGGGCAATCCCGCGCACCCCACACCGGATGAAACCCAGCAGCTTGAAAAGGCGGGCGCCCTGGGACAGTCTGTTGCGGATCACAGAATTACGGTCAAGGATGGCAATGCAGCCATCGACCTGACCCTCCCACGCCAAAGCGTGGTGCTGCTGCGCCTGCGAGAACGGTGATGGATTGGGTCACAACAGAACTGCCGTTCAGAGCGATGCGCAGCGGGGTCGAAAACCTAGCCTGGGCAACGTCGAAGGGGACCAGCGGTCGCTTCTGCCGGCCCTGACATCAGACCGAGATCGACGGAATCAGTGTGAAGAATTCCCGTCTTCCTTCGTGCTGGTGGAAAACAGAAGCGTGACCACAAAAACAACGACAATCAACGGAACCACAAAAAATGGCGATGTAATGTGCATCGTTCGGACTCCTTGCTTTAAGGGTAGCAAAAGGGGCTCCGTCTCCGGAGCCCCTCGTCCCGCATTGCAGGCCTGCTCGTTTACTTCGGCCCTCCGCTGGCATAATCCACTCGGATGGTCACAATCTCGTAGGGATGAATCGGCACCTTGACCACGTCCCCCGTTACCGTCAGCGGGCTGCCCTCCGCCGCTTCCATCATGTTGGTCACGGTTGCCCCGGTCGCTCCCGCCGGCACATGGAACTCCGCCGTCGTCTCCTTGCCTGCCCACTCATAGGCGCGGAAAATCAACCCGCTTGCGTCCTCGGCCTTTTTCACCGCCGTCAGCACCACGTTCTCCGGCCCCACCGAAGCAAACGAGTGTTCCGCCGGCAGCGAACCGGCATGCGCCGTAGTCACCACCGCCGTGAGCGGATAGTTGTACTCGTAGCCATGCCGCACCGTCAGCGCATCCTTCCACGTCCCCGCATGCGGATAGAGCGCGTAATGGAAATGGTGATGCCCCATGTCGGCCTCGGGATCGGGCCACTTGGCCGAGCGCAGAAGCGTCAGCCGCAGGACATTCCCCACCGCGTCGTACCCGTACTTGGAGTTGTTGATCACGCTCAGTCCGTGCTTGCCGTCGCCAAGATCGGCCCAGCGCATGGCCGCAACCTCAAACTGCGCTTTCTCCCAGCTGTTGTCGCGTGTCGTGGCGCGCTCGATCGTCCCGTACGGAATCTCGTACGTAGCAAACGGCCCTGAAGCCGCCAGCGGAAACGCCGCCTTCAGCAGCACGTGCGCCTCGTGCCAATCGATCTCGTTCTCGACATCGACCTGGGCCGCCGTCTTGTCCAACCGGAAGGTCTGTACAAACTTTGAGCTCTGCCAGGTGCGGGTCACGCGAACCGCATCGCTTCCCGCGAGTTCTACCTTGTCGGCTTGCGTCACCAGCGTCGGAGCCTGGTCGAGCGTGCCGGGATCGATGTTCCACGCGTCGTATTCCTTGGGCGTGTCCTTGAACGCTTGCAGTTGATTTCCGCAGCCTCCCTGCGCCAGTGTCTCGTAGCTCGCCTGCTTGTCATAGAGGCTGGTGATGCATCCGGTCTGCTTGTCGATCGTCACACGAAGCGACTTGTTCTCGAGCGTGAATCCGTTTGCCGTCTCTGTCGCCTTAGCCGTATCGCCCGCGGTCTTCGGCCCGATGCTTACAACCTTGTAGCCGAGTGCCGGAACATCGTCCACATGCGTGTGAACTTCGTTGCCGCCAACCTTCACGCTCACTTCGCCGGACCGCTTCCAGCCCAGCGGATTGAAGACCGTCACCGATTGCCCGCCCGCAGCCTTGCTTGCCGCGGTATCAATCTTGTCCACAACGGTCTCCAGCGCCCCGGCCGAAATCTCATTCGTCGACCAGCGCACCACGTCGTAGTCCTTCTGCGCTTCTTTGTAGATGATGCCGATGCCCGAACCCGCCCCCAGGTCGTGGAACTGGTTGAACAGCACCTTCTTCCAGTCTTCCGTGAGCTCTTTCCCCGGATAGTCGCGGCCATCGAGCCAGGCCAGCGACGCCCACTTCTCTGCGTCCAGCACCTCAACCTCCGCGTCGCGCATGTTCCGCTTGTGGTTGGCCTGCGTCGTAAACACGCCGCGGTGGTACTCGAAGTAAAGCTCGCTCTTCCAGGTAGGAATATTCGTCATGCCAGCCACCACCGGCGGCGGCGTATAGCCCTTGGCAATCGACTGGTAGTTCCACTCCGGGCTGTTGGGCGCAATCTGCTTCTCCACCGATGAGAAGAACGTCTGCGCAATCCCGAATTGCAGCTTGGGGATCACCTTCTCCGGCACAGACGGTGTGGCCCAATGCACGCCCTCATCCAGAATCGCGCGCGTCGGTCCGCCGCCGTGATCGCCGATTCCGTAGAGGTCCATCATCTCCGTCTCGCCGGTGGCGCGCGTGCGCGCCGTGGCCAGGTCCGCGCTCAGCCGCACCGGATTCAGATTGTCGTTGGCATAGTCATGCGGAAAATAAGCCAGCACCTTCGACCCGTCCGGCGACTCCCACCAGAACAACTTGAACGGCAGCTGGTTGGTGTCGTTCCACGTCATCTTCTGCGTCACAAAGTAGTCCACGCCGCTCTTTTTGTAGATCTGCGGCAACTGCCACGTATACCCGAACGAATCCGGATTCCAGCCGATGCGCACGTCCACGCCGTAGGCCTGCTTGTACCAGCGCTTGCCCACCAGCAATTGCCGCACCAGCGATTCGCCGTCGGGCATGTTCAGGTCGGGCTCGACCCACATGCCGCCCACCACCTCCCAGCGGCCTTCCTTGATGCGCTTTGCAATCTCCGCGTTCATGTCGGGATACTTCTGCGCCAGCCACTCGTTGTACTGCGCCGCACTCTGCGTGTAGGTGTATTGCGGATACTCGTACATCAATTGCAGCGCGGTCCCGAAGGTCCGCTTCACCACGTCCACCGTCTCGGTCCATGGCCACAGCCACGCCGCGTCGATGTGCGAGTTGCCGGTCATGGTGATCTTGCCCTGTTGCAGCAGCGGACGCAGTGCTTCGAGCTTCTGGTGCGACGCCTTCAGGCTGGCGTCGAACTTGCTCTGGTCGTGCGCATCCAGCGCCGCCAGGTCCACCGTCGCGATGGCCTCGTTGAGCGTGGCCACCTTACCCGCGTCGTCCGGCGCAAGCGAGGGAACCAGCAGCGCCGACGACAGGAACTCCTCGACCAGGTCAACCGGATCGGGCCGTCCCTCCGGGAAATCGATCTTCAGCGAAGCGCCTTCGAAGCCCTTGGTATCCACCGTGTGCAGCAGCTTCACGGCAACCGTTACCTTGTCGCCGGGCTTGGCCCCGTCCAGCAGCACCACCGGCTCAAGATCGTCGCCGAGGGCCACGCGGCGTCCGTTGAAGTAGAGAATCTCCGGCATGGGCCCGTTGGCGTTGGCATGAAACTGGAACCAGATGCGCGCCCCCGTCAGGTCGTAGCCATTCAGCGTGGCCGGAACCTCGTATGTCTGCCGGAACCAGACCGCCTCATTGGGCGCCTTGGTGTGAGGCTCAATCGCCTGCCAGCCGGACTCGTCCAGGTTCACAGCTTCCCCATGCGCCAGGTCGCCGGAGTGCAGCTTCCAGGCGCCGTCCGGCAGAACGTGCAGCACGGAGAGCCGCTGGATCACGGTCTGCGATGCGGCCGGCAGATCGCCCGCGGTTTTGGCCACTTCGGCGGCCACCCTGGCGGCTTCCACAGCGGTTTGGGCGGTGGCGCGAACGCCAGCCAGCAGCATTGCAGCGACCAGGAGCAGGAGAGCAGGGATACGGAAGCGCAACTTCAAGACAGCGTTCATGTTCGAAAAACCCTCCCCAGCATAGTAAGCCATTGGCTCCGCCCATGGCAGATGCAACGCCATCGGCAACACGGGCGCCGCGATTGGAATCCCGGCAGGCAGGCTGCGTGCAGCGCAGCGCTTCACTGCGCCGGCTGCGCCGCCTTCTCTCTCCGGCTCTGCTCCAGGTACTCCACGTATCCCAGCAAAGCTCCCCAATGATAGAAACGGTCGCTCGACGCAACGTCGTCCCCAGTCCCGAGAATGGCGTTATAGTTCTCATGCACGTGGCCCTTTTCCTTCCACTCTTTCAGGAACAGGGCGTATGACTTCTGCGCAAACTCTCGGCGCGCCGCCGCGTCGTCGTAGTTACTAAGCCCGAGATAGACAAGATAGTTCATCGGACCCCAGATTCTTCCTCGCCAGTAATCCTGGTCGTGGAAGGCCGGATCGTCGCGCTCGATGGAAGGAATGACCCACTCGCCCCAGAACTCGTTGGCATTGAGCAGGTGCTTCTCGATCATCGTCTTCGCCTGCTTCGCAGTGGCCGCGTGAGCCAGCATGGGATAGAAGTTGGTGGGAGAAAGGCGCGTGCTCGATTGCCCGGTATGCAGGTCCCTGTTGAGGAAGATCCCTGCCTTCTCGTCCCACATCGTTGCCAGCTTCGCCCGGTAGAGTGCGCCACGATCGCGCAGTTCCTTTTCCTCGGCCGGCTTCTCGAGCGCATCGGCTATCTCTGCCAGCGCATCGCAGTCGGCAACGTACATGCTCATCAGCCCCACATCGCCATACTCCAGCCTGTGCGTCTGCGCGTTATAGGTGGCCGCATCGTACATGGGACTGTTGTCCAGCCCTGACTCCAGGATCGCGGCGGTGCGCGTTCCTCCCGTGCCGTCGTCCGGATTCCCCGGCGCATTGTCTCCGTCGCTGCCCCATCCCAGGTACCCCTGCACATCGCGATGCTCGGCCCACCAGCGATTCCACTTCAGCAGCGGTTCGAATGTGTCCTCGAGAAACCACCGGTCGTGAAACTTCCTGTAGAAGCCCAGCACCGTGATCGCTCCCACCGGAGGCTCCGAACGGTCAAAGCTCTTCCAGCTCCCCGCCCGCGCATAGTTCGGCACAAAACCCATCGGCGTCGCCTCGCGAATGATCTCCATCGCATTGGCATACGCCAGGTCCTTGCTTCCGATCGAGGCCAGTGTCGATGCAAAGAATTGATCCCAGTCGGCCAGAACATAGCCGCCCCAGTCCACGCTCCACACGCGGGTGATCGGGGAAACAACCCGCCGCTTGCTCGGCTCGTAAATCGTATCCCAGCCGATGGTCGCTTCAATCGCCTCCGCAATCGCAGCTGTTCCCTCCTGTCCGCCCGCCCCAAGTGCCGCGGCGGACTTTTCGTGCGCACCTCGCTGCCGCTCCACCACCGCTTCAATCTCCGCCAGGGAACGGCGCGTGCCGGTGCTGACCCCGACCGGTTCCGTAAGATCGGCCGCAAAGTACGGCCCGCCAACCGGAACATCGATGAACTCAGCCGTTTTTTCGCTCTGGGGCGTTTCGCAGGTGCAATAGATGGCCACCGCCCCCGACGCTCCATGCGCCTCAATCAATCCCGGCCTGCGCTCCACCGTGCCCGGCTGGTTCCACAGGAAGTTGACCGAAAACACAATCGTCGGCGGCAGCAGGGAGATCGCCTTGGCCGCAAGCGGCGTAGCCAGCAGTACGACGCCGGAGCCCTCGCGCGCGCTCTGGATCCGCCAGCGATGCCCCTTCCATGCGATCTCGAGATCGGTATAACTGCCATCCCAGGAGTGCGGCCCCGGAGTCACCTGCTCGGCGTCTTTATTCAGCCTTCCGATCAGCGCATCGCCAAGAAACGCATCGCCGCTTACAGTAGTGTTGTGCTTCAGCCCGATAGCTATCGCCAGCCCCTCGGGAAGCAGCACGTGCGTGGTCACGCTGTTCACGTCCCAGGTGTTCCATCCCTGTGCCAGCCTCCGCTGCAACTCCCGGTAATTCGCCGAGCGCTGCGCCGTTTCACTCTGCCCGGGGGCCATGCGCGACGCAAGCTTCGCCGGCGCCACGTCCTGCGCAAGAATGGGCGCACTTGCACCGCCCGCCCAAATCATCGCTCCGACCATCACCACGTATCGAACGAAACGCATTTCTCCCAATCCTCTGATCCCTATTCCCTATTCCCTATTCCCTGTTCCCTGTTCCCTGTTCCCTGCGCGCCCGCGGCGCCCTACACCCACCCGCCATCCACCACATAGCTCTGGTTGGTGATCGCGCTAGAGTCGTCGGCGGCCAGGAACAGCACCAGCCGCGCCACATCCTCCGGCAGAATGTCCCGCTTAAGCGCCTGCCGCGACAAAATCCTCGCCTTGTATTCCGGCGTGTACCACAGCCGCTTCTGTCGCTCGGTGACAATGCCGCCGGGCAACACGGCGTTGACGCGAATGTTTTCCGGACCAAGTTCGTGCGCCAGCGTGCGCGTCAGGCCCACGATGGCCGCCTTGGCCGCCACGTAGACCGGAACGCCAACTGAGGGAATCACCCACGAGATCGAGCTCATGTTGATAATCGACCCGCGCCCGGCCTTGCGCATCGCCGGCAGCACCGCCTGAATCATGAAGAAATGCGGCCGCAGGTTCACGGCCATCGACTCATCCCATATCTCCGGCGTGACCGCGTCAATCGCAACCCGCTGATCGTTGGCCGCATTGTTCACCAGCACTTCCACGGTGCCCAGTGCCGCAAGTACCTCCTCAACGGCGCGCTTGAGCGCCGCAACATCCGTCAGGTCGCAGTGCCGATAGAGTGGTGTTGGGCACCCCTCCGCGGCGAGCGCTTCCACCAGTACCCGCGCCGGCTCGTCCTGAACGTCGAAAAACGCCACGCGCGCGCCCTGCCGCGCAAAATGCGTCACCAGAGACTCGCCAATCCCCGTAGCCCCGCCGGTGATAAGCACCGCGCGTCCCTCAAGGCTGGGGTAGCGGGCAAATTGCATTCTCTTCTCTTGCATCTCGCGTTGCTCCGCATTGCAATTGCGCATGGACCCTGTCTCGCAACTCTTCTGTCCCGCTCTACGGGACCAAACCACAACAAACCTGTCATCCTGAGCGAAGCGCAGCGGAGTCGAAGGACCTGCGGTTGCTCTTTTTCTTTGTTGGCTTAAGCAAATTTCTGCAGGTCAAAACCTCAGTGCGACTCCTTCGGCACCGCATGTCCCCTGCACCCCAGCAGAAAATCAAAGTCCATGCCCTTATCCGCCTGCATCACATGCTTCACATAGAGAGACTGGTAGCCGCTCTTGAACGCCGGCTCCGGCGCAACCCACTCCGCGCGCCGCCGCGCCAGTTCCGCGTCGTCCACTTCCAGGTGCAGCCGCCGCGCCTCCACGTCCAGCTCGATCCAGTCGCCCTCCCGCACCAGCGCCAGTGGTCCGCCCAGCGCCGCTTCGGGGCACACATGCAACACCACCGTCCCGTAGGCCGTGCCGCTCATGCGCGCGTCGCTGACGCGCACCATGTCGGTGATGCCGCGCGCCAGCAGCTTTGCCGGCAGTCCCATGTTGCCCACCTCGGCCATGCCGGGATAGCCGCGCGGCCCGCAGTTCTTCAGCACCATCACGCTGGTCTCGTCGATCTCCAGCTCGGGATCATCGATCCGCTCCTTGTAGTGCTCGTTCGACTCAAAGACCACCGCCCGCCCGCGATGCTTCATCAGCCGCGGCGTGGCGGCCGAGGGCTTCAGCACCGCGCCGTCCGGGCAAAGATTACCGCGCAGCACGGCCACGCCGCCCGACTCCACCAGCGGCCGCTCGTAGTCGCGAATCACCTCGCGGTTCCACACCGGCGCGTCCTTCACGTTCTCACCCATCGTCCGCCCGTTCACCGTCAGCGCATCGACCTCCAGTTGCCCATGCTCGGCCAGCTTGCGCAGCACCGCCGGCAGCCCACCTGCATAATAAAAGTCCTCCATCAGGAACCGCCCCGAGGGCTGCAAATCCAGAATCGTCCGCACATCGTGCCCATACTTGTCCCAGTCGTCGAGGGTCAGCGGAATCCCCACGCGCCCGGCAAAAGCAATCAGGTGAATCACCGCGTTGGTCGATCCGCCGATCGCCCCATTGGCGCGAATCGCGTTCAAAAACGCCTCGCGCTTCAAAATCTTCGAAATGCGCAGGTCCTCGTGCACCATCGCCACAATCCGCCGCCCCGTCTCATGCGCCATCACGCCGCGGCGCGAGTCCACCGCCGGAATCGCCGCATTTCCCGGCAGCGACAGCCCCAGCGACTCCACCATGCACGCCATCGTCGAGGCCGTGCCCATGGTCATGCAGTGGCCCGCCGAGCGGCTCATGCAGCTCTCGGCGTCCAGGAACTCCTGCTGCGTCATCTTGCCGGCCTTCACAGCTTCGGTGAACTGCCACACCACCGTCCCCGACCCGATGGTCTCGCCGCGGTAGCGCCCATTCAGCATCGGGCCGCCGCTCAGCACAATCGTGGGCACGTCGCAACTGGCCGCGCCCATCACCAGCGAAGGCGTGGTCTTGTCGCAGCCGCACATCAGCACCACCCCGTCAATGGGGTTGCCCCGGATCGACTCCTCCACGTCCATGCTCACCAGGTTGCGGAACATCGCCGCCGTAGGCCGCATGTTGGTCTCGCCCAGCGAAGTCACGGGAAACTCCAGCGGAAATCCGCCCGCCTCCCACACCCCGTTCTTGACCTTTTGGGCGAGATCGCGGAAGTGCGCGTTGCAGGGCGTCAGCTCGCTCCAGGTGTTGCAAATCCCAATCACCGGCCGCCCGTCGAACACATCTCCGGGAAACCCCTGGTTACGCATCCAGCTGCGGTGAATGAACCCGTCCTTGTCCTGGCCCCCAAACCACGCCTGCGAGCGAAGCTTACTTTTTTCCATGGCTGCCACTATACAACCGGCAGGCAGCGGTCCCTAAACCGGTTGCGATCCCAGGCGCCCATCGTGCAACCGGCGCCTCATCGACAGGTCTCTGTCGTTGGGTAAAGAATGGGGGTATCATCGTAAATATGGCTACGATCCACATTTCGGAAGACGAAGCGATCCGCGACTTTCCCGGTCTGCTGGCACGCGCCCATCTCGGCGTGGAAATCGTCATCGAAAAGGAATCTGCCCCCTCCATCGTGCTGCGCAAGGCGACTGAGCCGCGTGGACGCCTTTTGTCGGAGTCCATCGCGCTCGCCGAGGCTCACGCCAGGGAGACGAGCCGCGAGCCGGCGATGGATGCCGGGTTCGCAGCCGATCTTGAAGAGATCGTCGCCAACCGCAAGCCCCGCGACACCTCGGCATAGGACTGATCCTCGATTCCACCGTATTGATCGCGGGCGAACGGCGCAAGGAGACCGTCAAACAGGTCATCGAGCGTGTTCGCGTCGCCTGCGGCGATACGGAATGTGCGCTTTCGGTCGTCAGCATCGTCGAACTGACGCACGGCATCTACAGGGCCAAATCCAATGCCGATCGTGTGCGGCGCACAGAATTCGTCGAAGAACTGACCCGGGACATGATCGTGCATCCGCTCTCGCTGCTCATCGCTCAGCTTGCCGGAAGAATCGAGGGCGAGCAAGCCGCCCGCGGCATCTCCATCGACTTCGCGGACCTCGTGATCGGAACAACCGCCCTGCATCTGGGCTTTGACGTGGCCACAATCAACACAAGGCATTTCCGGCTAATCCCCGGCCTCAACGTCGTCGCGCTTTAGGCTGGTTGGCCCCAACTCTCACGCGGAGTAAGTCCTGAAAGGACGAATGCAAAGTGAGACGACGCCCGCCACTCCCGCAGCGCGCCTTTGACCCATTCCAGACCCTCAAATGACCACGATCAGAGACGACGCGCGAAGAGTCCCACTTTGTGGAACACCGTCCCTACCCCAAAGGCGCATACTGATGTATGGGTCGTTTCACGTCGATTTTCGAGGGCCAACCCTCCCCTTGGGTTTCCTCCTCTCCTTTGCGGCCTTTACACTTTGAACGGCACTCAAACAAGCCCGCCTTACCACGCGGACCGGTGCACCATCAGCAAGCCCTGCGGCGCGGATTCTCCCGGAGTCAAGCTCCCCTGAATCCAAACGCTCGCGCAGAGCCTCAACCATCGAGACAAGAAGATTGCAACCTAGAACTTCGGCCAACTGAGAGGGATTTATGACCGCTGCTGCGCGCTATCCAGGCATTCGACTTACGGCAAACGGAAACCAGCTCGTCTCCTACTACACTGAGACACGCATCGCCGACGCCGGCGTGTTCTATCCCATCACCCCCTCCACCGAGGGCGGCGAACTCTTCCAGCAGGCCTATGCCGAGGGCCATCTCAACGTCTTCGGCCACAACACCATCGCCATTGAAACCGAAGGCGAGCACGCGGCCCAGGGCGGCGCCATCGCCCACTCCGTCTGCGGCAAGCGCGTGGTCAACTTCACCTCCGGCCAGGGCGTGGTCTACGGCGTCGAGCAGTACTACCACGCGCCCGGCAAGGGATCCACCATGGTGCTCGAAGTCGGCGCGCGCGCTCTCACCAAGCACGCCCTCAACGTCCACTGCGGCCACGACGACATCTACGGCGCGCTCGACACCGGCTGGATCATGCTCTTCGGCAAGGACGCCCAGCAGGCCGCCGACCAGGCGCTCATCCTGCGCCGCGTGACCGAGCTCTCGCTCACCCCCGGCATGAACATCATGGACGGCTTCCTCACCACCCACCTGGAGCGCACCTTCTACAGGCACGAGTCGGACCTAATCCGCGAGTATCTCGGCGCGCCCGAAGACATCATCGACTGCCCCACTGAGGCGCAGCGTGCCCTTTTTGGACCCACCCGCCGCCGCGTTCCCAAAATGATGGACCTTGCCAACCCCATCCTCCTCGGCCCCGTGCAAAACCAGGAACACTACATGCAGGGAATCGTCGCCCGGAGAAACAACTTCGCCGAGCCGATTCTCGAATTCCTTGAAGCCGCCTACAAGGACTTCGGCGAGCTCACCGGCCGCCGCTACGGCCTCCTCACCGAGTACAAGACCCACGACACCGACACTGTCTTCGTCTCTCTCGGCTCAGCTGCTGAGAACATTGAAGCCGCCGTCGACTACCTGCGCGAAACCCGCGGCGTCACCGTCGGCTCCATCCACGTCAACGTCATTCGCCCCTTCCCCGAAGCCGCCATCGTGACCGCGCTCAAGGGCAAGAAGAACGTCATCATCCTCGAGCGCACCGACGAAGCGCTCTCCGGCGACAACCCCCTCGGCCGCGATATCCGCACCGCTCTCTCCAAGGCCATCCAGACCACAGGCCGCCCCGCCGCCGAAGGCCTGCCCGCCATCACTCTCGACGAGATGCCCAAGATCTTCTCCGGCACCTACGGGCTGGGCTCGCGCGACTTCCGCCCCGAGCATGTCATCGGCGCATACGAGTTCGCCACCGCCGGCCGCGCCCGCCAGGACGGCAAGACCGCCGCCGACGGCGCATCCTTCATGGTCCTCGGCATTGACCATCCTTATTCTGTCGTCGGCAATGAAACCCCGTCGCTGCTGCCCGAGGGCGCGGTTGCCGTGCGCTTCCACTCCATCGGCGGCTGGGGCGCCATCACCACCGGCAAGAACCTCGGCGCCATCCTCGGCGACCTCAACGATCTGATCTTCGAGCGGGATGGGGAGCGCGACGACCTCGGCAACCCCAAGGAAGTCATCCACGTCAGCGCCAATCCCAAGTACGGCTCGGAGAAGAAGGGCGCGCCCACCAGCTACTTCATGGTCGCCGCCAAAGACCGCATCCGCGTCAACTGCGACCTCCGCCACGTCACCGTCGTTCTCTGCTGCGACCCCAAGGCCTTTACCCACACCAACCCGCTCGACGGCATGGCCGAGGGCGGTTCATTGGTCTGGGAATCCGACGAAGAAGGCGAGCAGGCCTGGGAACGCCTGCCGCAGTGGGCCCGCAAGCAGATCATCGATAAAAACATCCGCGTCTTCACCCTTCCCGGCTTCGCCATCGCCAAAAAGGCCACCGACCGCGGCGATCTCCAACTCCGCATGCAGGGCAACGCCTTCCTCGGCGCATTCTTCGCCGTCTCCACCCTCCTCAAGGAGTTCGGCATCACCCCCGAGCAGTATCGCGAAGTGGTCTACAAGCAATACGTGAAGAAGTTCGGCAAGCTCGGCGATGCCGTTGTCGCCTCCAACATGGAAGTCATGACCCAGGGCTTCGAGCAGGTCAAGGAGATCAAGATCGGCGCGCTGGCCGCGGCCGACCGCTCCAGCCTCCGCGGCCAGGCGCTCCTGCCCATTCTCGAACTGGCCACCGCCGGCGGTTCCTGCGGAACCGGCTGCCGTTCCACACCCATGCCTGCCGGCCAGGCAAAGCGCACCCCCATCGACAGCGTCACCTACTTTGATGCGCAGTTCCGCTCCACCTTTGGCTATGACCAGCCCGCCACGCCGCTCAGTGCCATGGGCGTCATTGCCGCCGCCACCGGCGACACCGCCTCCAAGTACGTCGCCCGCCGCGAAACCCCGCTCTACATCCCCGAGAACTGCACCCAGTGCATGGAGTGCATCTCCGTCTGCCCCGATACCGCCCTGCCCAACACCTCGCAGGACCTGAGCACGCTGCTCACCACCGCCGTCTCCTACTACATCGCCGACCCCGAAGACCGCACCAAACTGATGCGCGCCCTCCCCACCATCGAGAAGGCTGCCCGCACTCGCATGGTCGCCGAAATGAAGACCGGAACCGCGCTGCAAACCATCCTCCGCGAAGTCACCGACTCCCTCGCCTCGACCGAGTCCGCCGGCTTCTCGCAGCAATCCAAGCAGCAGTTTTTTGACATCATCGCCAAAGTGCCGATGGCCTACCAGAAGGTCAACGCCATCTTCTCCTCGCCCGAGCGCAAGTCGCCCGGCTCCGGCGGTGTCTTCTCCATCTTTGTCAGCGATCTCTGCAAGGGCTGCGCCGCCTGTGTCACCGCCTGCGGCGACCACAACGCCCTGCGCATGGTTGCCGAAACGGAAGAAGTCAACGCCGAGCACGAAACCGGCACTGCGTTCCTCGATCTGCTCCCTGACACCTCGCAGAAGTACCTCGGCCTGTTCAACGCCGCCAACCCCGCCGACTCCAAGACCGCCACGCTCCGCAATATGCTCATGGTCCGCACCAACTACGACGCCCTCGTAGCCGGCGACGGCGCCTGCGCCGGCTGCGGTGAAAAATCCGTCCTCCGCTCCATCGCCGCCGTCACCGAGGCCTACATGCGCCCCGTCTTCCACGCCAAGTCCGACCGCTTCGTCCTGAAGGCCGGCGAACTCGAAAAGACCGGCGTAGCCAGGCTGGCTGCCCTCGCCGAGCGCAACCCCGGCGAATACGCGCTCCTCCGCCAGGCCATCGCTCACCTCGTCCTCTCGCTCGGCGGCGAAGACGTAAAAGATACCAAGGCCCGCATCGCCGCACACGAAGACGAGCACGGCCCCATCACCGACGCCCAGCTTGTTGAAGCCATCGCCGCCGTGCTGCTCACCGAAGCCTTCAATCACAAGAACCTGCAACCGGTCGACGGCCGCCTTGCCAATGGAATGTCGGTGATGGCCATGGCCGCCCACACCGGCTGCAACACCGTCTACGGGTCCACCGCGCCCAACAACCCCCACCCCTACCCGTGGATGAACTCGCTCTTCCAGGACGGAGTCACCGTCGGCTGGCTCATGGGCGAGAGCTTCATCGTCGACCACGCCCGCCGCTCCGTCCTTCCCGAGCGTCTGGCCGACATCCTGCTCACCCGCGAAACAAACGTCATCAACGAAGAGGAGTACTACCACTACACTCACTTCACCGACGCTCTGATGACCGACCAGGAGATCGTCGAACTGCCCAAGGTCTGGGTGGTCGGCGGCGACGGCGGGATTGGCGACATCGGCTACCAGAATACCTCCAAGGTGATCCTGCAGAACCGGCCGAACGTCAAAGTCCTGATGCTCGATACGCAGGTTTATTCCAACACCGGCGGCCAGAACTCGGACTCGACGCCCATGCTCGGCGGCGGCGACATGAACACCTTCGGCTCCGCTACCCAGGGCAAGAACACTGAGAAGAAGACGGTCGCCGAGACTTTCCTCGCCGGCCACGGTTCGCCGTTTGTCGCGCAGGTTTCGATGGCCAACGCCCCTAAGCTCTACCGCGCCATCCTGGATGGCCTCGAGTATCGCGGCACCATGTTCCTGCAGGCCTTCACCACCTGCCAGCCCGAGCACGGCGTACCCGACGACATGGCGCTCCACCAGGCCCAGCGCGTACGCGACTCCCGCGGCGCACCGGAGTTCGTCTTCAACCCCCGCCTCGGCGAAACCTACCAGGAAGCCCTCGACCTCAAGGGCAACCCCTCCATCGATCTTGACTGGTACGAGACCAAATCCAAAACCACCGGCGAAACCCAGCGCTACACCGTAGCCCACTGGTGCACCACCGAAGCCCGCTTCCGCAACCACCTCAAGAAGATCAAGCCCGAGGCGGCTGCGAAGCTGATTCATCTCGATAACATGCTGGTCCGCATCACGCAGCAGGACGTCGTCTACCGTTACTACGTCAAGCCCGGCCACCGCGCCTACATCCCCGACTTCGGCGTCTACATCACCTGGGAAGAAAACGGCAAAGTCGAGTACCGCGCCCTCAGCCGTCAGTTAGTCATGTTCTGCGTAGAACGGCGCAAGGCGTGGCGCATGTTGCAATCCAAAGCCGGCATCGTCAACAAGGAATACGCCGCCCAGCGCGCCATCCTCGCCGACGTAGACGCCGGAAAACTTCCCATGGAAGAGTTCCTGGCCAACGCCCGCGAAATCCTGAACGACCGCGTCTCCGGCAGCGTACTAGCCAAGGCATAGAGCCGTGCGCTCCGCTCTTGGCTGTCATCCTGAGCGACCCTGAGCGTAGAGAAGGGGAGTCGAAGGACCTGCGGCTGCTTTTCGTTGCTTTGTAACAGGGCACGACTTCAGTCGGGCCGAAAAGCCAACAACAATTCAAATGAAACAACGAGCGCGGACCGCGAGGTCCGCGCTCGTGTGTTATGCTGCCCCTGTCATAACAGCGAGGCCTGAAATCAGATGATAGTTCCAGCCGAAACGTGGCACGTGGTCTTTGACCGGGCGAATGGCTACTGCGAATACTGCGGAGAGGATCTTCTAATCTCGCGTGCCGCATACGCGTCTGCACAGGTTGATCACGTTCTTGGTCGTTCTGTGGGAGGCATGCACGGTCCCGAAAACCTGCGGCTCGCGTGTTCGCAATGCAATTCTTCATTGTCAAGGTATAACAATCTAACGGCATTCGAAGAACGAAAAGCCCTCGCGCTGCAAAAGATAAAGGAATACCACCAACGAAATTACGATGAGAAATGCCGAAGGCTCAGAGGATCAACAGCGACCAACTTCGCCTGACTCAATGAAAAACGCAGCGTCGGCCGCCCCACCCACCCTCTGGGAAATGGGATAGATTCAAACGCCCTTGAGGATCTCTTCTTTCGTCACGCCCTTGTGCCCAGCGACCGCAGCGAGGATCGCGTTCAGCGTACCCACTCGAAGGGGATGATGTTCCGGAACGGCGATGCGCTGATGACCGGGGGAATTGGTTTCAAGAATGACGTGGCTGCCGACCTGATGCACCTGCCGGTACTCCCAGTGCCGGCAGAGATGCTTAACCATCTTCTCACCGCTCAGATCGCGCGGCAGCTTCATGCCACGGCCAGCACTTCATCTCGAACCAGCCGCAGGCGGATCGACGCGGGCGGAGTCGAGTCGAAGAAGTAAGCGTGAACCGCCTCCTGCGCGTTGGCCTTCAGCTCGTCCCAGCTATCGGCCTGCGTAAAGATGCCCTCGCCAATGGCTTCGGCTACAAACCCGCCGTCAGCTTCCTGCGTCACTTCGAAGATGAGTTCCTTCATGCCGATCATCCCTCCGCAGACTCGATTCTAGCGGACCTTCTGGAACTCCGTCGAGAAACAGCGTCGTCCCACCCCCCTCCCCGCAAGCTCACCTTTGAGAACAGCTTTCGTCCAATCCGCATTCCGCGCGGAAACGTACCGGCCCCAAGCCATTTGCAGAATGTCCGAAGCACCTCTGTGTGCCGAAAGGAACAACCATGCCCAAAAAAGACGACGCACTTCGCAGTTCCAATCCAGCCTTCCTCGCAGCCTTCATCTCCATGCCCATCGCTCTGTTAGCCGGGTGCAGCGGAACTGCTGCTACAAAGGTCGCGCCGGGCGCAAACACCAGCGTCTCCATCGCAGCGGCCAGCACAGCGAACGACGCAGTCAGCTTCTACGACATCGCCATCAAAAGCCTCTCGCTGGTCTCTCAAACCGGAGCAACGGTTCCCATCGTCAGCACCCCCGTGCAAGCCGAATTTACCCACCTGAACGGGCCCGTTGAACCGATTGTTGCATCGCAGGTGCCGCAAGGCGTCTATACCTCGGCAAAAATCACGCTGGGTGACTATTCGATTTTTTGCGCCGGGCTTGGGATCCAGGGCGGCGTGCAGGGCCAGGGTGCGTCCGGCATTGCTCAGCCCGCGAACGTGACGATCGCCATGCCCAAGCCCATCACCGTCACCGGCAGCAATATGACCGTCACGCTCAACCTGGTTCTCTCCCAGTTCGTGTCGACCTCCTCCTGCTTGGTGGGTTCCATGCCGACCAACCAGCAGTTTGAAATCTATGCCGACAGCGGCATCATGCAGCCGGTCGACGTCAGTCCCCAAAAGTTCAGCGCGCTTCTGGGCGTCATTGCCTCATTGAACGCGGATGGAACCGGCCTGACGATCGATTCCGTTGAGGGACTCCCCGGCAGTGTTGCGCCGGTTCCGGCATGGACTGTCGAATCCAATGCGAACACGGTCTTTCAGGGCGTCGCCGGAGCTTCCGCGCTCGATACCGGCTTGCCTGTCGAACTCGACGCAACCATCCAGCCCGACGGCTCGTTGATGGCATCGCGGATCGCGGTGTACGACACCAGCGCGAGCAACCTCTCCCTATGGAGCGGGCCGCTGCTGTCGGTGCCCAGTTCAGCACAACCCATTCTTGCGCTCGGGCGGCAGGCCGCGGGCCCCATCTACGGTCAGCAATTCGCACAGTTCGATGCAAGCCAGGCGAAGTTCCAGCTCTCCGGTCAATTCGGCAACCTCGCCACCCTCCCTTTCGCGGCGGCGTTTAACGCTTCCAACATGGTGCCCGGACAAGATATCGATATGACGTTTCACCAGGAAAGTTACCCCGCCGGCAGCAATGTTCCGGTGGTTTCAACCATGACGCTTGTCTCCCAGACAATCAATGGCCAGGTCACCGCCATCGGCAAGAGCGGAGCCTTCACAACGTATACGGTCTGGCTCGGGACCAACGATCTGTTTGCCAACCTCGCCTTCCAGCCCGGCCAGAACAACCTGCTCACCAGCCCGCGCGTCGTCACTGTCTATGCTGATGAAAACACGCAGATGCTGAACAGCCTTCCGCTGGGTGTCAACAGCTTCATGCGATTCAACGGCCTGGTCTTCAATGACACGGGTTCGCTCCGGATGGATTGCGACCAGATCAACGATGGGGTCGCAGAATAAGACTCGCCGGGTGTAGGGTGCCCCACCCTTGCGACGCCCTTGTTTTTGTCGCTGGGGTGGAAGAGCACGAGCTCCAATCAGCCAGGCTTTGAAAGGGCACGGCTTCAGCCGTGCCAAAGGCGGCTCCTCAAAGTTGAAGGGTACGGGCTTCAGCCCGTACATTGCACAACCGGCGATCCGAGAGAATCACGAACGCGGACCGCGAGGTCCGCGTTCTGCGTTAGTATGGCTTGACCAAACATTTGGAGAAGCCATGGAACCCGCTGCTGCCCTCAAGCGTCACTTTCGTCCATCGTTTTGTCTCGCCCTTCTTGCGCTCGCCGCGCTGCCCGCCGCGCATGCGCAGACCCCAGCCCCCGCTCCGCCAAAAACCGCGGACGCCCAAACCTACCGCGTCGGATTGAAGTCGATTGCAATCCCCTCCCCGTCGAGTGATCTCAGCGAAATCGGCCCCGACTACCGTGTCGTGCTTGAGACTCTGGCCCCGGCAACCAACCGGCTGGTCGCGGCATTCATCCGTCCCGAAGACCTTCAGCAAACTCTCGCGGGAGGCAACGCACCGCTCCCGCGCTACGCACTGGTTGAGATTCCGCGCCGTGCCGAGTTTCTTGATGTCGACTCCGCCACTTTTAAAACAGCAGCCGACAGCGTGGCCAAGGAGTTTGGCGCAAATCTCGATTCCGATTTGAAGACTGCCCAGGACGACCTCAACCACAACCTCAAGGAACTGAACTCAAATTCCGCCTCCGTCACCATCGGCAAGCCCCTCCCGCTCGGCGTACTGTTTTCAAAGCCGGACGCGGCGGCGTTCGCCATGGTTGAATCCGTATCGGCACAGGGACCGGAGACAAAAGTGGCTCTGGGAATTACAGTTCTGCGCACACAGAATCGCATCCTGTTTCTCTACCTCTACAGCACCTACAAAGATGAGTCCACCGTGCAGTGGATACGCAAAACCAGCGAGCAATGGGCAGACGCGATCCTGAAAGCCAACGCCCGCTAGGCCGGCTTCCCAAGCCGCGCGCCGCCCTTGCAAAAACACCGGACTTACGGCGAGCGCAACCACGGGAACCACGCGACGGGCGGCCCCGACCCGCCGTCACGCTTCCAGCTCTGAGCTCCCCTGTACAGGGGATGTAAAGATGGTCTATTCTCAGACCAGCGGGTATCCCATACACAGGCACACTTCCAACGCGATGCTGCTCGCACCGGCCTCCAGGCGCTGGTCGCGGTCGCGCGACCGGAGCATCTGCCCGCGGCGGCATCTGCGCGTGCTTCCCACCCGCACTCGTCCTAGCCTGTTCGCAAGCGACTAGCGCAGGTCCTTCAAAGGTCTGGAACTGCCTTTCGCTCCACGGCGACGAAGCCCAGGCGCCCTGTGGGAAGCCGAAAGACAACCGCAAGTCCTTCGACTCCCCATTCGCTGCGCTCAGGGTCGCTCAGGATGACAGTCGTTTAACGGTCGTTCAGACAGACAGCTCTTGATTCATCGATCAGGATGACAATGAGCCATAAAGGAGAAAAGATTATGAATAAGCAAGAGCTGCACGCCCAATACGGGCCGAAACTCCACACGGCGCTGCCCGGGCCCAGGGCCAGGGCCGCTGTCGAGGCCGACAGCCGGCTCATCTCGCCCAGCTACACGCGCTCTTACCCGCTGGTAGCCAAGCGCGGGCGCGGCATCCGCGTGGAAGATGTGGACGGCAACGAATTTCTCGACTTCGCCGCCGGCATCGCTGTTGTTTCCACCGGCCACTGCCACCCTGAAGTGGTCGCGGCCATTCAGAAGCAGGCTGCGGAGCTGATCCACATCTCCGGAACCGACTTTTACAACGAGCCGCTCACCGATCTCGCTGACCGCCTTTCCGCCATTGCACCCATGCCGGGTCCGCACAAGTTCTTTTACGGCAACTCCGGCGCGGAGGCAATCGAGTGCGCGCTCAAACTGGCCCGTTATCACACCGGGCGCCAAAACGTGATCGCCTTCCTGGGCGCATTCCACGGGCGCACCATGGGCGCGCTTTCTCTGACCGGTTCCAAACCGCAGCAGAAGCGCCGCTTCGGCCCCATGCTGCCCGGCGTCACCCACGTCCGCTATCCGTATGCCTATCGCGGCTGCACGGGTGGGGCGCAGGCCGAAGAGGCCTTCAGCCTGGGCTGCGCGCGGTACATCGAGGAGAAGCTCTTCAAAACCATATTGCCGCCCGAGGAAGTGGCCGCGATCTTTGTCGAGCCCATCCAGGGCGAGGGCGGCTACGTGGTGGCACCGGACAATTTCCTGCGCGAACTGCGCGCGATCTGCAATCGCCACGGCATCCTGCTGGTGGTGGACGAGGTGCAGTCGGGCGCGGGCCGTACCGGCAAGTGGTGGGCCATCGAACACTCGGGCGTGGAGCCGGACATTGTCTGCATGGCTAAGGGCATCGCCAGCGGCATGCCGCTGGGCATCTGCATGAGCCGCGCCGAGATTATGGACTGGGTTCCCGGCTCGCACGCCTCGACCTTCGGGGGCAACCCAATCTCCATCGCCGCGGCGCTGGCCACCATGGACGTTCTTGAGCGTGAGGGAATCGACAATGCGGCGCGCGTGGGCGGGTTGATGCTTGAGCGCCTGCGCGGGTGGACGCACTCTCACCCGCTGGTGGGCGAAGTGAGGGGCCGCGGCCTGATGATCGGCATCGAGCTGGTGAAGAACAAGGCCACGCGCGAGCCGGCCACGGTGCTGCGCAACCGCGTGGAGACCCTGGCCTTCGAGCGGGGCCTCATGCTCCTCGGCTGCGGGGAAACCTCACTGCGCCTGTGCCCGCCGCTCATTGTCAACGAACACGAAGCAACGGTCGCCCTCGACATTCTGGAAGAGTCGCTGGCGCTGGCCGAAAAAGAACACGAGGCCGCGACGACGCTGGAAGTGGCGACGGCCTGAAGCTGAATTGCTTTTGCGCGAACGGGGAAGAGAAAGAGCTTGCGAGCCGGCATTCGGCTCGCAAGCTCCTTTTGTTTCGGCCGGAGGCAGGTTCGCCGCGCCGGCCCAGGTCAGGAAAGCTTCTCATCGAGGCGCATGTTGGCAATTTCCGAGGTTCGATGGGCGGCCCGCTCCAGGTTTTGCGCCATCTCCTGCGTGGCCAGGTGCTGTTCTTCTGCCGCTGCCGCCATCTGATGCGAAAGCCCCGACAGATCTTCTGTCTGGTGGGAGATTTGATCGTTGGCATCCATCGCGGTGCCGAGATCGCCGCCGATGAGCGCGACCTTGGCCTGGATCTCGGCCGTGGCCGCGGCCGTCTGTTCCGCCAGCTTTCTCACCTCGCTGGCCACCACTGCGAAGCCCTTGCCGTGTGCCCCCGCGCGCGCCGCCTCGATGTTGGCGTTCAGGGCCAGCACGCTGGTCTGCGTGGCGATAGAGGCAATCAGCTCCGCCACCTTGGCTACGCCGCTGCTCGAGACGCGTAGGCTCTCGATTGACCTCCTGCTCTCCACGCTGGCGTTGCGCGTCTTTTCAGCGGCCTTGGCGACGTCCACGGCATTCCTGGCAATCTCCGCGATGCTGGCCTCGATCTGATGCGTGGCCGTGGCCACCATCTGAAGGTTGCCGTTCAAATGCTCGATATCGTTGCGCTGCGCCTCTTGCGCCTGGCGGAGCGCTTCAATGGTCTGCTGGGTGCTGACGCCCCACAGCACCACGGCGCCGATGTACGCGCCCCGCTCGTCCGTCATGGGCTCAACATTGAGGTCGAGCTTCACCGGCCCTAGGCCGATGGTGGCTTTGTGCGGCAGCTTGTGCATCCCCTGCGCATGGCCGGCGCCCAGAATCTTCTCTACATTGGGCGGAGCCTTGTGAAAGATGTGGATCGAGTTGCCCACAATCTTGTCCACGGGCACAGGCAGGTATTGCTGCAGCGTGTGCAGCGTTTTTCGCGAAGACCGGTTCACGTAGCGCAAGACCAGATCCCGGTCGCAGAACATGGCATTGCATGGCAGTGCGTCCAGCGCAAACTCAAAGAATCTGCGCTCGGCGTCTTCTGAAGCCTGCGGGTCGATCGGCTGATCGATCATTGCAACAGGCAGCGTGGTTGCACCGCGGCGTGCAAACAGGTCCCCAAACATCCCGTGCGACATAGTCGTCCTTCTTCTTCCCAACCAGATTCAGTCTCCCGCAGACCTGCTCTGCATGTCTTGCATTTTGACCGCCGAAAAGTTGAATCGGCAACGCTGTTCCCTGATCGAGACGGATGTGTTTCAAATTGGGTTCACCCGTCGGTTGCCGGCGCAATGCCGCTCATGCTCATGGGCTCGAGTTCGACACCGTCCTTCGCGGCATGCCAAAACGCCCGGCTTGCGCGTTTTCCCTGCGAGGACGACAATGTTCTCTCATGGGATGGCTGGAGCAGAAGCGGCTCTCCTGGCTGGAGAGCACGCTGGCAAGGTTCAAGCGGGCGGCGCGCCGTGGCGGCGGCAAAGCCTCCAGGCCCGCCCACCTGACTGCCGGAATCGACGGCGAAGATGCGGCGTTCTTTTACCTGCGCCGCAAGGGCTACACCGTGGTTGCGCGGCGCTGGTCGTCGCACTTGCAGCGCGGCGACCTCGATCTGATCGCCTGGCAAGGACCGATGCTTTGCTTTATCGAGGTGAAGACCCGCACCGCCCACGATGTGGCCGCGGCCGAAGTCACGGTCGATGCAGCCAAGCGCGCCACGCTTCGCAAGCTGGCACGGCATTACGTGCGTCAACTGCCCATGAAGGCGAGCCCGCCTGTCCGCTTCGACGTTGTCAGCGTGTACCTGGTGCCGGGCAAGGAGAAGGAGTTCGTGCACTTCGAGGGCGCCTTCGGCTGGCGCGAGGAAAGTCAATGGGATCGATGGGATGACTGAGCGAAGCGCGCGATGAGCAGGCGCCTGGCAGTTTGCGCCCTCTACCCCTGCGCGTCCTGGAACTCCTCGTGCCAGGCCATCTGAATGGCTTCGAGCTTCGGCTCGTTGGACTTGGCCGGATCGTCGGCGAACCCGGGCAGCTCGGTGACGTAGCGGTGCAGGTCGGTGAAGCGCACCGTCAAGGGGTCCAGGTCTGGAAATTTTTCTTGCAACTGAATGCCGATCTCTTCGGCGTCGGTCCACAGAATCTCGCGGGGCATGGGTCGGGCTCCTTGGTTCCTTGGGGGGCACGGTCGCGCTCTCCCACATCTCGAAATCGAGATGTGGGGCGCCCAGGCCTTTACTTGGTTTCGGCCAGTGTCAGCGGCTTACCCTCGGAGACGTAATTGCGGTTCCATTTGGGGATCTCGACTACATAGTCGCCGGGGCGGATGATTACGGCCTGACAGCCGAGGCGCGAGTTCAACTGCTGATCGGCGGCCATGTCCATGCGATCGATCTCGTCGTCGTCTGCTTCGCTGATGCCTTGCTGATCCTTGATCCACAGGTGGCATGTGGTGCAGGCACAAACGCCGCCGCAGGCGTGGTCGAGAAAGACGTTGAAGTTCTCCGCCACGTCAAGGAAACTCATCGGCTTGCCATGGTGATCGTAGGGCAGTGTGCCGAATTCGAACTCGACGGTGCGGCCTTCGGGCTGAAATGTCACACGCACGAGCTTATCGGCGGGAATGTTTTTCTCGGTTGCTTCGCTCATAGAATCCGTCCCTTTCACGGTGGCTTGCTCTCCCACCCTTGCCGCAGAAGACGCGTCAAGGATGGGGCATCCGGTTTCGGTACTTCACTTGAACTCCGCCGCGGCCATGGGATGGGGAGCTGTGACGGCTTCGCCCAACTCCTCGCCGGCGGCTTCCATGGTCTTGCCCGTAATCGCGACGCTCACCGCGGCCTCCATCATCAGCTCGGCAAAGCGCCGCGTGGCTTGATCCAGCGCCAGGGTCGCCGCGCGAATGGCAGCCGAATCTTCGCCCAGCTTCACGGCAGCCAAGCGGTCGCGCGCCGCCGCAATCGCCGCCTGCTCTTCGCCAGTCAGTTGCGCCCATGCAGGGCTCTGCGGTGCGCGCTCGACGGCGGAGAGAATCGTTTCCGCCTCGTTGCGTGCTTCAATCAGCAGACGCTTGGCGAAGTCCGCCTCGGCGTTGTCGAAGGAGTCCAAAATCATGCCTTCGACCTGCTCGTCCGTCAGCCCATAGGTTGGCTTCACTTCAATCTTTGCGGCCTGGCCACTGCGCTGCTCGCGCGCGGTCACCTTCAAGATTCCGTCGGCATCGATGAGGAAATGGACTTCAATGCGCGGAAGCCCGGCGCTCATGGGCGGAATGCCGCGGAGATCAAAGCGCGCCAGGGAGCGACAATCGCTGGCCAGTTCGCGTTCGCCCTGCACCACGTGAATGGCCACGTTGGTCTGCCCGTCGACGCCGGTGGTGAAGTGCTCTGTGGCAGAGGCGGGGATCGTCGAGTTGCGCTGAATGATGCGCGCGACGGTTCCTCCGAGCGCTTCAATGCCCAGCGAAAGAGGCGTCACGTCCAGCAGCAGCATCTCTTCGGTGGTCTTCGATGCGCCGGCAAGAATGTCGGCCTGCACCGCGGCGCCGAGCGCGACAACTTCGTCGGGGTTCAATTCAATGTGAGGCTTTTTGCCGCGCGCGGCCAGATGAAAG
>Ga0302319_10002862_pt1 | contig 36672 bp, 31 predicted proteins | sample Bog_T0_2_FD_203319 | JGI IMG/M metagenome (GOLD analysis project Ga0302319, IMG submission 203319) | Peat permafrost microbial communities from Stordalen Mire near Abisko, Sweden - Bog_T0_2 | ecosystem: Environmental > Terrestrial > Soil > Wetlands > Peat | place: Sweden: Abisko, Stordalen Mire...
ACCAACGGCAACGGCCAGTTGGAGCCTTACCACCTCGGTTTTTTTCTGATGGGCGCGTATCAGGACATCATGGGCGACCTGCACAACTTGTTCGGTCGCGTCAACGAGGTTCACGTCTTTCTCGAACCCGACGAACCCGCCGGCTACTACATCGAGGAAATCATCGAGGGCAACACCATCGTCCAGACCCTCGCCGCTGTGCAATACGACGAAAATGAATTGAAACGCCAGATGAAGTCGCAAATGGACGAGGCGATCAAATCTGACCGCATGAAACCGTCCGAGGCGATGCGCCTGCTCGACGATTACGAGCGCGGGTTGAAGGCTTACACTTACCTTTCGTTTTGAAATGAAAGGGAAACAACTGCACGACGCTGTAACTATTAACTGATGGCGTTTTTGGCAAATTCAGTTATTTACCTTCACCGTCTCAAACTCGGAGGTCAGGATGCCGGTGGCGTCCCGGGCAACCACCGAAAGCGTGTGTGGCCCGTTGGCCACAGTCGTCGTGTCCCAATTGATTGAATTTGACTCTGCCTTGCTGTGCACTTCGGAACCAATGTCTGCGCCATCCACCCGAAACTGGACGCCCGCCACGCCGATTCCGCCGCCGCGGTGAACGGTGGCCGAACAGAGAATCGTGCCCGACACCGTCGCCCCGCCAGCCGGAGCCGTTATCACATTTGAGAACGCCAGATTTTCATCGGGCAACGCCGTGCGGCAAATGCGAAAGCCAATTTCTTCGCTCTTGGTATTCGGACCCCACTGCCAATGGTTGGCCGACATTTCGTGATGGCCGCCGTCATTCCAAAAAGCGCCGCCCTTGGCGATCCGCTCACCGCCCGTCGCGGGCCCGGTCTGGTCAATTTGCAGGGTCGCCGGATAATTATTGCTGCTGCCGCTGTCATAGCGGTCGTTACACCACATCCACAAATTTCCGGTCATGTCATAAACCCCGAAAGAATTCGGACGCAACGTGCCCACGTCATGCGTTTCTCCGTGACTGTTTCCGGTGGCGGAATTCCGGTTCCCCGAGCCGTCACTCCATGAATACAACAATCCATTGGTGGTATAGTCATCGCCGTAAAACAGCAGCGTGGTCGTCCGTTCCCGCGTGACAAATTCATTTTCCGCCGAGGTCAGCAGACGATAGCCGTTCTTGGTGATGTCAACTTCACCCGACGCCGAATACGCCGGCGTCAGTCCTTCCTGCTTGCTCAAATCATTGCAATAGGCGATGGCCTCATTCCACGAAACCTGTTCCACGGGCAGACTGAGATCTCCGGGCGCCTGATGTTTGCTGGGATTGCTCCGGTTGCCGACCGCCATGTATTGGCCCTGGGATATTTGCGTCGCGCGCATCAAAAAATCGTAGGTGAACCGCACGTCATGCACCGGCGTCGTCTGGGTCCAGACCTTGCCGCCCAGCACCTGGCCCATCGAGAATGTTTGACCCTTGGAATGGATCAGAACCATCGTGTTTGGGTCACCGGCCAAAACCTGCCGGGCGAAAAACAGAAGGACCAACAAAAGATAGACGTTCACTTTTGATGCGGTGTGGGCAATGGCGATTGGATTCATATTGATACTTTGTGTGGCAATTAAAATACAGGAACAAGCGGATGCTAATGAAGCGTCGGCTTTGCATCAAGCTCGAAACCCGAACGCGAGCGGTAGAAGTCTTGATGCATAAAATGGTGCGATGCAAGAGCGCCAGCCCTCTGCCGCTTTCTTTATCGGTGGCAACGGAATTTGACTTCACTTTTTGCCTCACGCACATCATCGTCACTTCATGCCTGAACCGAAAACCCCCTGGCCACACGCGCCCACGCATCAGCTTTTCGGTCGCGGCACTTATTTTGTCACTGCTTCGACCTATCAAAAGTCGCACCACTTTCGCGGCGCAAAGCGGCTTCAGGTCTTGCATCGCGGTTTGCTGACTGTGGCGAAAAAATTCGGCTGGCAACTGGAGGCGTGGGCGGTGTTTTCGAATCATTATCATTTCATCGGCCATTCGCCTGCCGATGCCAGCGACGCTTCCAGTTTGAGCGATATGTTGAGCGTGCTGCACGTCAAGACAGCGGAGTGGGTCAACAAACTGGACAAGACACCGGGACGGCAGGTCTGGTTCAACTTCCGGGAAACCAAGCTGACGCATCAGCGCTCTTATCTGGCGCGGCTGAATTATGTCCATCAAAACGCGGTGAAACACGGACTGGTGCCGGTGGCGTGCCAGTATCCGTGGTGCTCGGCGGCGTGGTTTGAACGCACGGCTTCGACGGCGATGGTGAAGGCGATTTACCGGTTCAAGACCGACCGGATTTCGGTGGCGGATGAATTTGAAGTGGACGCGGATTGGCGGGCGTGAAAAAAGCGCCAGAGGGCTGGCGCAGTCCAAAACGCTGGCGCGAATTCCTACGGCATCCGTGAACGCGGAGCGTCTTGGACTGCGGTAGCCCTCTGCCGCTTTGACGGGCGCGACGACGTTGGGAGCAAATTATTCAACGCCGCTGGCATTTTTTGACCGACCAATTTTCAGAATTCTATTTGCGCCGCCAGTTCGGGACTTTGCTGAAGTTTCAATTATAATTTTCCCAATGTTCGGATTTCGTCTCGCCAGTTAATTTTGCTAGCTTGTTTTTTGAACGCCAAAATGAAAACACAATGCCGCCAATAGAAACCGCTGCACCAATTGACCATAATACCCATTGGCCTCGTTCAAGGGAGCTTTCTTCTGGATTTGATGGATTATAGTAAACAGGAACTGTTTGAATAATTGGTCTATGCGAGATGCAATCGGATTCATGGTAGGAAATGCCGTTAACTTGATAGGTGTAAAATACAGTATAAGACGAAAGAAAAACGTGCGTCGTCTGAAGATATTGGCAATCCAGCATACCTTCGGTAGCCTGACAGGCGGCATCAAAAATCAATGAGTGAACAGTAAGCCAAATAAATAAAATGCCGAAACCTAGGCAGACAAATGTTCCAATTTTTCCATTGAATTTCATGGGGTTATTTACGAAAGCTGTTTCCGCCAGCGCGCTAATTGCTTTGCGACTTCTTTTGTTCCCGGTGCGCCAGTGAAATTACGTTTGGCCATTGCGTGTTGCAAATCAAAAATTTCTGAAGTTTCCTTGGATATCTTGTTTTGTGATTTCACAAATGCATGCAGTGCAACTTCGTCTTGAATTGGTTTTTTCAGATTGTGAACTTCTGGGTTCAAAGCCCCAAGGTGTTTTATAAGAAAAGTCCACCAGTCAGATCGTTTCGTCATATCACCATCTTTTTCTATATCTGCCACCACTGCGCCGACGACGTGATGCGCTTGTCGAAACGGCATTCCTTTTTTCACCAAATAATCCGCCAGGTCGGTCGCCAGCAACGCCGGGTCGCTCGCCGCGGCGGCGCAGGCGGCTTTGTTCACTTTCGTGTTGTTCAACATTGCGGCCATGAGGCGCGTGGTGGCGCGCACGGTGTCGGCGGTGTCAAAGAGGCGTTCCTTGTCCTCCTGCAAATCGCGATTGTAGGTCATCGGCAAACCTTTCAGCAGCGTGAGCAGCGCCATCAGGTTGCCGAAGACGCGGCCGGTCTTGCCGCGCGCGAGTTCGGCGATGTCGGGATTTTTCTTCTGCGGCATGAGCGACGAGCCGGTGGTGTAGGCGTCGGCGATCTTGATGAAATTGAATTCCGCGCCGGCCCAGAGAATCACGTCCTCCGCGAGCCGCGAGAGATGCACGGCCAGCAGCGCGCCGGCGGCGCAAAATTCCACGGCGAAATCCCGGTCGCTCACGGCATCCATGGAATTTTGCGTGAGCTGGACCTGGCCGCTGGCATTCACGAAGCCGAGCAGCTTGGCGACGAGCGCGCGGTCGAGCGGCAGCGTGCTGCCGGCAATCGCGCCGCTGCCGAGCGGGCAGACGTTCACGCGCGAGTGGCAGTCCCAGAGGCGTTCGCAATCGCGCTCCAGCATCTCGACGTAGGCAAGCAAATGGTGCGCGAGATAAACGGGCTGCGCGCGTTGCAGATGCGTGTAGCCGGGGATGATGACGTCGGCATTTTTCTCGCCGAGCGAAACGAGTGCGCGTTGCAGGCCGGCGATTTCGCCGAGGAGCAAAGTGATTTCATCGCGCAGCCAGAGCCGCATGTCGAGCGCGACCTGATCATTGCGCGAGCGGGCGGTGTGCAATTTCGCGCCGGCGGGAACGCGCTTGGTCAGCTCGGCCTCGATGTTCATGTGGACGTCTTCCAGCTCCGGCTTCCACCTGAACTTGCCGGCGGCGATTTCCCTGCCGATTTGATTCAAGCCCTTGGTGATGGCGCTCAATTCATTTTTCTTCAGCACGCCGATTTTCTTGAGCATCGTCGCGTGGGCCATGGAGCCGAGGATGTCGTGCCGCCAGAGCCGCCAGTCGAAGGAGACGGATTCGGTAAATTGCGCGACGTCCGCGCTGATTTCACGCGCGAAGCGTCCGCTGCGGGAGATGGGAGATTTTTTTTTCATGCGCTTATATTTGAGCTGCCGATGACCACAGATTTCGAGATGCGGCGGCAAAATTCAATCATAAAGACGAAGCAAAATCTCAACCCGGCCCGGTTTGAACCGATAAACGAAGCTGGAGACTTGGATTAGAACGGATGAAATTCGTCGTTGCCGTCGGGCGCGAAATGTGAAATGTTTGCATAACAGCCATGAGCGAGTTCAAATATGCCTGTCCGGTGTGCGGCCAGCACATCAAGTGCGATTCGTCGCAGGCTGGCAAGGTGATGGAATGCCCGACGTGTTTCCAGAAGATCACCGTGCCGCAGGCGCCCTCGACCGCCGGGCAGAAATTCATCATCACCGGCACCAAGGTTGGCGAGCGGCCAACGCAGAACATCCCCGCGGACCGGGAGGTGACGGTGCCGGAAAAAAGATTTCCGCTGGCGGCGGTGTTGATCCTGCTGGTGCTGGTTTGCGCCGCCGGCGCGGCGGTTTTCGCGTTTCGCGGGAAAATTTTCAAATCCGGCGGTGGCGCGCCCGCCGTTGAAGTTGCCCCCGGATCGGACATGGAATCAACACCGGCCAAAACTCAAACCCGCGCCCGGCCCGCGCCCGCGCTCGTCGCGCCGCCCGCCAGCGACGCGGACTGGATGTTGAAACTCGACAAGGCGGCCATTCCCGATTCAACGGCGGCGGGACGGATCCACGGGCAGAATTTCATTGTCGAGCGCGCGTCGTTGCAGAACGGCACGCTGACCCTGCGGTATGGCACGCGCGGGGCGGTGACGCTGGGCGTCCTGATCAATTTCAGCGGCGCGCAACCCGAAACCCTGGCCGGGCAGTCACTCAATATCACGACCAACGCACCGAAGTCGGAGCGCATCACCCTCATCTGGCAGGACGGCGGCAAGACGGCGCGGCAAAATCTTGATGGCGGCTACGCGATGCGGCTCAACTTCGGGGAGGTTTCCGGCACCCGCATTTCGGGGAAGATTTATTTCTGCGCGCCGGATGAAACCAAAAGCTATGTCGCCGGAACCTTCAATGCCGACATCCGCAACCCCAGACCAGCAAAGCCGGCAAATTGAAGCGGACATCGTCCGTCTGCTGGCCGAACGCAAGCAGACCCTGGCGCTGGCCGAATCCTGCACGGGCGGCTTCATCGCGAACCAAATCACGAATGTGCCGGGCGCGTCCAAAGTTTTCCCCGGCGGAATTGTCGCCTACAGCAATGCGGTGAAGCAAAAATTTCTCGGCGTCCGGGCCAGGACTGTGGCGCGGCACGGCGCGGTGAGCGAAGCCGTTGCGGGCGAAATGGCCGCGGGCGCGCGGAAAAAGTTCGGCGCGGATTTTGCGATTGCCGTGACGGGCATTGCCGGGCCGGGCGGCGGGACGAAAAGCAAGCCGGTGGGGACGGTTTTCATCGCGCTGGCGGGCGAAGGGGAAACGGTGGTTGAGCGGAAATGGAATCCGTTCGGGCGCGAAAAATTCAAACGGGCCACGGCAGATCAGGCGTTGAAGATGTTGCAATTGCGGCTGGCGCGGATAACATGATTTACAAAACACGCTTTATGCTTGAGAGCAGAATCGTTTACGGTAACATCGCCAATCAAACGTTGAACTGAAATTTGATTGCCCAATATGACCTCGACTGCAAACCCATTGGCGGAAGCCTCCGCAGTGACCTACCTCGCCGAGGCGCCGCCGCCGCCGAAACGGCGCGGCACGCTGCTGATCGTGGACGACGAGGAAGGCCCGCGCCAATCGTTGCGCGTCATTTTCAAGGACGATTACGATTTGCTCATGGCCGAGGACGGCCCGACGGCGATTGAGCTGGCGCAAAAACATGACATTGATGTCGCGGTTCTGGACATCCGCATGGCGGGCATGTCGGGCATCGAAGTTTTGGAGCGGCTGAAATACGTGAAGCCCGAAATCGAGGCGATCATGATGACGGCGTTCGAGACGACCGACACCATCCGGCAGGCGCTCCGGCTGCGCGCGTGCGATTACATCAACAAGCCGTTCGACATTGCGACCATGCGCTCCGCCGTCGGCCAGGCGATGCAACGCCGCAAACTCGAAAGCGAAATCCACTCCAGCGCCGAGAATGTGCAGGACTTGCTGGTGGAACTTCAAAACCAGCGCATCGAGGAACAGATCGCCAAGACCCGCGGCGACATTTACGCCAGCATCATCCACGACATCAACGGCCCGCTGATGGTCATTTCCGGTTTCGTGCAGGTGCTCAACCAGCGCCTGGGCCAAAGCTCGCGGCTGGAACTGGAGGATTTGGAATTCATCAAGGACCGGCTGCGCATCATCGCGCGGCAGACGGGCAACTGCATCGAAATCTCCCGGCGCTATCTCGGATTTTTGCGGCGACAGTCCATGGAGTCCGCTCCGGGCGTGAGCGTGAACCAGTTGCTCCACGATCTGGAGCAGCTCGCCCGCGTCCATCCGAGCCTGCAGGAAAATGAATTCGGCGTCACGTCGCTGGCCGGGGATGTTGCCATCAAAATCAACGGCACGGACCTGATCCAGATTTTGCTCAACCTCACGGTGAACGCCTTCCAATGCGCGCCGCAGCCGCACCGCGTCGAAATCAGCGGCGAAGTGCTGCACGCGCCGCTCGACCTGCGGAAATTCAAGGACGGCCCGCACGACCGGCTGCTGAACATCGAGAGCCTGGACAACACCGCGCCGCTGGTGAAATTCACCGTGAGCGACACCGGCCCCGGCATTCCGCCGGAGATGCTGCCCAAAATCTTCCAGCCTTATTTCACGACGAAAGATCCGCGGCAAGGCACCGGCCTCGGCCTCAACATCGTCCAGCGGCTCATCAAGGAAGGCAAAGGCGCGCTGCATGTCCACACGCAGGTCAACGAAGGCACGACCTTCACGATTTATCTGCCGGGGGCGAAGCTGGCGAAGTAGAAAATCCGCGCCGGCGGATCATTTGGTGTTGATCGTCACGTCGTCCAATCCGCCTTCCGACCAGCATTCCAAAAACAGAAACCCGCCAACGATGGTCAAATCCGCCACCACGGCCACCGGCGTCAAGGCAATCCGGTCAGCCCGTCCCCAGCCGTCGTTATACACCGGCAAATCATGGCTCGTCCGTCCGTTGCCCGAATAAATTGTGAAGGACTGTTTGTTGGTTGAAATGACGGCGTAAAGGGCCGGCAAAAAGTTTGTGTCCGTCAGCGGCAAAGCGGGCATCACCGGAACCGGCGGCAAATCGCGCGAAAGTTGCGTGCTGACAAAGCACGGTTTGCGCCCCTGCTCCACGCGCGTTTCATTTTGATTCAAAAAATAGGCGCGGACGCGCGTCGCATCGTGCCGTTCCGAGTATTCGTCATAAACCACCAGAAAATCATTGTTTCGGCTGGCGTCGAACAGTTGCAGCCCGTGGTTGGCAGCGGGTTCGTTCCAATCGTCCAGGTGGGCTTCGGTCCAAAGCGCGTGCGTCGCGCAGCCGCCGGTCAACAGCGGCAGCAGCAGCGCCATTATTTGCAATGGCCGTCTCACAATAAAAAAATCGCGCGCCGGGCGCTTAAAATCACAAGCGAAATTTGAATTCCCAAGATACTCGTGCCGATCGGCGGCGTTGCCGGTCAAAGCATTCAGCCCAGCCGGGCGGAAACCGCCAAGGTCGGCGCGGCCAGAAATCTTTTGCCGATATTGTCCACTGCCACGCCGAAACCTTCCAACGTGCGAACTCCCAACAGCGTCATGTCGCCCGGTTCGGCAAAGACAATTTCGTCGTTGGTTTCATAGCCCTCCGCGCGAACGATGCCGTAACCGACGGGGCGTTTGATGACCTGCTTGTTCGCCATCTCAAAAAGTCGCTCGCGGCGCGGCGTCACCCCGATGCCGGCCAGCAGTTGCGCCGGAAGCCAGGTCAGTTCAGAACCGGTGTCAACCAGCGCGGAAACCGGTGCCGTCATCAGTTCTTCCTTTTTCGGATTTACGACCGTCACATTGACTCTGAACGTGCTCATGCTAGGCAAACTGTAACCGCGCTTTGCGAAAGACTCAAACCTCAATTCCCCAGATACTCGCGCGGGTCAACAATCTTTCCGGCAATCGCGCTCGCGGCCACCGTCATCGGCGACGCGAGGAACACCTGCGACTCCTTGTCGCCCATGCGTCCGGGAAAATTCCGGTTCGTCGCGCTGATGCACTTGATGCCCGCCTTGTTGATGCGGCCAAACGTGTCCACCGGACCGCCGAGGCACGCCGCGCAACCGGCGTTCTCCGTCATCTGCACGCCTGCATCCACGAGGATGTCCCAAATCGTCTTGCCGCCCCAACGAGTGCTTTGCAAATCATGCACGATGTCCGGTGTCGCCGGCACGCCGAACGTGTCAATCGTCACATGCTTGCCGCGCAACACGCGCGCGAACTCCACGAAATCGCTCGTCTTGCCGCCCGTGCAGGAACCGACATAAGCGCGGTCGAGCTTTGTATCGCCCATGTCCTTTGCCTTCTTGCGCTGGCCTGGATCGGGATGGCACGCCACCGTCGGTTCGAGCTTGCTCAAATCCACGACGAGTTCGTAAACAAATTTTTGATCTTTGTCCGGTGTCACGGGTTCGTAGGCGGATTTTGTGCCGTTCAATTTCACGCGCGCATCCACGTATTCCGCCGTGCGCGAATCGAATTCAAAAATCGCGTTCTTGCCGCCCGCCTCGATGGCCATGTTCGCAATTGTCATGCGGTCGTCCATCGAAAGGCTCGCCACGCCGGGACCGTCGAACTGCATCGCGCGATACGTCGCGCCGTCAAAGCCGATTTCGCCGATGCAATGGAGGATGATGTCCTTCGCCATCACGCCCGGCTGCAATCTGCCTTCGAGCCGGAAGTGCATCGTCTCCGGCATCTTGATGAGCAGCTTGCCCGTGCCCATCACGAAGCCGGCGTCCGTGTTGCCGATGCCCGTGGCGAACTGGTTGAACGCGCCCGCCATGCACGTGTGCGAATCCGTGCCGAACAAAATCTCGCCGGGGCGCGTGTGACCCTTGGCCGGGAGCGCCGTGTGGCAGACACCTGCGTATTGCGAGCCGTATTGCCGCTTGAGCATTCCCTTGCTCGAATCGAAATGCCAGTGGCCGTCCGGGTCGTCAATCACATCGTAAAAATACGGCAGCCCCTGCTCCTTTACGAAATCGCGGAGGATGTCCACGTTGCGGTTTGACTTCGAATCCGCGGTGAAGATGTAATGGTCGGGGATGATGACGATCCGGTTTTTGTCCCAGACCTTGGCGTCCTTGCCGAACTCGCGTTTGAAGACGCCGATGGTGCCCGGCCCGCAAACATCGTGCGTCATGAGCACGTCGGCGTTCACCCAGATGTTGTCACCGGCCTGCACGCGCGGCTTGCCGGCGGCGCGGGCGAGAATCTTCTCCGTCAAAGTCATAGGCTGACACGATAGCCGACGCGCGGGGCAAGTTCAACTGAACAAAAGCGGTGACCGCCGTGGATCCGCCTTCACTTAGCTTCGGCGCGACAAGTGGTAAGTAAATATCGAAGCCTTACACAATGAGTTTGTATCCCACGCCGTGGATGGTGAGCAGATGCCTGGGTTCGTCGCCGCTGTCTCCGAGTTTTTTGCGGAGTTGCACGATCACCTGATCCAGCGTGCGCGTGGTGCCGTAATAATTGTAGCCCCAGACTTCGTTCAGCAGCTTGTCGCGCGACAACACCTCGCCGGCGTGCGCGTGGAAGACCTGCAATAATTTTACTTCCTTGGCCGTGAGTTCTTCCGTCGCCTTGCCGCGCTTCACCTGAAATGTTTTTGGATCAATTGTCGCGTCCCCGATTTTGAACGGCGATTCATTCGCTGCTTGAAGGGAGGTGGCACCGCCACCGCCCCGGCGCAGCAGCGCCTGGATGCGCGCCAGCAGTTCGCGCACGCCGAACGGCTTGGTCACATAATCATCCGCGCCGAGGTCGAGGCCGATGACCTTGTCAATCTCCTGTCCCTTGGCGGTGAGCATGAGGATGGGCGCGGCAAATTTCTTCGCGCGGAGCTGTTTGCAAATGTCGTAGCCGCTCGCGCCAGGCAGCATCACATCCAGCACGATGAGCGACGGCTGGTGTTTGGCGACGGCCTCAAGAGCGGCGTCGCCACGGTTGCACGAGGCGACTTCGTAGCCCTCGCTTTTCAAGACTTCCTCCAGACCCAGCAAAATGTGCGGGTCGTCCTCGACGATGAGAATTTTGGTGTTCATTGATGTAGAGACACGGATTTCACGAATTTACACTAATTCAAAACGAGTGAAACCCATTCGTGATAATCCGTGAAATTCGTGTCTGTTTTCATGCTGTTCCTCCTGAAATTGGCAACCGCAAAATGAAACAACTGCCGCCGCCGTCGCGCGGCTCATAAACCACGTCGCCGCCGTGCGCGCGGGCGATTTGGCGCGCGATGGTCAATCCCAGTCCCGAACCCTGGATGCCGCTGGCCAGTGAATCGTGCGCCCGGTAAAATTTCTCAAATATCTTCTCGCCGGTGCCGCGCGGCACACCGGAGCCGCGATCCAGCACCTTGATTTCGGCGTGAGGCAACGGCATTTGTTTTTGCGCCAGTTGCAACGTGATTTCCTTGCCGCCGCTGGAATACTTTTCCGCGTTGGACAGCAAATTCACAATGATTTGCGACAGCGCGTCGGCGTCGCCGCGAACGGCAATCGGCGCGTCCGGCAATTCGCAGACAAATTTGAAGCCGCCGGCTTCGAGGTGCGGGCGGAAGGCCTGTTCGATGCCGCGGACCACGCCGGCCAGGTCGCACGGCTGGAAGTTGTATTTCTTCTCGCCGCGTTCCATGCGCGAGAAATCGAGGACATTGTTGATGAGGCGCGTGAGCCGCGCGGCCTCGGCGGTGATGATTTGCAGATACGAGCGCTGCTTCGCGGCATCGGCCACGCGGCCTTCGGCGAGCAGCTCGGAAAACATTCGGATGGACGTGAGCGGCGTCTTCAATTCATGCGAGACGTTGCCGACGAAATCGGTTTTCTGCCGCGCCAGCTTCAATTCGGCGTTCAAGCTGCTGACGATGAGCCAGCTTCCGACGCCGATGGCCAGCACGAGCACGGCGATGAGCAGGCCGAGCGTGATTTTGGCGGTGTGCGCGGCCTGCGTGAGCTGCACGGGATTGATGAGATACGCCGCCACTTCCCAATGCGGCAGCGCGTCGCCGATTTCCGTGGCGACGAACGGGCGTTTCCAGTTCGCCTGAAAATTCGCGCGCGAAATGGCCACGGGCTTCGCACTGTCGTCGAGCAGCGCGAGGCAGATTTCGTTTTGCAGCGCGGAATCGGGCTGAATCAAACCGCGCAGGCCGTCCACGACGCGGTCCAGATTCAGTTGCGCGCCGAAAATCAAATCCGGCTCGGCGCCCAGCCGGTGCCAGAACATGAGCTTGAGCTTGTTCTGGAGGAAGCGCGCAAGCATGCCGTCGGATTCGTTGCCGATGAGCTGGCGGAATTCGGCCTCCGCCGGAACCACGCGCGACAGATTATTCTGCGAATCGTCCGGGATCGCCGCGTTTTTTTCGCCACCCTGATATTGCTGGCTTTGCGGATTGACCTTGCGCGTCTGCGCCGACTTGTAATTGACGATGTTCTGTGACAATTGCTGGCCCTCGGTGTCCTTCAGCGCGACCGAATTGTCCAGCGCGACTTGTCCCTGCTGCGGCAATGTCGTTGCAATTTGGACATCCAATTGCGCCGCCCCGGCAACGGCCGGTTGCTGCCGCTGTTGTGGAATCTGGTCGGCGGAATCGGTTTGCGCCGGCGTCTGTTGCGATTGTCTTTGTCCGCCTTGACTGCCGCCGCCGAAACCACCGCCACCGCCACCGCCGCCACGACCGCCACGACCGCCACCGCCGCCGAAAGAATTGTTAGGCGCGAACGTCTGGTTTTGGCCGCCGCTGGCGGAATTTTGTCCGCCGTTCCGGGCGGAATTGGCAAACGTCGTTTTTTCCTGCGGCGGTGCGCCGGCGGGAGCTGCCTGCGCCAACACTTGCTGCGATTGATTTTGTGCAGCAACGTTGCCGGCCACTGTTTGCGGTGACGCTGCGAGACGGTTCGCAACTGAATTGCCATTAAGCGTTGATGACGACGGGGCCGTTGAATTGCGGGTAAGGCTCGAAGTGGTGTTGAGGGCATTGCCGTTGTTGACGTTGGCATTGTTAAAATTATTGGCGTTCCAATAAACTTCAACGGCTTCGAGGTTTCCCAGAAAATCGCTGTTGTCGAGGCGGAACATCTGCGCCGCCGGGCGCGCGTTCGGCGGCGGCGAGAGGATTTTGCCCGACAGCGTGACGCAAAAGCCGACCTCGGCCAGCGGCCAGCGCTGGCGGATTTGATTGTCAAATTGCGCCGCCACCGATTGCGCGTCCCGGTTGGCGGCGAGGCTTTCGACCTGCGCGCTGAATTCCTGCTGCCGCTGCGCCAGATAATCGGAAATGTTTTGGGCGAGCGCGTCGGTCACGCGCTGATCCAGGAGCGACTGCTGGCGTTCGAGCAGGAACTGCTGGTCGCGCAGCGAGCGCACGGCCAGCCACGCGAGCACGAGGCTCGGCAGGATGACTGCCACCACAAATACCAGCGCGACTTTTTTCATGGGTTGGGATACAAAGTTGGCTCCGGGTGGGAGGCGCAATTTGTCGCGATGATGTCAGCCGCTTCTCTCCAGCCCTTCACTTCGTCGGCAGCATTGTAGCGGCTGCTTATTGCAAACACATATTTGCGGTTGTGCCACATCTCATCAATCGTGCCGCCAGCGTAAAGGTTAGGCCAGAGTTTGGCGTGTTCTTTCTCGTCCCATTGCTTGCGCGTGAACACAATTATCGGAATGTCCTGATACAAATCATTGGGCTTCCACTGCGGATGCCGGAGGATAATCATCTGGCCGCGTTCCGCGACAACAGTTTTGTCCAAAGCTGGCAAATAATCTTCATCGTCCCATTGTTGCGTTAGAACTGAATAATTTTTCCAACCGGCCGGCAAATAAAATGTGAGATCATACTGCGCGTTGCGGTAACGAATTGGCAGACCGGACAATTGGTTGTGCGTGGTCGAGCAGCCAAACAAACCGCCGCTCAAAACGAGCGCAAGGCAGAGGATGAGTTTGGGTTTCATGGTTTGGTCTGGGGAACAATTTTCTTCAAGGCACTTGCCACAGACCCGCCCCCAATATAACCATCGGGATCCGCTTGCGCTATTTTGGTGAGTGCTGGCTCGGCTGATTGCGCCGCTGTGCCGAAGTTTCCAAGTGCGTCAATCACCTCTTGTCGCACATCTCGCCGGGGTGGATCATCGAGGCTTTTGATCAGGGCGGGCACGGCCAAGTTTGGTTCAAGTTTCATCGTTCCCAAGCTTGTTGCCGCCATCGAAGCCACGCGCCAATCTTCGTCGCTCAAGGCTTTGATTAGCACCGGAACCAGCCTGCGCATGGTTTCACGGTATTGGGAACCGATGGAGTCATGGGCGGAATAAGAATAATGCGAACAGAAAATCAGCAGGGCATGCATGACGGAAAGACGCACCTGCATATTGCTGCTGGACTCGAAACAGTCGGAAAGCGCCGGCACTTCCACAATTGGGTCGAAGTGATAAAATGCCAACCCGTGCGCCGCCGCTGCGGCCATTCGCCAATCCTTGTCCTGAAGACAATGGATTAATACCGGAATGACGGCGTTCGTCGCGCTGATGACGATGGCATTGTAGACCCCGATGGATTGGACAACTTGCAAACGAAGTTCTACCGGAGCGGTCATGTTTGTGGCTGCTGACAGAAGTAACGTCAGAGGATAAGGGTCTTGGATTGCAGTCAGCGCCGGAATGGCATTTTTCCAGTCAGATGAGGAAGGCCAGTCGTTGACCTGCCGGGCCAATTCGGAAACAACTGGATTTGCAATTGGACCAAGCAGTCGGAAGCCCTCAATTCCGAGCCGGGCTGTCTCAGAATTTTCAGAATGTATCCATCGCAGAAGCCATGGCAATGCGTTTGTGCCGATGTTACGGACGGCATCGTAGGCTCTCGGATCGGCTCGTTGACCGACATCACCCACAAACTTGGATAACGGAATCCATTCGGAAAGAGACTTGTCCAAATAACGCGGCTCGGCATTGGTGGCGGATTCGTCAGCGCGGATACCAAAACCACCGCTCAAAACGAGCGCGAAGCAGAGGATGATTTGGGTTTTCATCATCGGCGGCGTAATTGTTTTCATTGGTTTTCTTTCTGCAATATCCCAATTTCGCGCTCATAACCAAGCTCAATTTGTTTCGGTGGGGCGAGGCTGCTGACGAGCCGCAGCCAAATCATTTTCACAACGAGGCTCGCGGGGACGCTCGCCCCACCAACAATCATTTTGTCATTTTGAATTGCGAGTGTTGTAAGATTGCTCCTGCAATGATTTGCGCGTGGTTGAATCAAATCCGCCGCCGCCACCACCACCGCCAAATCCGCCAATTGCGCCGCTGAAATTGTCAAGATTGTTGGTCTCCGCGCGAATTTGAGATTGGACTGCCGGTGACGCGGCGGCAAAAGAGTTGTTCAGCGCGAAGGACTGCGCCTTGAGAATCGTCGCGGCCTGCTGGTAATTGCCCGCGTCCGCCTGCGCAATCGCCTCGTCCTTGGCGACGGCGGTGAGCATCAATTGCTTTTCGGCAAAGACCGCGCCGTTCAGCGATTGGTCGGAAAGTTTCTGGTCTTCGGTGAAATCAATTCGGGCGACGCCGCTGGCCGACTGGTCGCTGCCGTCGCCGAGTTCGTCCTTGTAATTGACGTTGACGCGGGCGACTTCGGGCTTGTCGCCGTTCACGACGCAGCGCAGGAACAAATAGCGGTCCTGACCGGTGGTGAACTGGCTCAAGTTGACGATGGCCTTCTGGTCTTGAAATTGCTCGGCGCGGCCAATGAAGCCTAGCGGCCTCACACCATCGGGGCAGATGATTTCGATCCGCACGTCACGCGCGGCGACGGTGAGCAGTTCGCCGAGTTCCTTGGCGAAGATGTCGGGAAGTTTTTCGGTGTCCTTGACGTAATAATAATTCGCGTCGCTGGCCTCGGCCAGGCCGGCCATCAAATCCTCGTTGTAATCGTCGCCGACGCCGATGGTGGTGACGGACATGCCGCGCTCGGCCAGGTCGCTGCCGAGCCGGCGCAGTTCGGACGTCGAGCTGGGGCCGACGTTGGCGAGGCCGTCGGAAAGCAGGATAACGCGGTTGATGCGCTTGCTGGAGAAAAATTCCTGAAGCTGGTCGGCACCCATTTTCACGCCGGCATAAAGTGCCGTGCTTCCGTTGGCTTCGATGCTCTCGATTTTTTCCTTCAGCGCGTCCTTGTTTTCAACTTTTTGCGCGGACACGAGCACCTGCGCTTTGTCGCTGAAAATGACGAGTGAAAAAACGTCGTCGGGCGCAAGCCGGTCCACCAATTGCATCGCGGCCTGCTTGGTCTTCTCCAGTTTCGCGCCGGTCATCGAGCCGGATTTGTCCAGCACGACGGCGAGATTGAGCGGCGTGCGCCGGATTTTTTTTACGTCGGCGATGGCGGAGAGGTCAATTTTGATGACGACCTCCTGCGGCGCATTTTTCACGACGTAGCCGCGCTCCGGCACGAGTTGCAATTGCAAAGTTTCTCCGGCAAACAAGTTCGCAGTGAACGCCGTCGCCAGACCGATGGTGAGCAGAATTGTTTTTTTCATGCCGCCAATCTGCACGGCGGCGGGAAAAGAGTTGTCAGCGGCGGGTCAAACGTTTGTAAAAGAATTGTAACGCGGAGAACGCAAAACAGCTTTGCAAAATTCCCGGCGGCATTGCACGCTGGCGGCATGACGGAACCGCTCGCGCTGGTTTTTTACGAGAAGCTGATGCCCGGCAGCCAGTTGGTGAACAAGCTGCAGGACTTGAATTACCGCGTCCAAACGGTCAGCGATCCGGCGTTGCTCCAGCCGGGTGCGCTGCGCGAAATTCCGCTGCTGGTGCTGGTGGATCTGGCGGGCGGCGGCAAGGTTTTCAGCGCCATTGCCGGGTTGAAGGCGGATGCCGCCACCAGCCACATCCCGGTCATCGCGTTTGCCGCCGAGGGCGCGACGCAGGCGATGGCGGCCGCGCAAAAAGCCAGGGCGAAACTTGTTGTCAGCGAAATCGCAATTGCAAATCATCTGGCGGAACTGCTGAACCAGGCGCTGCAAATCGAGTGACGGTTGCCACGCACCGGTCCCGGAGCGCGGAGGTTTTCGTTCGCCTGCCGGGAACGCGCGCGTTACTTTTGCGCCATGACGGAATCAAGAGAGTCGCCGGTCGCGAGCCTTTATGTCCACGTCCCGTTCTGCGCGCAGAAATGCGCGTATTGCGCCTTTTATTCCGAGGCGTCGTCCGGCGAACTGGTGAACCGCTACGTCGCCGCGCTCGTCCGCGAATTGGAAATGGTCGCGGATGATCTCAAGCCCAAGACCATTTTCTTCGGCGGCGGCACGCCGTCGCTGCTGAATCTCCGGCAATGGGAGAAAATCCTGCGCGCGATGGAAAAATTGAACCTGCTTAATGGAGGCTCGGTAGGGACGACCTGCTGGTCGTCCGAGGCCGCGCTGCAGCGCGGCCCTACCAAATTTGAATTCACAGTGGAATGCAATCCCGCCACCGTATCTTCCGACAAGGCGAAAATGCTCCGCGATTTCGGCGTGAACCGCATTTCAATGGGCATCCAGTCGCTCGACGAAAAATTGCTCGACCGGCTGGGGCGAATCCACACGCGCGAGATGGCCTTCAAGTCGTTCGACATTTTGCGGCGGGCCGGTTTTGAAAATCTCAACCTCGATTTGATGTTCGCCATTCCGACGCAGACGATGGAAATCTGGCGCGCGACGCTGGCCGAGGCAATGGCGATGCAAAGCGAGCATCTTTCCAGCTACGAGGTGATTTACGAGGACGACACGCCGCTGTTTGCGCAGCTCAAGGCCGGAGAATTTTCCGTGGACGAAAATCTGGCCTTTGAAATGTTTGAGGAATTGGTTTCAACTGCGATGCGCGCCGGATTTAATCAATACGAGGTTGCCAACTTTGCGCGGCACAAAACCCTCAACTCTCAACCCTCAACCCTCAACATTCCGTCGCTTGCCTGCAAACACAACGTGAATTACTGGCGCGGCGGCTCTTTTTACGGGCTGGGGCCGAGCGCGACAAGTTACGTTCGCGGCGTGCGGACAAAAAACTGGGCGAACACACAGCTTTACTGCGAGCAACTGGAAAACGGAAAGCGCGCCATCGAATCCACCGAGGAATTGCCGCCGCTGCGGCGCGCGGGCGAGACGGCGGCGTTCGGACTGCGGATGAACGCGGGTTGGCCGTTCGGGGAATTTCAGCGCGTGACCGGTTTTGATTTGCGGCGCGAATGGAGCGGGGAAATGAGCCAGTTGGCCGGACGCGGCTGGGCGGAAATTTCGCCCGACAATTTTCGGCTGACCAAAACCGGCTTGCGCTTTGCCGATTCGGCGGCGGAAATGTTTCTGCGCTGATTTAATCCGTAGCAGCCGACGTGAGGAGGCTCCAGCTGAAAAATCGGAAATTGAAATGAGCCTCCTTACGTCGGCTGCTACATTTTAACAGGGCAGCCGGACGGTGAAAGTTGTCCCGGCATTTTCCTTGCTCGAAACTTCAATCGCCCCGCCGTGCGCCTCGACAAGGGCCTTGGAAATCGCCAGGCCCAATCCCGCGTTGCCGCCCGTCCGCGATTTGTCTCCGCGATAAAACCGCTCGAACACACGCGGCAAATCCTCCGCCGGAATTCCCGGGCCGGTGTCGCTCACGGTCAAAACGGCCAGGTCGCCCTGCGATGCCAGTGTTACGCGCACTTCGCCCTCCGGTTTATTGTATTGAATCGCGTTCGTCAAAAGATTCGTGGCGACTTGCGCGAGCCGTTCGGCGTCGCCGGTGATTTCGAGCGGCGAAAGTTCGGTGAAAATTTTTACCCCGCGCTCTTCGGCGAGCGGCTTCACCAGTTCAACGCCATCGGCAACCGTCCTGGAAAAATCAAAACGCAGCCGTTTCATTTGTTCCTGCCCGGCGTCGAGCCGCGCGAGTTCGAGCAGCGCGCTGATCAATTTGCGCATCCGCTGCGCCGCGCGCTGGCAGGCTTCGAGCGTCTCGCGGTATTCCGGCGCGGTGCGTTCGCGATTCAGCGCAGTCTGCGCCTGCGTGAGCATCACGGAAATGGGCGTGCGGAGTTCGTGCGCTGCGTCGGAGGCGAATTGCTTCTGCTGCGCAAACGCGGCGTCGAGGCGCGCAAAGGTGGAATTGAGAACGGAAGCGAGTTTGCCCAGTTCGCTTTCGGCCTCGGCCACGTTAATGCGCTGCGACAAATCGCCGGCGGAAATTTTCACGGCGGCGGCGCTGATGTTTTCGATGGGCCGCAGCGCGCGCGACACAAACCACCAGCCGCCCGCGAATCCGAAAAGCAAAATAATTCCACCAAAGCCAGCAAGTTTGAGCTTCGTCATTTTTAACTCTCGCGACTCCGGCAAAACGGAACAACCGACATAAATAGTCTCACCGGAAGGCAAACGCTCAAAAATCCCCCGGTTGTCCTGAAAATTTAACGAAGCACGCGGAGCCGGTAAATTGTCCAAGTTGGAAATCTGTTTGCGCGCATTAAACCTGTGTTGAAAATCCACTTCACTTTGCGGCACATTATCCGAACGTGCCAGTTCGTTGCCGTTGCGGCCCTCCAGGATGAAATAAAAATCATTGGGATCATTCGTGCCGAACAATCCGGCGGCATCCGGCGGCAAATGAAATTCAAACGGCGGGCGCGGATCTTGTCCTGGCGGGCCGTCGTCGGGAAACTGGCCGGGTGACGGTCGGCCAAAAGGTTGCCCATTTTCATCCGGCCCGCGCGGTGGGGGAGGATGAAACACATTGGCCAGTATTCCAACCCGCCGATGCAATTCATCATCAATGCGACCCAGCAGCCGTCCGCGTTCAAGCTGATACGCGGTGAATCCAAAGCCCGTCAGCACGACCACGAGGATGAGGCCATACCAGATTTGCAGCCGCCATTTAATGGATTTGGGAATCATAAAAATCGGAGGGACGAGCGCCGCGAGTCCCTCTTCAAATTATTTGGGGACTCGTGTAACTCGTCACTCCGATGATTGGTGACGTTCATTCAATGCAATAGCCGTGGCCGCGCCGCGTGGCGATGAATTCCGCGCCGAGCTTTTTGCGGATGTTCGAGACGTGAACGTCAAGCAGGTTGGAAAGCGAACTCTCGTTTTCGTCGAACAAATGCTCGTAAAGCTGCGTGCGCGTGACAACTTCGCCGCGATGCAGCGCAAGAAATTCCACGAGCGAATACTCGCGCGCCGTGAGTTCCACCGGTTTTTCCTTGAGCAGCACATGCCGCGCGGCGGTGTCAATTTTCACGTTCCCGATTTCGATGACGTTCGTGGTTTTGTTTGCGCTGCGGCGGATGAGCGCGCGCAGGCGGGCGAACAGCTCCGACAAATCGAACGGCTTGACGACGTAATCGTCCGCGCCGGTGTCGAGTCCGCGCACGCGGTCGCGGGACTGGTCGCGCGCGGTGAGCATCAGCACGGGCGTCTTTTTGGTCTTGCGCAGGCGCTTGAGGATTTCCCAGCCGTCCATCTTCGGCAGCATCACGTCGAGCACGATGGCGTCGTAGTCGCAGCCCTCGGCGTTGAAGAGGCCGTCCTCGCCGTTGTTGGCGGTGTCCACGGCGTAGCCCTCCTCGCGCAACGCCTGGGCGAGGCTGCGGAGCAGGTCGGGCTCGTCTTCGACAATCAGGATTCTCATTTTGGCCGTGGCCGCGGCTTGGTTTATCACAACCGCAGTCTGCCGTCACTCTCGCAGACGCAACCTTAAGGGAAGATTAAGGCGCCGTCGGGAAAATATATTTTGGAAAAATTGAAATTATTTTTCAACTTCACGTTGCCTTAAGGTTCGTTCGCGTAAATTGGCGGCGTAAAGATTCACACCGGCAAAAACAGAAAGAGAGCACAAAATGAAAACAAACACGAAAACAATGCTGGCGCTGGCGGGATTGCTGGCGCTGGGCGCAACGACACTCGTCGTCAATGCGCAGGACAACGGCGGCCCGCAAAATGGCGGCAATCCAAACGGCCCGCCCATGCACGGCGGTCGCCCGCCAGTGCCGGCCATCGTCGCCGCGCTGGATGCAAATCACGACGGCGTGATTGACGCAGACGAAATCGCCAACGCGCCCGCCGCGTTGAAGTCGCTGGACAAAAACGGCGACGGCAAGCTGACGCCGGATGAATTCATGGGCAAGCGTCCCGGTCCGCCGCCAAATGCCAACGGTGGCAATGACGCCGGTGGCCCGCCCGACGGCATGCCGCCCGGACCTCCGCCCGATTTCAATGGCGATGATGCTGGCGGCCCGCCGGATGGACCGCCTCCCGGCCCGCCTCCGGGCGAGTAACCAGATTCTGTTCGAGTGAGCAGAGAGCGGCGGATGATTGCGTGAACGCCGGTGTGAGCAATCAATCCGCCGCTTGAATTTTTTCCGCGGCGGCAACCGGCGGGGCGTTCCCGCAAAGAAACAAAAAGGCAAACAGCGCGGTCAGCAGCGCGATGCCGCCGCATATCAGATACGGCAGGGACGGCTTCACAAAAAACAACGTGGTGGCGAAGACCGGGCTGATCATCCGCGCCAGCGCGCCGAAACTTTGGGCGACGCCGAGATTCGCGCCCTGCTCGTTGGACGGCGAGTTCAGCGAAATCATTCCGAACACCGGCGGGCGGTTCAGCCCGGAGCCGATGGCCAGCAGCGCCAGCACGGTCAAAATTCCCGGCAGATGCGTCACAAATGGCAGCCCGCCCAAGCCGGCGGCGAAAATTATCATGCTGATGAAAATCAGTTTCTGTTCGCCGAATTTTTTCACGAGCCGCCCGATGACGCCCTGCACCAGCGCCGCAATGAAGCCGGCGTAGGTGAAGAAATAGCCGACGCGGTGGTTAAAGCCCTTTTCGCCGAAGCCAAACTCGTGCTTCGCCAGCAGCGGGAAGGTGGCTTCAAAGCAGGTGAAGCAAAACGTCGCAAAAAAGAAAATACCGATGAGCAGGCCGAGCCGGGGCTGGCGCAGCGTGTGTCCCCATTGCGCGAATTTCGGGCGCACGGCGACGTGCTCGGAACCCTGCTTGCGGCTCTCGCCGAGGATGAACCAGCCGAGAATGAAATTCGCGGCGCAGAACCCGGACGCGACCCAGCCCGGCCCGGTGCGCCCAAAAATCTCCACGCTGAACGCGCCGATGGCCGGGCCGAAAATAAAGCCGAGTCCGAACGCCATGCCGATGAGGCCCATGCGCGCGGAACGTTTTTCCGGCGGCGTGATGTCCGCGATGTAGGCGGAGGCCACGGAGAGGTTTGCGCCGCAGATGCCGGCGAAAATGCGCGAAATGAGAATCCAGACCAGGCCGGTCGTGCCGCCCATGCCGGATGCGACGGCAAAGAGCGCGTAGGAACCCGCCGCGCCAAGGTTGCTGACGAGCATGACCGGGCGGCGACCGATGCGGTCGGACAACCGGCCCCACGCGGGCGCGAAGAGAAACTGCATCGCCGAAAACGACGCGATGATGCCGCCGATGATGAGTCCCTTGGCGCTGAAGTCGGGGCGGAAATTGTCCTCCGCGTAGCCGGGCAGCAGCGGCAGCACAATGCCGAATCCGATCAGGTCAATGAAGACCGACAGGAAAATGACCAGGAGTGATGGTTTGCGTCTCATTTGCCGGGCGGAGTCTAGCGGGTGCGGGTGGAATTGACAGTTTTTTCAGAAACATCCTTCAAGGAGGGTGTTGCCGGAAAGCCGTCAATCAAGGCGGGAAAGTTGGCCGCCGGTCAAAATGTTTTCGACGGATGAAAAGTCCCGCGGAGAAGGCGAAACGGTTTTGATGTTTATGGACAACAAATTCCGGTGCCGGGCTGTTGTCAAAATCCCGCGCGGATTTTCAAGCGGATGACGGACGATTTTCCGGCCCGTCAGTGTTCCGATTGGCCGGGAATTTCCGGGATGCCGGGATCGTCCAGGATTTGCACGGCGGTGGCGTCGCCGAGGTCTTGCCAATCCTGCAGCACCCAGATGACTTTCTTGTCCGGGGTGATTTCGACGAGCTGCGGGCCTTTGCCGGCGTTGCCGCGGGAGGTGAAGATGGTGTTGCCGTTGGCCAGACGGGCGCAGCTTTGCGGTGCCTGGACGAACCGGTAAGCCGCCGGCAGGTCGGTGTTTTTGAATTCCCAGACCGTCTCGCCCTTGGGATTAACCTCGCGCGTGAGATTGTCCTGCTCGTCGGTGATGAGCGTGTTGCCGTTCTTGAGGCGGAGGGCGGCCCACGGCGATTTGATCGGGTAGCTCCAGATTTTATTAAAATTCTTGTTGTATTCGATGACGTTGCCGTCGCCAAGGTAGGAAATGAGATACGTTCCCTGCGCGGTGTAGCGCGCCCGGCGGAATTGCCCGTGAATGTTCCTGGGATTGAACGGCTGGCCGGTGGCGCTGGGAATCTCATGGTTCACCTCCACCGCGCCGGTCTTGGTGTTGACGATCATCAGCTTGGGCGGCAGGCCGTTCACGACGAACATGACCCGGTCCAGACCGATGGGCTGGCAGGTGTGGACTTCCGTGTGATTGGTGCCGGTGCTGTTGTCGCAATTGTATCGCCACAGCACTTTTTTGTCCGGCGTGATTTCGGCGACGTATTGCATGCGGGTGAAGAGGATGTTGCCGTTGGAAAGCATCCACACGTCGTCGTATTCGTAGGGATTGTCCCGACTGCCGGTCTGGTAAGTCCAGAGCACCCTGCCGTCGTTGACGAGGAACATTTTGGTGAAATTCTCGCCGACATAAAGCATCGGGTGCTGCGCCAGCCCCTTGCCGGGCAGGCCGGCGGGCGTGGGCGCGTTCGTCCATTGGCCGGCGGGCGACGCGCCTTCGGCAGGCCCCATCGCGGGCACATCCGGGGCGGTGAAGCGGTCGAGCTGGGCCATGCACGGCGTCGCCGAGGACACCCCTGCGGCGCCAGTCGTGTGACAGCCGGTCAATGTGGCGATGGTGACAATGGCCGAAAATGCGGCCAGCGAAGAGAGAAGTTTTGCATTCATGTTTTTGGAAATCCGGCTGATTGAAAACGAAAACGGCTGTCCGGTCAATCTGGTAATTGCCGCTCATGAAATTGCATGGCGAATAACTTTGTGAATTGGTTGCGAACGAGTTTTTTTAGTTCGGGCTTGTGGGAATTTCAACGGCGGAGTTTCCTTGTGGCATGATTGATTCTGTTTCCGACGCCGCCGGCGCAGCGGCGGATTTGAAGAAGGCGCGCCGCCGCAAAAATGTTTCCGCAGCCGACCCGATAAAACTGGACCGGCTGCCGCCCCATGCGCTGGACATGGAGCAGGGCGTGCTTGGCTGCCAGTTGCTTTCGCCGAACGATTGCGTCGGCGAAGTCATCGAGAAATTGAAGGGCGTCGGGGTTGAAGCGCATTACGACCTGCGGCACCAGACCATCCAGGCGGAATTGTTTGAAATGTATGACGCCCGGATTCCGATTGATGTCATCACCTTGCAGCAGCGGCTCAAGGACAAGCGGCTTTTGGAGCAGGTGGGCGGCATCGCGTATTTGAGCCAGCTTCAGGACGCGGTGCCGAGCGCGGCGAACTTGAGCTATTACCTCGACATCGTCCGGGAAAAATATCTGCTGCGGAAAATGATCCAGACCTGCACGGAGGTGGTCGGGCGGGTTTATGAGTGCGAGGGCGACGTGGACGCGCTGCTGGACGAGGTGGAGCGCGACGTGCTGCGCATCAGCGAATCGCACGCGCAAGGCGATTCGTTGACGACCAAGGAGCTGGTGGGCCGGGCCGTGGTGACGATTGAAAATTTCTTCAACCGCAAGGGCACGCTCACGGGGCTGGCGACGGGCTACGCGGATTTGGACCGGATGACGGACGGATTGCACGGCAGCGAAATGATCGTGATCGCGGCGCGACCGAGCATGGGCAAAACGTCGCTGGCGATGAACATCGTCGAGAATGTGGTGCTGGAGCAGCAATTGCCGGTGGCGGTGTTCAGCCTGGAAATGAGCGCGGAGGCGCTGGTGATGCGCATGATGTGCTCGATTGCGCGGGTGAACCTGCGGAGCATCCGCGAGGGATTCATGAGCGAGTCGGACTTCCCGAAACTGACGAACGCGGCGGGGAAGCTGGCGAACTCGAAATTGTTCATTGACGATTCGGCGGGGCTTTCGATTTTGCAGTTGCGGGCGCGGGCGCGGCGGCTGCATCAAATGCACGGCGTGAAGCTGTTTGTGGTTGACTATTTGCAGCTCCTGCATTCTACTGCGCGCCGGTCCCAGGAAAACCGGCAGCAGGAAATCGCGGACATTTCCAGCGGCCTCAAGGCGCTGGCGAAGGAATTGAAGGCGCCGGTGCTGGTGCTGTCGCAGTTGAACCGCGAGCTGGAGCGGGACAAGAGCCGCAAGCCGCGGTTGAGCGACCTGCGCGAGTCGGGCGCGATTGAACAGGACGCCGACCTGGTGGGTTTGTTGTATAAACCGAGCGCGGGCGAAGATGACGACGGGAACACTGAAGAAGCGGACGGCGTGCCGGTCAATCTGCTGATTGCGAAACAGCGCAACGGTCCGACGGGCGACGTAAATTTGACATTCTTGAAATCTTACACACGATTTGAAAGCGCAGCCAAAGTCAGCGATGAAGACGTGCCAACGGGGTGACGGGCGATGAAATTATTTCTTCGCCTTTTCGGCATCTGGCTGCTGTTCGGCTGCGCGCAAGCCGCGTGGCCGCAGACGACCGCCGGCCCGAAGGTGGACCGCGTGGACATCAAATACAACGGCCCCAAGTCGGTCAGCGAGCAATTCATCCGCGCCAACATGAGCCTCAAGGCAGGGGACACCTACCGCCCAAACGTGACCGAGCAGGACGTGCATTCGCTCTACGGCACCGGCCAGTTTTACGACATCCGCGTTACCGTGGATCCGGCCGACGATGGCGGTGTGGTGGTGACTTTCGTCGTGCAGGCGCGGCTGCGGATCACGGACATCAAGCTTTCGGGCAACAAAAAGTTGACCGATTCGAAGATCCGCAAAAAAATCACGGTGAAGACCGGCGAACCGCTGGACGAACAGAAATTGTTCACCGACGTTCAGGAGATCAAGAAGCTCTACGAGAAATACGGCTATCCCGACACGCAGGTGAAATACGTCTTTGACACATTTGACGCGGCGGCGGGCCACGCCTCGGTTACGTTTCAGATTGTCGAAAGCAAGAAGATCAAGGTCACGCTGGTGGAATTTGTCGGCGCGAAGGCGTTTCCGCAGAAGGAACTGCGCAAACAGATCAAGACGCGGGAGCACTGGATGTTTTCGTGGCTGACGGGCAGCGGCGTGTTCAAGGCGGACGAGTTTGACGACGACAAGGACGCGCTGACGCAATTTTACCGCAGCCACGGTTATCTGGATTTTGAAATCAAGGATGTGAAATTTGAGTATCCAACGCCGAGCACGATGGCGCTCCGGTTTTTCGTCTATGAAGGGAAGCAATACAAGGTCGGCTCGGTCAAATTCACCGGCAACAAGATTTTTGATGACGCCGCGATTCGCGCCGGGCTGCAATACATCCACGACTTTCAACACTCGAAGGCCAAGCTCGGTCCGAACGATCTGCCGATGGACGTGGGCGACACCTTCACGCCCGGCGGCTTGAGCACGAATCTGACGGCGCTGGAGGATTTCTACGGCAGCAAAGGTTACATTGACGTGCAGCGCGGCCAGACGCTGCGCGCCACCCGCATTCCGAACGTGGACACGGGAACGATAGACCTGGAATTTCAGATTGACGAGGGACAGAAGTCCTACGTGGAACAGATCAGCATTCGCGGCAACATCAAGACGAAGGACAAGGTCATCCGCCGCGAACTGGCCATTGCGCCGGGCGAAGTCTTCGACATGGTGCGCATCAAAATCAGCCAGCAGCGCCTCGAAGGGCTGGACTATTTTGACAAGGTGGAGATGGAGCCGGAGCCGACCGACCCGCCGATTGCCGGGCGCAAAAACCTAAACGTGGACGTGCAGGAGAAGGACACCGGCAAATTCACGCTGGGCGCGGGCTTCAGTTCGGTGGACGCGCTCGTCGGTTTCGCGGAAATTTCTCAGGGCAATTTTGATTTGTTCCATCCGCCATATTTCACCGGCGGCGGCCAGAAACTGCGCCTGTTCGTCCAGTTGGGCACGCAGCGGCAGGACTATGAACTCTCGTTTATTGAGCCGTGGTTTATGAACCGTAAATTGTCGCTCGGTGTGGACTTTTACCGGCACCAACTGGATTTTGAAAGCCCCAACAATATTTACGACGAAACCCGCACCGGGGCGCGCGTGAGTCTGACCCGCGCCCTGGGCAGCGATTTTCTCATCGGCAGCGTCAGCTACACCCTTGAGGACGTTGGCATAGACCTGAACGGCGGCTGGCACGGTTGGCAGCCGGCAGCTTTTCCCAACCCGCCGCTTCCACCCAATGTCCCGCAAGCCATTTTGGAACAAACCGGGGATCACATGTATCAACGTTTCGGGGCGTCGCTCGCTTACGACACGCGGAACAGCAGCAAACTGCCCAATCACGGCCAGCGGACGGAACTGGATCCCGAATTCAGCGTGGGGGACACGACTTATTACAAGTTGGAGGGCAAGACCGCTTGGTTTTTCCCCGGATTTTTCAAGGGCCATGTGCTGGAAGCGGACGGACGCGGCGGCGTGGCGGAGGGCTTGACCGGCGGCGACGTGCCGTTTTACGACCGCTATTATCTCGGCGGCCTTTACTCGCTGCGTGGTTTCAAATTTCGCAACGTCGCGCCGCGCGACCCCAATTACGGCAGCATTCAATATCCGCAGATTCCGAATGAGCCGATTGGCGGCGACAGCTACTGGTTCAGTTCGCTCGAATACAGCATCCCGATTCTCGAAAAGGACAACGGCCCCAGCGTGCGCGTCGCGCTGTTCTACGACGCCGGCGTGGTGGGTGCGGATCCGTATTCCTTCTCCGGCAATTTTGACGACGACTACGGCCTCGGTTTGCGGCTGGACATTCCACACCTCGGCCCGTTGCGGCTGGACTATGGCATCCCCATTTCGCATGATCAATACAACGGCTCCGGCGGCAAATTCCAGTTTGGGGTCGGATACACCCACCCGTTTTAAGATGACACCGCGCGCAAAAAAAATCCGGTTTGCGAAGTCAATTCTCGCCGGCCTCGCCGGCCCGGCTTGGCTGGGCCTGTTCGCGACCGCCGCTCTCGCGCAAACGGCGATGATGCCGGCCGGGCTGCCGCTTTATTTTGAGGCCAACCAGGGGCAGGTGGATTCCCCGGCGCCATTCATCGCGCGCGGCCACGACTCCCAATTCCTGATTTCGCCCGGCGCGGCGCAAATTGTTCTTTGCAAAATGTCCGCGGCGCGGACGGTGCGGATGCAATTTGTTGGCGCGAACACGCAGGCGGAAATTTCCGGCGCGGAGGAAATGTCCGGCAAAATCAATTACCTCGTTGGCAATGAACCGGCGCGCTGGCAGACCGGCGTGGCGACGTTCGCGCGGGTGGATGTCGGCCGGCTTTATCCCGGCGTAAGCCTGGCCTATTACGGCAATCAGCGTCAGCTCGAATACGATTTCACCGTCGCGCCGGACGCGGATCCCGGCGTCATCGCAATTCATTTTGACGGCGCGGATAACATTTCCGTCAATCCCGCCGGCGAATTGGTTTTGAATCTGGGCGACAGTGAAATCCGCCAGCCGAAGCCGGTCATTTATCAAACGGTCAACGGAATCCGCAAAGAAATCAGCGGCGGCTACAAAATGTTGGACGCCGACACCATCGCGTTCGCCATCGGCGATTACAATCACGGCCTGCCGCTGGTGATTGACCCGGTTTTGAGTTACTCGACTTATTTTGGCGGCAATGTGGGCATGGAAGCACTGGCGGTGGCGGTGGACCCAAATGGATTTGTTTATGTCGCGGGGCAGACGTTCTCGACGCAATTCACGAACTGGCCGGTTCCGCCCGGCGCGTTTCAGACGAACAATCATGGCGGCAGCCAGGTTGGCGACGCGTTCGTGGCGAAGTTTGACAGCCTCGGCACCAATCTGATTTACCTCACCTACCTGGGCGGCAGCGGCGACGACGCGGCCTACGGACTCGCCGTGGATGCCGCGGGCGATGCCTATGTTGCCGGCGCCACCGACTCGACGGATTTTCCGACCAAGAACGCGCTTTACAAAACCAACAGCAGTTTTTCCGTTCCGAACGCGGGTTATTCCGCCGACGCCTTTGTCGCGGAATTGAATCCGAGCGGGTCCAATCTCATTTATTCAACCTATCTCGGCGGTGAAAGCTCGGACGCGGCTTACGGCATCGCGGTGGATGCATCCGGCAGCGCTTATGTGACCGGCTTCACCTATTCAACCAATTTCCCGGTCGCCAACGCGCTGCAAAAATATCTGCAATGCCCCAATTCCGTTTATTGGAACGCCAATGCGTTCGTCACCAAAATCGGCGCGGGCGGCTCACCGCTGATTTATTCGACCTACCTGGGCGGCACCAATTTTGACGAAGGCAAAGGCATCGCCGTGGACGCCGCCAATTGCGCCTACGTGACCGGCTATACCGCCTCCACGAATTTCCCGACGGTCCATTCCATCTACCAGGTCATCGGCACAAATTTTTACAATGGCTATTTGCTGAATAATTTCACGAACTACAACGGATATTATGCCAACGACGCCTTCGTCGCCAAATTATCCCCGTCCGGCACCAATCTGGTGTATTCCACTTTTCTCGGCGGCGCGAACAATGACTTCGCCAGCCAAATCGCCGTGGATTCCGCCAGCAACGCCTACGTGACCGGCTGGACGGTCTCCACCAATTTCCCGAACTCGGTCACGAATATTCCCTATTTGCACAGCGGCTTGAGCAACAACTTGAACGCTTACTATCCGCTGGTGACCAACGTCTTTCTGACGCAGATCACCTGGAGCGGCACGAACGCAAGCATCGGATATTCCGCGGTCTTTGGCGGCACCAATTTCGGCATTGATGCCGGCGAGGGCGTCGCGGTGGATGCGATGGGCGATGCCTTCGTGGTCGGCGCCACATCCTCCACGAATTTCCCGTGCGATCCGCTCAACAATCCCGGTTTCCTGCGGGCGACCAATTCCGGCGGCTTCGACGTGTTCGTCACCGCTTTCGCCCCCAATGCCGCCAAGCTCCTTTACTCCACTTATCTTGGCGGCGGCGGCAATGATATCGGTTTCGGCGTCGCCCTCGACCCGGCGGGCAACGCTTACGTTGTTGGCTCCACGGCTTCGACCAATTTCCCGACCGTCAACGCGCATCAAACCGTCCTCACCGGGACGAACGACATGTTCCTCGCCAAAATCCTGCTCCTGCAAGCTGCGCCGGCACTGGCCATCGTCTGCGGCAAAACGAACGTCACGCTGGCCAAACCCGCCTATCTGCCCGAATACCGGCTTGAGTCCAACACCAACCTGTCATTCGACACCTGGACGCTGGTGCCGGTGCCGCTGCCGCCCGTCTTCAGCAACGGCTTGCAGATCATCACGCTGCCCGTGACCAGCGGCGATTTGTTTTTCCGGCTGCAAAAATTTTGACGCGCGCGTGAATTTTGATTTGGCTTGGCGGGCAAATTCTGCTTTAATTCCCCCGATGAAAATTATTTTACGTTCGATCTTTCCAGCCGTGCTGCTGCTGACATTGTTGAGCGGCTCCGCCCTCGCGCAAACCAAGATTGCCACGGTGGATTTGGGCAACACCTTCACCAATTATTACAAGACCAAACTGGCGCAGGCCGCCATCCAGGATCGCGCCACCCAGCTCGCCAAGGATGACAAAAGCATGAAGGACGATCTGCAAAAGGCCACCGACGATTACCAGCAGCTTTTGACACAGGCGAACGACCCGGCCATTTCCGGCGACGAGCGCGACCGCCGCAAACAGACCGCCGCCGACAAGCTGAAGCAATTGGAGGATCGCCGCGCGGCCATTGCCCAATACGAGCAAACGGCGCAGGCCGATCTGAACAACCAGCGCCAGCGGATGCGCGAAAAAATCCTGGACGACATCCAGACCGCCATCAACGCCAAGGCCAAGGCCGGCGGTTACACGCTGGTCATTGACAAATCGGCGCAGGCGGCCAGCCTCACATCTGTTGTGGTCTTCAGCGACCCGGCAATTGATTTGACCGCCGACGTGCTGAAACAACTGAACGCCGGCGCGCCGATTGATCTGCCCGCCATGAGTTCAGCGCCGGCGCTTTCACCCGCGCCGTCGTTGTTGAACACCAACGCTCCGTAACGGTCCGAAGGCCGCCAGCCGGAATCAAAAAAATCGCGCTTGCCTCGAAGCGCGGAAAGGCGTAAATTCCACGCTCTTTTGCAATTGAATTGAATTTATGCGACGTCCCAAAGGCATCAAAACGAAAAAATCCGCGGCCAAGCGGTTCAAGATCACCGCCACTGGCAAGGTTCTGCGCTTCCACGCCGGACGCCGCCATCTGGCCCAGTCCAAAAATGCGAAGCGCCGGCGCCGCCTCGGCAAGGTCGCCGTGGTGGATCCAACCGATGCCTACCGCATCACCCAAAGCATGCCCTTCAGTCATCGCGGCTGATTGCCGGTCAATATTCAACGCTGTAAAATTTTATGCGAGTCACCAATTCCCCAGCTTCCCGCAAACGCCGCGGAAGAATGCTCACCGCCGCCAAGGGCTACCGCCTCAAGCGCTCCAAACTTTACCGCTACGCCTCCGACGCCGTGGATCATGGCCGCCAATACGCCTATCGTGACCGCCGTCGCAAGAAGCGCCTGTTCCGCTATCTCTGGCAAATCCGCATCAACGCCGCGGCCCGCGCCGCCGGGTTGACTTACAGCCGCTTCATGGAAGGCTTGAAAGCCGCCCAATGCGCGCTTGACCGCAAGGTCATCGCCGATCTCGCCGCGACCGACGCCGCCGCTTTCACGGAACTGGTCAATATCGCCAAGACCGCGCTGAAAGCCAAACCCGGCGCGACCCTGGCCAAGGCCTGAAAACCTCCAATTTTCAAATTTGAAATTCAAGTCGCGGGCGGCCGGCAATGGCCGCCCGTTTGTGTTTGTGAAGACTTTTTTTGAACGCTGAAACCCTCCGGCTCGCGGGCGCCACGCGGGTTCACTTCAACTTCAGAATTTGAAAATCAGCGCCTGGTTGCCCGGCTTCGGCAAGGGGAATTATTTTTTGAAATAAAGCTCCTCGATGTTCCAGGTTGCGCGGTAGCCGCTCAATGCCGTCGCGCGCACGTTGCCGATGTCCGAACGGATCGCGGCGTAATACATCGGCGTGACGGTGAAAATCATCGGCTGCTGCTCGGCGAGAATTTCCTGAACTTCATCATAATCTTTTTTCCGCTCGTTGAAATCCAGCGTCTTCATCTGCGCGTCCATCAGGAAATCCAGCCGCGCCTCCCAGTCCGTTGAAGGCGCTTTCTGGCGCGGAAACCACTGGTGCGTGAAGCCGCTGGACTTGATGACGTTCATCATGCTGGAAGGATCGGCGCTGCCGCCGCCGAGGCTCAACAGCACGCATTCGTAATCGCAAGTCACGTCAACCTTCTGGACCAGCGTGTTGAATTCAATCGGCTGAAAAATCACGGTGACGCCCAGTTTTTCCAGGTCGGACTTGATCAGCACCGCCGTCTTTTCGCGCGCGCCGTTGCCGACATTCGTGTTCATGACAAATTCAATCTTGTTGCCGTCCGCGTCGGTCAGGAAATCGTCGCCGTTGCGCTTTTCAATTCCGATTTCCTTCAACAGCGCGCGCGCCTTGTCCAAATCCTGCGGATACTGGCGCGTGTTGGAATCGAACCATTTCTTGTCGCCGGGCGTGACCAGGCCGTAGTTCGGAATCGCGCGGCCATTGAAAATGGATTTGATGATGCTGTCGCGGTCAATCGCGCAGGAAATCGCCTGCCGGAATTTCGTGTTGCGGAACCATTTCAGTTTTTTCGGATCCACCAGCGGCTGGCCGGTCTTGGCGTCCGCGTTCGTGTTTTCGTTGAACCAGAAAAACGCCGTCTCCAGGCCGATGCCGGGTTCGAGCAGGTTGAATTTCCCCTTCGCCGACTCGGTTTTGAAATGGTCGTATTCGTAGGGCAGCACAAAATCATCCGCGTCGCTCTCGCCGCTCAAGAAGCGCAGCGACATCGCGTTCATGTCCGGCACGACGGTGTAGATGATGTTGTCAAAATACGGCAGGCGCTGGCCGTTGCTGTCCACCTCGAAAAAATACGGGTTTCGCTCCAGCAGGATGGATTGCGCCGGCTTGTATTCCTTGAGGCGGAACGGCCCGCTGCCGACGATCCTGGCCGCGTCCCAATTCACGCCGTAGGCCGAGGTGAACGTCTTGTCCGCGACAAATTTTTCCAAAATGTGTTTCGGCAAAATCGGCACGCCGCCGAAATTTTCCAGAAACGGCGCGTAAATTTCCGGCGTCACGACCTGGATCGTCAAGTCATCCACTTTCGTGACCGTGAATTTTTTTCCGTCCACGATGAACAGATCGCGCGTGACGTTGTCAATCCCCGGGTTGTAAATCGCGTCCCAGGTGAACACCACGTCATCCGCCGTCAACGGTTCGCCGTCGCTCCAGCGCAGATTTTTCCGCAAATGAAACGTCCACGTTTTTCCGTCCGGCGCATTCGTCCACGATTCCGCCAGCCCCGGCGTGACCGACTGCGACGGCACATCAAAGCCCAGCAGCGCCGCGAACAGATGCCGGTAAATCTCCTCGGACGATTGTTCGTTGGCCGTGATGGGATTGAAGGTTTTGGGATCGCCAAACGTGGCGATGACGAGCCTGCCGCCCGGCACGCCTGGCGTGCAGTTGTCCACCAGCGGCGGATCGGGCAGCGGATAATTGGCGGCGGCATTTCCCGCAGGATTATTTTCAGATTTTTTGCCGCAGCCGCAGCCGCAAAAAAGTGCGGCGGCGAAAATCGCAAAAACCCGTTCAAAAATTTTCATGCGCGACACATTAGCATTTCAATCCAAAAGCCGAAAGCGTCCTTTTCACTCGCAAGCGCCCGGAATTTTTGCCACGTTTTGCGCGCATCGCGATGCTGACGTTTGTCCTGAAAAGACTGCTGCACATGATTCCGCTCCTGCTGGGCGTGTCGCTGCTCACCTTTCTGCTCATGTGGCTTGCGCCCGGGGATTATTTCACCGCGATGTCGCAAAATCCGCAGATTTCGCCGGAAACGGTCGCCCACTACCGTGCCCAGTATCACGCGGACAAATCCTGGTATATCCAGTGGTTTTTCTGGCTCAAGAGCATTGTTCTGCACGGAGATTTCGGCTACTCGATGGCCTACAAGATTCCCGCCGCTTCGCTCGTCTTTGAACGTCTTTGGAACACGTTTCTCCTTTCGCTCTTCGGCATGATCATCGCCTGGGGCATCGCCGTTCCGCTCGGCATCTGGGCGGCGGTCAAAAAAGATTCCTGGGTGGATCGCGGCTGTTCATTGGTGGCGTTCGTCGGCTTGTCCGTGCCGGACGTGTTGCTGTCGCTGCTCGCGCTGTGGTTCGCGGCGGCCACCGGCTGGTTTCCCGTCGGCGGCGCGCAAAGCCCGGTTTACGATCTGCTGACGCCGATGCAACAATTCTGGGATCGCACGCATCACCTCATTTTGCCCGCGCTCGTGCTCGCCGCCGCCGACATGGCGGGCATCATGCGCCAGATGCGTTCGAATCTCCTCGACACGCTCCGCGCCGAATACGTCACCGCCGCCCGCGCGCGCGGTCTCGGTGAAGGCTGGGTGATTTACAAACACGCGTTCCGCAACGCCATCAATCCGCTGCTGACGATTTTCGGCTATTCGCTTGCCGCGCTGTTGAGCGGCGCGTTCATCGTCGAAAACATCATGGCCTGGCCCGGACTTGGACGCCTGACCATCGAGGCGTTTGTGTCCAAAGATTCCTATCTCGTCGTGGACTGCGTCGTCATGGCCACGGCATTGCTCGTCATCGGAAATTTCATCGCCGACATTTTGCTCGCATGGAGCGACCCGAGAATTCGATTGAAATAAAATGGAAACCGCCGCGCCAACTCCGAACGCTGAAGCGCAAACCGCGCTTTCGCCGTGGCAACTGTTCTGGCAACGGCTCAAGCGCCGCCGCATCGCCATGATTGGCGGCGCGATTTTGATTTTGCTTTACGCCGTCGCGTTGTTCGCCGGTTTTGTCGCGCCTTGCAGCTATGCCCGCCTGAACACGGATTACTCCTTCCATCAGCCAGTCTGGCCGAAGCTGTCAGGATTTCATCTGGTTGTTCCGCGCTACGAACCGCAGCCCGGCGCCTTCATTTATCGCGAAGTGCCGGACGACACGAAGCCGCTCCATTTTTTTGTTCGCGGCGAGAAATACAAATTGTTCGGCCTGATTCCGGCTTCAATCCACTTGTTCGGCACCGGCGACGACAAGTATCCGGTTTTCCTTTTCGGCGCCGACCAGTTCGGGCGCGACGAATTTTCCCGCCTGCTTTATGGCTCGCAAATTTCGCTTTCCATCGGCGTCATCGGCATCTTGATCTCGTTCACTTTTGGCATGATCATCGGCGGGATTTCGGGTTATTTTTCCGGCGCGACCGATACCATCATCATGCGCTTCTGCGAACTCATCATGTCCATTCCCGGCCTTTATCTCATCATCTCGCTGCGCCAGACTTTCCCGGCAAAAATGAGTTCCGCGCAAATCTACGCCGTGATAATAATCATCTTGAGCTTCATCGGCTGGGCGGGCATGGCGCGGGTGATTCGCGGCATGACGCTCTCGCTGCGCGAACAGCAATTCGTCCTCGCCGCGCGCGCGCTCGGCCAGTCAAATCTCAAAATCATCGTGCGCCACATTTTGCCGAACACCTTTTCCTACGTCATCGTCGCGGCGACCTTGAGCGTGCCGTATTATATTCTCGGCGAAGTCGTGTTGAGCTATCTCGGCGTCGGCATCCAGGAACCGAGCGCAAGCTGGGGGCTGATGCTCAACGCCGCGCAAAACACCGAGTATCTGAAAAATTATCCGTGGCTGCTCGCGCCCGGCGCGGCGATTTTTGTCACCGTTCTCGCTTTCAACTTTCTCGGGGATGGCTTAAGAGACGCGGCGGACACAAAGGCATGAAGACAGAATCCAGAAGTCAGAATTCAGAAGCCAGAATTTCTGGCCACGTCCGCATCCTCCAATTCTGGATTCTGGATTCTGGCTCCTGACTTCTTTCTCAAAATGAATTTGCTCGAAATCAAAAATCTGAAAATGGACTTTGGCGCCGGCGCGGATGCGTTGCGCGCCGTGGACGGCGTGTCGCTCACCATCGGCGCGGGCGAAACCGTCTGCCTCGTCGGCGAAAGCGGCTGCGGCAAAACGGTCACGGCACTTTCCATCGCGCGGCTCGTGCCGACGCCGCCGGCAAATTACGTCGGCGGAGAAATTTTGCTGAACGGCCAGGACACTTTGAAAATGTCCGCTCGCGAACTGCAACAAATCCGCGGCGGCGTGGTGAGCTACGTTTTTCAAGACCCGGGCGCATCGCTGAATCCCGTTTTCCGCATCGGCAATCAGATCAAGGAATCGCTCAAGCTGCACCGGCCGGAACTCGGAGCGCCGAATGTTGGAGTTCAAGCTTCAGCTTGTCCGGGCGCGGGCACGCTAAAGCGTGAACTCCAACGCCCAGCTCCGTCCCGCCGCGCCGCGCTTGACGCCGAAGTCATCCGCCTGCTAAAACTCGTCGGCATTCCCGCGCCGGAATCGCGCATCAAAAATTATCCGTTCGAGATGTCCGGCGGCATGCAACAGCGCGTGATGATCGCGATGGCGCTGGCGAGCGAGCCGGAATTGCTCGTGGCCGACGAGCCGACCACCGCGCTCGACGTGACGATTCAGGCGCAGATTCTGGATTTGTTGAGCGAGCTAAAGCAGCGGCTCGGCATGGCGATTTTGCTCATCACGCACAACCTCGGCATCGTCGGCGACATGGCCGACCGCGTGGCCGTGATGTATGCCGGGCAGATCGTCGAGCTGTCGCCCGCGCGCGAACTCC
>Ga0302319_10002865_pt1 | contig 36656 bp, 32 predicted proteins | sample Bog_T0_2_FD_203319 | JGI IMG/M metagenome (GOLD analysis project Ga0302319, IMG submission 203319) | Peat permafrost microbial communities from Stordalen Mire near Abisko, Sweden - Bog_T0_2 | ecosystem: Environmental > Terrestrial > Soil > Wetlands > Peat | place: Sweden: Abisko, Stordalen Mire...
TTCTCGAATTCGGCTTCTGCCCGAGGTTCGCTTTCGCCATGGCCCGGCAGTTCGATCGCAAGAGCCGGACCGCGCTCGCCGAACGCGGCAAGCCAGTCACGGCAGGCTCCTGCAGAACTCTGCGCGGCGTGTTGGACGACGATTGGACGGCTCGCGCCCCCATCGGTCCGCAGCACGCGCAGCGCGGTACCTTGGGAAACCACGTAGTCCTGCCAGACGCTTGCGCGAATCGGGCGCGCGTGGATGACGGGCGGAGCGGGTTCGTCGCCGGCATGGCGCAGCAGGGCTCGCTGCACGAGATCGACGCCCTCCGCCCGCGTCGCGAAGCAATGCACCTCGCCGGGCACGGGCAGCGGCGACAAGCGCCCGAGATGCGCGGCCAGGGGATCGTGGCGATGGCACTGCGCAACGAGCGGCACGTCGATGAACGGCAAGTCGGCGCGCGGATCGTAGTTGAACGCGGCCGCATAGCCCATCGAGTAACGGGCGCCGCTGCGCAGCCAATCCGCGGCGCGCGCGGCCAAGGCCGGCGCGGGCGTCGCATCGAGGTCGAGGCGCGCCGCCGCCGTATGCTCATACCACGGAAAGAACAGCGATTGATCTTTGATGCGCGTCCATAACCAGGCGAGATGTCCCCCGTCGAACCGGGGCACGAAGGGCTCGATATAGCGGGTCAGGTACTCGCGCCGTTCGCTCTGATCGAGACACAGCAACCCCTCGCAGATCGCGAGCCTGAGCCGCCGCGGATGCCGACGCGCCAGCGACAGCGCGACGCTCGCGCCCGTGTGCAACCCATAGACTGCGGCGGTTGCGACACCGAGTTCGTCCATCAAGGCCGCGACACGATCGGCGAGAAATTCGATGCAGACATTCGCGCCGTCGCAAGGATCGGACGCCCCATAGCCCGGCATGTCGGGCGCAATCGTGGTGAAACGCTCGGCGAGCCGCTGCATCAGCGGCACGAGTTCGGCCGAAGAAGCCGGAGATTGATGCAACAGCAGCACGGCAGGTCCCGAGCCCGCGCGCCGGTAGTGAACCTGGGTTTCACCGAGTGTTGCGAAGTGCCGCGAAACGGATGTGCTCAAGCAAGCCCTCGTCGGTCCGTAAGACGACCCTGGCCACTCAGTGGCCGACCCGGGTCGGATTCATGGCCGGCTCGCCGGCCAGCGTCCTATCGTGCACTTGAGGATAGGGGCGGGCTGCTGCAATGAGTGAGCGTAGGTACGACGAGCGACTAGCTAGTGGCCAGTGGGCCACGGGCGCGCGCTCCCTGCTCGAAAAAATATGGCAAACCCATGTCGTGGGATCCGGCGGCGGCCCTCCTTGGATCGCGATCGACCGCATTTTTCTGCACGAGCGCACCGGAGCCATCGCGCTCGAAGGTTTGAGCAAGCGCGGCCTGCCGATCCGCGGGGCAGCGCGGACGTTCTGCACGATCGATCACATCGTCGATACACGGCCCGGTCGGACGGACGAGACTCTGGTGCCCGGAGGCCGGGAGTTCATCACGCGCACGCGCGCCGCAGCCCGGGCCGCCGGCATCCGCTTGTTCGACGTCACCGATCACGACCAAGGCATCGTGCACGTCATCGCACCGGAACTTGGCCTCGCGTTGCCCGGCCTCACGATCGTCTGTCCGGACAGTCATACCTGCACGCAGGGTGCGGTCGGCGCCTTGGCGTGGGGCATCGGGTCGACCGAGGCTGAGCACGCCCTCGCGACCGGCACGCTGCGGCTCGGCAAACCGCCGACGCTGCGGGTCCGCTTCGAGGGCCGGCTGGGCGCGTGGGTCGGCGCGAAGGATATGGCTTTGGAATTGTTGAGTCGCCGCGGCGCCGCCGGGGGTCGCGGCAAGGCCATCGAATTCGCCGGATCGGCGGTCCGCGCCTTCGATATGGAAGCGCGGTTCACGCTCTGCAATATGGCCACCGAGTTCTCGGGCGTCGCGGGCATGGTCGGCCCCGACGACACGACGTTCAGCTATCTCGCGGGACGCGACTTTGCGCCGCGCGGAGCTGCTTGGGATCACGCGCTCGCGCAGTGGCGCGGGCTCGCCTCCGACGAGGGTGCGCGCTTCGACGAGGAGATCGCCATTGACGTCGACCCGCTCGCGCCGATGGTCACCTGGGGCACGAGTCCACAGCACGCCGCCCCCGTGACCGGTACGGTGCCGGATGCGGATGGCAGCGGCACGACGCGGGAGGCGCATGCACGCGCGCTCGAGTACATGGGCCTGCAAGCCGGTCAAGCCCTCGCCTCCGTACGCATCGACGCCGCCTTCATCGGCAGTTGCACGAACGGCCGTATTTCCGACCTGCGCAGCGCCGCCCGGGTTTTGGCGGGTCGTAAGATCGCGCCCGGCGTTCGCGCGCTCTGCGTCCCCGGTTCGTCGCAGGTCAAACGACAGGCCGAAGCCGAAGGCTTGGACCGGATTTTTCGCGTCGCAGGATTCGAGTGGCGCGAGTCCGGATGTTCCTTGTGTTTTTATGCGGGCGGCGAGGACTTCGGGGTCGGCAAACGCGTCGTCTCGTCCACGAATCGTAACTTCGAAGGCCGGCAGGGTCCGGGCACTCGCACCCACATCGCAAGCCCCGCGACCGTGGCCGCGAGCGCGATCCGCGGCGCCATCGCGGACGTTCGCGGTCTCGAGGCGGCCTGATGCAGCCGTTCCGCAGGCTGACGGCGCCGGCAGCCCCGCTGCTGCGCGACAATATCGACACGGATGCCATCATCCCGTCGCGCGAAATCAAATCAGTGAGTAAACAAGGTTTGGGCATCGGTTTGTTCGCCGGCTGGCGTTACCGCTCGGCTGTCGGCCGCGAGCCCAATCCGGAATTCGTGCTGAACCAAGCCCGGTTCGCGGGTGCCCGGATCCTGCTGGCCGGCGATAACTTCGGTTGTGGATCGAGCCGCGAACAGGCCGTATGGGCGCTCGCCGATCAGGGCTTTCAAGCGATCATTGCGCCGAGTTTTGCGCCCATCTTTCATGACAACTGCATCAACAACGGCGTGCTGGCCTTGTGCCTGCCGCGCGCCACCGTCGCCGCGCTCGCGGATGCGCTAGTCACGGCGCGGGGCGAACCGCGCCTGACGATCGATCTCGAGCGGCAGGAACTGCATGCCCCGGACGGGGCAGTGATCCCCTTCCACATCGACGCCGACCTGCGGCTGCGCTTGCTCGAGGGTCTGGATGCGATCGATTTGTCGTTGCGCAGGCTCACGGGCTTGAACGCGTTCTACGAGCGCGATCGACGGGAACGTCCCTGGGTGTATCTATGAGGGCCGCCGTCTTGGTCAGCGAAGTGGGACCGCGCGACGGACTGCAAAGCATCGAACCCATCCTGCCGCTCGCGGTCAAGCAGGCGTGGATCGCCGCCGAGGCGGCCGCGGGCGTGCGTGAGATCGAAGTGGGAAGCTTCGTCAACCCGAAGCTCGTGCCGCAACTCGCTGACACGGCGGAAGTCGTGGCCTATGCACGCACGATACCCGGGCTCAATGTCGCCGTACTCGTTGCCAGCCGGCGCGGCGCGGAGGCCGCGATCGGCGCATGCGTCCACAAGATCACGATCCCGCTCTCGGTCTCGGAGACCCATGGCTTGCACAACGTCCGCCGCAACCACGCGCAAATGTTGGACGAGGTCCGCGCGATCGCCGCACTCTTGCGCGAGCTGCCGCACGAAAAACGTCCGGTTCTCGAAGGCGGACTCTCGACGGCCTTCGGCTGCACACTCGAAGGCCGCGTGCCCGTCGACCGGGTAACCCGGCTCGGAGTCGCGCTCATGGAGGCGGGCTGCGACGAGATCGGGCTCTCCGACACGACGGGCTACGCCAATCCCACGCAGGTCAAGACCGTGGTGCGCGCCGTACGAGCGGCCGTGGGCGACACCGCGCTCGCGAGCCTGCACCTGCACAACACGCGCGGGCTGGGTTTGGCCAATGTCCTCGCCGGACTCGAGGTGGGTATTGCAACGTTCGACGGCTCGCTCGGCGGACTCGGGGGCTGTCCCTTTGCACCCGGCGCCTCCGGCAACGTCGTCACCGAGGACCTCGTGTTCATGCTCGAGTCCATGGGTTTCGCGACGGGCATCGACCTGCCGCGCTTGCTCGAGGTGCGGAGGATCCTGCGCGCAGCGCTGCCGCTTGAGCCCCTGTATGGCTTCACCGCAGACGCAGGCCTGCCGCTGGGCTTCGCCGACCGCGCGGAACCGCCGGCATGAGCACGGCGCCACGTCCCCTCGCGGGCATCCGCGTGCTCGAGTTCTCGCACATGGTGATGGGCCCCGTGGTCGGGTCCATCCTCGTCGAACTCGGCGCCGATGTCGTGAAGCTCGAGCCCCTGCATGGGGACAGCACGCGTGAGTTGCGCGGCTCGGGTGCCGGCTACTTTCCCATGTACAACCGTAACAAGCGCAGCATCAGCCTCGATCTGAAGGATCCGCGCGGCCTCGATCTGGCACGGAGGCTCGCGGCGCGCAGCGACGTGCTCATCGAAAACTTCCGGCCCGGCGCGATGGAAGGCTTGGGCCTGTCCTATGAGGCCTTGCGGATCGGCAACCCGCGCCTGATCTACTGTTCGCTCAAAGGCTTTCTGGCGGGTCCCTATGCGAACCGCACCGCGCTCGATGAAGTCGCGCAAATGATGGGCGGTCTTGCGTACATGACGGGGCCACCCGGCCGCCCGCTGCGCGCCGGTGCCTCCGTCGTGGATGTCACCGGGGGCATGTTCGGCGTCATCGGCATACTCGCGGCACTCGAGCAGCGCCACCTCACCGGCGTGGGCCAAAAGGTCACCAGCGCCTTGTACGAAACCACGGCATTTCTGGTAGGCCAGCACATGGCGCAACTGGCCGTGACCGGACAGGCCGCCAAGCCGATGCCCGTGCGCGTCTCGGCCTGGGCCATCTACGACGTGTTCGAGGTCGCGAACGGCGAGCAGGTGTTCATCGGGGTGGTCTCCGATACGCAGTGGCAGAGCTTTTGCGCCGCGTTCGGCTTCACGGCACTGGCCGCGGATCCGGGGCTGCGCACGAATCGGGAACGCGTCGCGGCACGCGAGGAATTCCTGCCGGAGGTGCGCCGCCGCTTGGGCGCATTCGCAAAGGCCGATCTCCTCGTCCGCTTGGAGCGCGCGGGACTGCCGTTCGCGCCCGTCAGCCGCCCGGAAGACTTGTTCGACGATCCGCACCTCGCCGCGGGTGGCGGCCTCGTCCAGACGACGCTGCCGAACGGCGCGGAAACGCGGCTGCCGATCCTCCCGATCCAGTTGAACGAGGAGCGGCCGACCCAGGGCGGACACCTCGCCTGCATCGGTGAGCAGACGCGCGACATCCTCGCCGCACTCGGCGTGTCCGACACCGATGTCGAGGCCTTGCGAGCCGGCGGAATCATCCGAATCTCCGACGAGGACTTTCTCCCATGAGCAATGTGTTGCGCGCGAAACTGGCGGCCGGCGAATTCTTTCTTGCGCCGGGACTCCACGACATGATGGCCGCACGGCTCGCGCGCGAACAGGGTTTCGATGTCGTCTACGGGTCCGGGTATTGGCTCACCGCTTCCTGCTATGGTCTGCCGGACGCGGGCATTGCCACCTATACCCAGATGCTCGAGCGCATGACCACGCTCAAGCGCACCGTCGGCGACACCGCCGTGATCGCCGACGCCGACACCGGCTATGGCGGATTGCTGAACGTCCACCATACCGTGCGCGGTTATGAGGCGGCCGGCATCGCCGCGATCCAGCTCGAAGACCAGGAGTTTCCGAAGCGCTGCGGTCACATGGAGGGCAAGCGGGTGATCCCGATCGAGGACATGGTCGACAAGATCCGCGTCGCCTGCGACGCGCGCCAGGACCCCGACGGCATGCTCGTGATCGCGCGTACCGACGCGATCGCCGTGGAGGGCTTCGATGCGGCGCTGCGCCGCGCCGAAGCCTACGGCAAGGCGGGCGCCGACATCTTGTTCATCGAAGCGCCCGCGAACCAGGATCAGATGCGCATACTCTGCGGCGGCAGCGACAAACCCATGCTCGCCAACATGGCGGACGGGGGCAAGACGCCGATCCTCGCCGCCGACGAGCTGCGCGACCTGGGGTATGCGGGCGCGATCTTTCCGGCGAGTACGGGCCTCGCGGCGAACGCCGCGGTGGATCGCATGCTGCGCAATCTCAAGGAGCGCGGCACGAGCGTCAATCCGGACATTCCCCTGTATGATTTCCAGTACTTCGGCCGGATCAACGGCTTCGACGAGGTGTATGCCTTCGAAGCGAAGTGGCTCGGTCGCGATCCTGTACGCTGAACGCCAGGAGCACCCGCATGCCCGCTGCGGCAACCGAAGGATTCGAGGGCCGCAACAGCGCCTTCGACGCTCTCACACAACCGCGCCTCGATGAACGCGCCCGGCAGCAATTCGTCTCGCAATTGCGCCGGCACATCATGGTGGACATGGCGGCGTCGATGCGCAAGGTGTACGAGCGCGAGGTCGAACCCGGCGTCGTCGCGCGCGCCGAACGGCCACCGCGCACCGCGCTCGAAGTACGGCGCGCCATGCTGCCGAACAGGTATTTTCGCGCCTGGAGCGCCGTGCGAACCACGGCGCAGGAAATGACCTGGTCCTCGGTGCGCCCGCAGATCGAACGCGATTTACCCAAGCTCGTGACGGCGGACCGCACGATCGCCGGGCGGACCGCGAAGCGCGGTGTACGCCGCGCCGGCGCACGGCAACGGCGCGAGTTGGTTCATCTTCGGCGCGGTCAAGTAATGGCGGCGGTCAGATCAGATTGCCGAGCCGATGCCCCTGGGCCGTGGCGGCCATGGTCGAACCCGGCGCATAGGCATCGCCGATGACGTGAAACTCCGGCGCGATCGACGCGAACGTCCCAATTACGCCTGGGTCGGGCGCACGCGGGGTCGCGAAGGTGAGCAGCACGACCTCCGGTATTTCCCGGATCGCGCCGGTGTAGACATCCGCCGCGCGCAGCACACCGTCCTCCAGGCAGGAGCACGCGTCGATGCGCGCGAGCGTCATGACTTCGATTCCGAGCTCTGCGCAGCGCCGGACGATGCCGAGCCGATTGACCAGCGGCACGTCCTCGGCGATGCGATCGCGCGGGGTGACGATCACGACGCGATCGAACAAGCGGCGCAGCAACTCGGCCGACGCATACGTGCCCTCGGTCGCGTCCATGTCGAAGAGCACCGCCGTGCCCGTCTGCCGCTGTGTGAACCCGAGGAGTTCCGCGACACAGGCGCGCAGATCCGGAACCACGCCATCCTCGCGCCAAGCCGGCGGGAATTCGCGCGGCCAAGCCATCGTCGCGCCGCATGCCACGATCACGGCGTCGGGTTCGAACGAGCGCACATCCTGCGCCGCCGCCCGCACGCCCAATTCGACGCGCAGACCCGCCTTCCTGCCGGCCAGTGCCTGATAGTCGTAGATGCTGCTCAAGCCTTCGCCGCCCGGCAACCGAGTCAACAAGCGCGTCTTGCCGCCGAGCTCGCCGCCGGCGCCGAAGGCGATCACCTCATGGCCGCGCGCCGCCGCGATCCAGGCCGCTTCCAGGCCGGCGATGCCGGTGCCGATGACGACGATGCGCTTGCGCCGCGCGGCCGGGGCGGGTCGCCAGTCGACTTCGTCGGCAAAACCCACGCGCGGATTATTGTCGCAGGCGAGCACACGGTGCTCGGTGATGGCCGCCCAGCAGGAGTTGCAGGACACGCAGTATCGGATGTCCGCCTCGCGCCCCCGACTCGCCTTCAAGCCCCAGGCCGGGTCGGTGACCAGAGGGCGCCCCAATCCGATCAAATCAGCTGCGCCGCGCGCGAGAATGCCGTTGGCTTCCGCCGGATCCGTGATGAGCCCGAGCGCCATGAGCGGCATGCCCGGCAGGACGCCTTTGAGCGTTTGCGTGAGCGCGACGTAAGGGGCGCGCGCACCGTGCAGATCGGGGAGGTGACGATCCAGCGAGGCTGCATGGGATCCTTGGGCGAAGCATAGATAATCGATGCGCCCCGTCGCCGTCAGCAGGCTTGCGATGTCCGCGGCCTGCTCGGGACCGATACTTCCCTCTAAACCATCGTCGCCGGGCAGTTTGATCCCCACGATGAAGTCGGAGCCACAGGCGCTGCGGATGGCGGCGACGAGCTCTTCGAGCAGCCGGCAACGGCCCGATAAGTCTCCGCCGTATCGGTCCTCGCGAACGTTCATCCACGGAGACAGGAACTGATGGAACAAGTGTCCGTGAGCGGCGGAGAGTTCGACGCCGCTGAAGCCGCATCGCTGCAGGCGGCGGCTGGAGGCGGCGAAATCCGCGACCATTCGCTCGATGTCCCCGATGGACAGCACGTGGGGTACCGTCCAGCTCAGATCATCGGGCAGCGCGGATGCGCCCACCGCGTCGGGATTGCGACCGCGCTCGTGCCGGCCCCTGCCGGGGTCTTGGATCTGCGCCAGCAGCCGGCAATCCTCTCGCTCCACCGCGTCGGCCCAACGGGCAAGACCGGCTTCGCTCTCCGGATCCCAGACGCGCACCTTGTGCGGCGCCATTTGGAAGCGGGCGGCGGAGACCGGCTCACTGACGATCAACGCAGCGCCACCACGAGCGCGATTGGCGTAGTAGTCGACCAAGGCATCGGTGACGCGACGGTTCACCGACATCCGCGTCGTCATCGACGCATGGGCGATGCGGTTGCGCAGCGTGTGTGCACCCACGGCGAGCGGCGCGAACAGATGGGGATAGCGCGCCGGGTCCAGCCGGCTCACGAAGCGCTTGTCGCCTTGCGCGAAACCGTCGCCACCTTGCGCGTCGCATAGAGCTCCAAAACGGCGAACACCCGTCGCAGCAATTCATCGCGGCGCTCGGCGCGCACGGCTGCGGCGGGACCGTCCGGTACATACGCTTCGACCGCGTCGATGGAGAGCGCCCCGGTCTTGGCCAACAGGCGCTCGACGCTGTCCAAACGGTCGAACAACACCGAGATCTCGCCGGTCAGTGCCGTCACGATCGCGAACAACTGATCGATCGCCGGGTCTTCGTAGAACGCCGGCCGGCGTCCTTTGGCGATGCGCGGCAAGCGCACGGAGTTCGCCGCCGACATGGCACGGCCATTGGATGACGCCTGAGTTCTCTTGGGCATCAATGCATCTCCACGCCGCCGCTCACGTTCATCGCCTCGCCGGTGACATAGGAGGCCGCCTCGCTGCACAGGAACACGCAGGCCTTGGCGGTATCCGCCGTCACCCCGATACGGCGCAGCGGAATGCGCTGGCGCATGTCGGCGAGATATTCTTCCGGACCGGCAAAGCCGCGCAGCTTCGCAAAATAGTCATTCTGAACGGCGCCCAAGCCCGTGGTCACGTGGTTCGGGCAAATCGCGTTGACCGTGATGCCGTGAGGACCGAGTTCGAGTGCCGCAGAGCGTGTCAGCCCGATCATGCCGTGTTTCGAGGCCGTATAGGCCGCCATGTGCAAGTGGCCGCTCTTTGCCGCCTGGCTCGCAATGTTGACGATGCGTCCGCCCGTGCCCTGCCGGATCATTTGCAGCGCTGCGTGCTTCGTGCACAGAAAGGCCCCCGTGAGATTGACGTCGAGCACGGTTCGCCAGCGCTCCGCTGCAGTCTCGGTCAAGGGTTCGATGAGAAAGCCGACACCCGCGTTATTCACGAGAAAATCCAGGCGCTCGAAGCGCGCCACCGTCGCGCCGATCACCGCCGCCACCTGCGCCTCGTCACGCACGTCCAGGGACATGCACGCCGCGGTACCGCCGGACCGATTGATCTCGGCCGCGAGCTGCTCGATTTCTTCCAGCGTGCCGATGTGGGCCGCCGCGAGCGCTCCGCCGGCTTCGAGCAGATCGGTAAACACGACCGTGCAGCCCTCGGCCGCCAGCGCCCCGAGAATCGCCGCTCCGAGCCCGGCGCGACGACCGGCGCCGGTACAGAGTGCCACCTTGCCGTGAAATTGACCGTCCTTCATGGCCCCGGCGGCGCGATGGATTCGGTCACGATGAACTGCGGGGAATCGGCATAGGCGCGGAATTCGCGGACAACGCCGTGCATCAGCTCGGATTTGACCTCGGAGCGAAAAGCATCGATCGACGCAAGTTCGATGAGTTCGACGTATTGAAACGGCGCGGGCGCGCCGCTCAGGAGTCCGCCGGAACGCAACACCCGGAAACTCGCCACGGACGGCAGCGCACTCACGTTGGGCAGATCGGTACTCAGGGCCCAAGCCTCGTATTCGGCGACGCTCACGCCCGGCTTCAAGTTGAACAGCACGACGATCGTTGTCATGCGACCTCCTCAGGATATCCGAACGAGCGATTTGCCGAAGTTCTCGCCGCGCATCAACCGACAGAAAGCCGCGGGCGCTTCGGCGAGCGTGTCGGCGATGTCCTCGCGGTACTTGAACTTGCCGTCGCGTATCCAGCCGCCCACCACCCTCTCTAGTTCCGGCAGCCGGCCGAAGTGATCGAATACCACGAGCCCCTTGATCGTCGCGCGGGCCACGACGACGGGACCCAAGTGCGGTCCCGTCGGGGGCGCGTCGAGGTTGTAGGCGCCGATCATTCCGCACAGCACGATCTGGGCGTTCAAGGCCAGATTGCCAAGGACCGCGGCAAGCGTGTCGCCCCCCACGTTGTCGAAATACACGTCGATGCCGCCGGGGCAGGCCTCCTTGAGCCGCTCCGCCAGACTGCCCGACTTGTAGTTGATGCACTGCTCGAAACCCAATTCACGGACGGCATAAACACATTTGTCCGCTGATCCGGCGATGCCAATGACGCGCGCACCCATCATGCGCGCGGTTTGACCCGCCGTGGATCCTACGGGACCCGTGGCCGCCGAGACCACCACGGTCTGTCCCGGATGCGGCGGAACGAGATAGACCATCCCGACGAAACCGGTGAGTCCCGGCGTGCCGAGCACGCCGAGCGCCGTGGTGGGCGGCGCGCTCGAGACGCTCAGCTTGCGCACTGAGGATCCGTCGAGCAGGGCGTATTCTTGCCATCCGCCGCGCGCCACGAGGATGTCCCCTGCGGCGAATCCGTCGTGCCGGCTCACCACCACTTCGGACAGGGTTTCGCCGAACATCACGTCGCCCGGCGCCAGAGGCCTGCCGTACAGCGCCATGCCCTTCATGACGTTGCGGTAATAGGGCTCGATCGCGAGATATCGGTTGCGCACGAGGAAATGGCCGGGCCCGGGCTCCGGTACGGGTACGGAGTCGCGCGTAAAGTCCTCGAGCGTGGGCACACCGCGTGGATTGCGCGCGAACAGGACCCGGTCGTTTCGATCCTGCTCAGACGGCATGCTCGTCCCCTCCATACGGCCGTCGCAGGTAACGGCCGCGCGGTTCCCCGACGACGGCGCCGTTCTGATAGATGACGGCGCCGCGCAGATAAGTCGCGACGACCTTGGCGGACATCTCCAGCCCCTCGAACGGGCTATAGCCCTGCGTCGATTCGGACTCTGCAGCGCGCACCACGAAGGACTTCGCGGGATCGACGATCGCAAGATCCGCGTCGTAGCCCGGCGCGATATCGCCCTTCTTGAGCAAACCGAAGCGCTGCGCCGGATTCCAGGACGTGAGCGCCGCCATGCGATTATAGGAGAGACCCCGCTTGCGGCCTTCGGTGATGAGGCCGGACAAGAGATACTCCGTACCACCGAATCCCGATTTGGCCGCGAAGATCTGTTCGGGTCGCGTGCCGTCCACCTTCATCTCGTGGCGGCAGCACGCGTGATCCGAACAGACCCAATCGATGTGACCGTCGAGCAACGCCGACCAGAGGAAATCCACGTCCTCACGCGAACGGATCGGCGGATTGACCTTTGCGAGCACGCCCGTGGCGACGTCGTAATCGATACAAAGATGGGCGCAGGTGACTTCCCGGCGGAAATCGATGTGCGGGAAGGCCTTGGCCATGGTCAGCGCCGACTCCACCGCCTTGCGTGAACTCAGGTGCAACAGGTTGATGTTCACGCAGTCCGTTTCATGTGCGAGATATGACGCGATCGCGATCGCGAGGCCCTCGGAATGCGGCGGACGCGCCGCGCTGTACGCACGCAGTCCGGTCAATCGACCCTCCTCATGTACGAGTTTCGTATAAGCGGCCATGATCTCCGCGGTCTCGCAGTGCAGGCTCAGGCTGATGTACCGGCGTCGCTCGGGAAAGCGCTCCATCGCCCGCTGCACACCGCGCATCACGAATTCGAAATGCGCGATGTCGTACTTTTCCTCGGGGTCGATCAGCAGAAACTCGTGCTGATGGGCCGAGGCACCGTGCAGGCCGTAGCCCCCGTAGAACATGTAGATCTTGAACGAGGTCACTCCATATTGATCGATCAGCAGATCGATCTCGCCGATCTGCCCCCGGTCCATGGGCGCGAGGTGATAAGCATAATCGACGTGGAAGCGGCCCGCGGATATGTCCAGCACTTCCGGATAGAAGGTGGCATACGGACCTCCCTTGTTGAGGTAGTACTGACCGGAGCGAAAATAATTGAGACTGGTCGTGACGCCGCCCTGGGCGGCGGCTCGACTCTCGGTGACGGCATCCTCGGCGAGCGGCGAGTAGATGCCCGTGTGCATGTGGGCGTCGACCAGACCCGGAAATCCCAGCATGCCCCCGGCGTCGACGACACGGGCGGCCGACTCCGGCGGAATCGAGTCGGCAATGAGCCGAAATTCGCCGCCCTCGATCGCCACGTCCTGGCACCGCACCGCGCTCTCGCGCGGTCGCACGACGTTCAGATTCTTGATCAACAAATCGTAGGATCGCTGCGGCAGGGACCGTTCGCTCATCGCTCAAGGCGCCGTCGTGACGCGGACGTCTTCATGGCCGCGCAGCGGCGACAACGGCGGCGAACACCGGTTGAAGCGGTCGACCATGCCACGCGCCGCCCGGCGCAGCGCCGGAAGAAAGCGCTCGAGGATGACCTGCTGGGTCACGGCGCTGCGGGCGAAGCGCAAGGACAGCGCGGCCAGGATATCGCCGCCGGCGAGTACCGGAACCGACAGGCTGCTGCGTTCGGATGACTGGCTCGCACGATGCACACAGGAAAACCCGAGCGTGCGTGCCTCGACGATCAGGTGCTCTGCCGCCGCCCGGTCCAGGCTGGGTCGTTCCGGAGCGTCGAGCCGATACAGGAGATCCAAAAGCATTCGGCTCTGCGGCCGATCGCTGAACGCCAGCAATACGAGTCCGGAGGCGCGATCCAGCAAAGGCGCCCGATAACCCGCGGAGTAGCGCACGACCGCAAGCGGGCTCATCGCGTCCGTGGTCTGACGCAGCAGCACCGAGGTTCCCGAGAGCGTGGCGAGATTCACGGGCCAGATCAGCTCTTTGCCGAGCGCGCTCACGATCGGCTCGGCCGCCTGTACGAGTCGGACGGTGCCGTCAAAACCGTCGGACAAGGCGCGAACCATGGCGGTGGGATGATAGATGTCGTTCGCCGGATCGCGCCAGACATAGCCCTCCTCGACCAACGTACACAGTATCCGGAACGCAGTGCTGCGCGGCAGATGCACGGCGCGCGCGAGCGAGGCGACGCGATGCTCGCCACCCGTATTGAGGATCGCCAGCATTTTCAGGCCGCGGCCCAATGAACGATTGAAATGCATGCCGGCGAGTGTAGCGCCGCCGTGCCCGCGCTGGCCGATACGGAGGCGGCTTCCGAATAGCGGTCAATGCCGCTCAGCGAAGTTCGGCTCGAGCGGCGTCGTGCAGGGATCGAAATCGAACAGCGCGTTTTGCGTCGCCGGAGCGCGCGCCACGGACTCCGGCGTCACGCCATCCGCCTGAATGATCTCGCCCTGACGGATCGATGCCAACCGTACACTCTCCACACGCCGCAGGCGCGTCGCTTGGTAACAATCGAGCGCTGCATCGAGGCTCGAAACCTCGTCGAGCGCGCGCGCGATCACGATGGCATCCTCGATGGCGAGCGCCGCGCCGAGGCCGAGAAACGGCAGAATGGGATGGGCGGCATCGCCCAACAGAGCGACCTGACCGGCGCTCCAGCGAACGAGCGGCTCCCGCACGATGAGCCCCCACTTGATGAGTTCCGGACCCTCAGCCAGCCGGATGAGCCCGGTCACGTCGCCATGGAAATCATGATACAGCGCGAGAAACTCGGCGCTGCTCGCCGGCGTGTTCCAGCCGTCGTAGGGCCACACGTCGCTGCGGGCGATGCCGACGACATTCACCAAGGAACCGCCCCGAATCAAGTACCGGTGAAAGATGCGCCCGCCGCCGATCGATACCACGGCATTGCCGGCGCGAAGATATGGGGCGGCAATCGCACGCGGCAGCAGGCAGCGAAATGCGACCTGGCCGGCGAACCGCGCCACGTCATCGCCGAACAGTTCCCGGCGGGCAACGGACCGACCGCCATCCGCAGCGATCACGACGTCCGCCTCCTCGCGGCTGCCGTCCGCAAACCGCGCGACGACGCGAGTGTCCCGCTCGAAACCTTCCAGCCGCCGGCCGAGCACGAGCGCGTTGGGATCGAGCGCAAGCACGGCCTCCCCGAGCAGCGCCTGTAAATCGGCCCTGTGAATGTGGCGCGCGACGACGAGGCCGGGATCTGCGCCGGCCGATGCCGGCTCCGGACTCGACGCCAGCACCTCGCCGGTCTGAAAGTGCGCGAAAGCCAGGCGCGCGACCGGCAGCGACGCACGAAGCAGCGCCGGCGCCAAGCCCAGGGAAGCGAGTCCGGCTGCCGCGCCGGGACTGATCGAGATGCCGGCGCCGACCTCTTTGAGGACCGACGCCTGCTCGTAGATGCGGACACGCCAACCGCGCCGCAAGAGCGCCAACGCGGCGGTCAGGCCGCCAATGCCGGCGCCGATGATTGCGGCGATGCGTTGACGCATGCCGGCGAATCAATCCACCAACTGTCCGCCATCGACCGCCAACAGCGCGCCGGTGACAAAGCTGTTCTCGGGATCAAGGAGAAACGCGACGGATCGGGCAACATCCCCGGGCACGCCGATCCGGCCGATCGGATGTTGTTTGACCAGCATGTCGATCAAGGTTTGGGGTTCCATGCCCTCGCGCAGATTGCCCCACAGCATCGGCGTATCGATCGCACCCGGCAACACGGCATTGACCCGTACTTTGTGCTTGCCGCCGGCCTTGGCCGCCAGACGCGTCAAGGCAAGTACGGCCGCTTTGGAGACGCAATAGGCGCCCCCGTCGCTCAACATGATGTGTGCGAGACCAGAGGAGAAGTTCACGATGGATCCGCCGCCCGTTTTGGCCATGGCACGCATCGCGAACCGGCATCCCATGAACGTGCCGTCGAGATTGACGTCCATGTGCCCGCGCCACTCGGCCAGGCTCATGTCTTCGAAGGGAATGCCTGGCGTGAAGACGCCGGCGATGTTGACGAGGCCGGTCAGGGCACCGTGATCGGCGACGATGCGCGCGATTGCCCTCTCCCAGTCCGACTCGGAGGTCACGTCGAGGTGCGCGGCGCCGTCGGCCACCCGATCCTGCCGATCGCTCGCGATCACGGTCGCGCCCCGCTCGCGCAGCAGTCTGCACACTGCACTGCCGATCCCGCCCGAGGCGCCCGTCACCAGAATGGTTTGCTGCTCGAATGACATCTGTGCGCCCCTCGCGTTAGGTCGTTGACGGCCGACGTGATTGTAGAGAACCGCGGCGCCGGGGGAACCGTCCCGTCCGCCGGATGCCGGCATGCGGGCATGCGGCCATGCGGACAAGGCGGCGCCACGAGGCCCGGGCGGCCGCGCGCGTTCTGTGCCGGCCATACTTGGCCGGATATCGGCCGGCACCTTTGACGGCTGCAGCTGCGCACCGTTAGATGGCCTCTCACGGGCTACCGCGAACGAGCGATCATGTCCATTCCCGCCCCCGCCACGTCTCCGGTCTCGCGTCTGATCCACGTTCTCGGGTCGGACAAAGTCGTCGCCGGCGCAGCCGTGCGAGGTTTCGCGACCGACGTCTACCGCTGCCGCGAGATGCCCCTCGCGGTCGTGCGTCCGGCCTGCGTGGAGGATCTGCAGACGGCCGTGCGGATCGCCGCTGCAACCGGCACCGCCATCTATACGCGCGGCGGCGGCGCCTCCTACACGGATGCCTATCTCCCTGCGGTCCGGGAATCGATTCTCGTTGACATGGGCGGATTGAACCGCATCGTGGAGATCAACGAGCATGATGGGTACGTCACCGTCGAGGCGGGAATCACTTGGGCGGCCCTCAAACAGGCACTCGATGCGACTGCCTTCCGGACTCCGTTCTTCGGACCGTTCTCCGGGTACGCGGCCACCGTCGGCGGATCGATCTCGCAGCATGCCGTGAGCCACGGTTCGGCCGCCCATGGCATCAGCGCCGAATCGGTCGTGAGCCTGGACGTCGTGACGGCGAGCGGCGCGCTGCTCTCCACCGGGTCCGCAGCGCGCGGAGCGGACCCGTTCTGCCGCTGGTACGGACCCGATCTCGCTGGACTGTTCTGCGGCGATTGCGGCGTGTTCGGGATCAAGGTGCGTGCGACTCTGCGCTTGCGCAAGAGGCGAGCATTCGCCGATTTCTGCTCGTTCGCGTTTCCTGACATGGCGCGACTGGCCGAGGGCCTGCGCCGGGCAGCGCTCGAAGGGCTCGACGACGAGCATTTCGCGATGGATGCGGCCATGACGCGGGGCCAGATCAGACGTCAGGCGCGCATTTCCAGATTCGCGACTGCGAAAGCCTTGGTCGGCTCCTCACGCTCGCCATGGCGGGGTCTGGGGCAGCTCGTTCGCTCAGGACTCGGAGGCAGCCGGGCCTTGAGCGTTGCGCCCTACTCGGCGCATTTCATTCTGGAGGGCGATCTGGCGCGTGAGGCCCGCGCCAAAGCGCGACGCTTGAGCCGCTTGATGATCGCGGCGGCCGGCACCGTGATTCCCAACACGGTGCCGGCGTTGGTGCGCTCGATGCCGTTCGCACCCTTGTTCAACACGCTGGGTCCCGATGGCGAGCGCTGGGTTCCACTGCACGGCTACATTCCCCATTCAAGGGTTCGGGAATTCGACGCCGCGGTGCGCGAATTCTTCGGCCGGCGCGAAGCGGACATGCAACGCCTCGGCATCTGGTCCGGTGGCATGTTCATGACGATGGGCACATCGGCTTTTCTCTACGAACTCGCGTTCTATTGGCCGGGCGCACAAACCTCGTATCACCGCCACACGCTGCCCCGGGCTTATCTGGATGCGCTCCCCCAGCGGCCGGACGACGCCGAAACCGACGCGTTCATCGACACCCTGAAGCGCGATCTCGTCGCCCTCTACGCTGCGCATCGAGCCATCCATTTTCAGCTCGGCAAGGCCTATCCGTTCGGCAGCGTGCTCGCGGCGGAATCGCTGGAGCTCGTGCGCGCGATCAAGCGGGCAGTCGACCCCCAGGGACTCATGAATCCGGGCGCGCTCGAACTCTGATGGTTGCATGACCGGCTCGTGCGCATGAGCGGCTTGTGCCCGCATTTCGAAACGAGCGGCCGGAGCCGAAATCGCGGAGTGGGTCCATGCCTATACTCGAATCGGTCAAAGAGCGACTGACAACACGGCGGATTCATGGTCATTTCGGGTTATCTCGTGCTGAAGTGGATGCATATCCTCGCGCTCACCTACTGGCTCGGCGGGGAATGGGGCGTGTTTCAGACCGCTTTTCACATTTTGAACCCGCATCTATCGCTCGAAGAGCGGCGTCATCATCTTGAAACGGCTTATCGGATCGACATCCTGGCCCGCCTCGGGATATTGCTCTTGCTGCCTCTCGGGTTCCAAATGGGGGCTTTCATCGGCGTCAACCCCTTCGCGGCATGGGTCGTACCGGTGTGGATCTTCATGTTCGCGTGGATGAGCCTGACTTTCTCCGCCTTCCTCAAGAGAGGCACGCCGACCGGCCTCAAGCTCACGCTGTGGGACGAGAAGATTCGCTACGTGGTCATTCCTCTGCTGTTCGGCACGGCCCTCTATTCGCTGATCACGGGTGCTCCGCTCACGGCACGCTGGTATGCCGCGAAAGTGCTCATTTATTCCCTGTTGTTGGTCATCGGCTTGCTCCTGCGCTTCGTGATGCGCCATTGGGCGGTGATCTTTCGGCAACTCGCGGAAACCGGACCGACTCCGGCCCTCGAGCATCAACTCGCGCAGGAGGGCGCACTGTCCCGCAAACTCGCTTACGTCTACTGGGTCGGCATCGCCAGTGTCGCCTTCATCGGCGTGGTCAAGCCGTTTTGAACACCCCGTCCGGCTTGAACACTTCCGCCACCACGAGCGTCGCGACCGAAGCGAGCGAATTCCGCCGCGGCTGGCCCATCGTGGTCGCTTCGATGTTCGGCATCGCGCTCGGCCTCTCGCCGATGCCGTTCTATACGATCGGCATCTTCGCGCCCATACTCGCACAGGAATTTCACTGGACCTTCGCGCAGATTTTCGCGGGAATCACCTGCACGACGGCGGCCGTGATCGTCGCGAGTCCGGCCGTGGGTTTCGCGGCAGATCGTTTCGGCGTGCGCCCGGTCGCCTTGATCTCGGTCGCGCTGTTCGGCTTTTGCTTCATGGCCCTCGGTGCGGGCACGGGTTCGCTCGCGCTCTATTACGTCACTTGGCTGGTGATCGCGCTGCTTGGTGCCGGGACGCTGCCGATCACCTGGACTCGCGCCGTGAACAACGGCTTCCAGTCGGGCAAGGGGCTCGCGCTCGGCTTTTCTTTGCTGGGTACGGGTTTGTTCGGCTACCTGATCAAACCCCTTGCCGCCTGGTTCATCAGCGAATTCGGCTGGCGCGGCGCTTATGTAGCGATCGGCACGCTGCCCTTGGCCGTAGCCTTGCCGATCGGTTTGCTGTGCTTCCGCGATCCGGGTCAAGGGCTCATCGATCCACGGCACCGGCGCGCGGCAGCGCAGCTGCAGGCGGCCCGCGCGCCGGGGCTCACGCTGCGCGAGGCCGGCGGCGAATGGCGGTTCTGGTTGCTTGCGGCGTGTTTCATTGCGCTCGCGTTCGCGGTCGGCGGCCTGATACCCAACATGGAAAACATCCTGAAATTGTCGGGATTCGCGCGCGGCGACATCGTCCGCCTGACGTCCCTGATCGGCTTGTCGGTGATCGTCGGCCGGGTCGCGGGCGGCTGGTTGATCGATCGATTCTGGGCGCCCGCGGTCGCGGCGGTGTTGTTGGGCGCGCCCGCCGCGGCCTGTCTGATTCTCGCGGCGCCGGCGCTCGACTATCACGGCGCGATGCTGTCGATCGCGCTGATCGGCCTTGCCGCCGGGGCGGAGTACGATTTGCTCGCGTTCATGGTGGCCCGTTATTTCGGCATGAAGAGCTATGGCGGAATCTACGGGGCGCTCTATAGCTGCTTCGCCCTGGGCGCCGGCGTCGGCCCCGTGGTCTTCGGCGCGAACTTCGATCACACGCACGCCTATGGGGACTCGCTGCATCTCGCCGCCTTTTTGTTCCTGCTGCCCGCGCTGTCGATGCTCTTGCTGGGACGGTACCGCGAGTTTGCGTCCGTGGAGTCCGGCGCGGTGCTCGCGGACGGCGCGCGGACGCTCGACGCGGAACAGCCGGTTTGAGGCGCCCCGAATTGCCTGCGCCGCGCATGACAGCCTACTATCGAATCCGAGCCCGATCCCGCGACCGACTCGTCCATGGGAGGATGCATGCCACTGACGGATCATGAGAAGTCTTCCAGCCCTGCGAACGGCATCCCGTTCTGGCTCTATGGCGGTTATGGCGTCGGCATGATCGGTGAGCGCATATTTCGCGACGCGCCTGCCCTGTTGCTGATGGTGTTCATGACGAATTATCTGGCGATTCCGGCAGCCCTCGCCGGTGTCGTCGTCTTCGTTCCGAAGATCGCGATGATCTTGTTCGATCCCTTGGTCGGCAGCCTTTCCGACCGCCTGCGCACGCGTTGGGGACGGCGCCGGCCGCCGATGCTCGTCGGCGCGCTGCTTACGAGCGCGAGTTTCGTGCTGTTGTTTCATCCACCGGCCCTTGCAGCCGTCACCGCACGGGCGCTGTACATGGGGGCCATGGTCAGCCTCGCATTCGCCGCTTATGCGATCTTCTCCGTGCCCTACCTGACCATGGCCGCGGAGATGACGACGACCGCGGACGAGCGCAGCCGTCTCATGAGCGTGCGCGTCGCCTTCATGGCGGTCGGGCTCACGGTCGGCGCCTATGCAGGCGGCATTGCGCAATGGGCCGGCGGCGGTATCGCGGGCTATCACGTCATGGCCTCCATACTCGGCGCGATTTGCCTCGGCACGATGCTGCTCACCGTGTTCGCAACGGGCTCCGCCCGCCATTCGGAGGCAGACGATCAACCCGTGAGCTTGCTGTCGAGCTTTAAGATCGTCTGGCGCAACAAGCCATATTGCAAGCTCTTGCTCGTGGGCTTCCTGCAGAAACTGGGCGAAGGACTGGGATATGGGTCTTTTGCCTATCTCTGCATCTATGTCGTCCACCAACCCTTGAGCGCGATGGGTCTCGTGGTCCTGGTCGCGACGATCGGCCAGATCACCTGCCAGCCCGTGTGGGTTTGGCTGAGCCGGCGCTGGCCCCGATCCGGCGTCTACACCATCGGTGTACTCGGCTGGGTCCTGAACCTCGTGCTGTGGCTGGGCATGGACAATCGGCCGACTTGGCTGCTGATCCCCCTGGGCTTGCAAGCCGGTATCGCCGCCGGCGCCTTGCTGAGCGCGACGCTCTCCATGCTGGCCGATGCCATCGTCGCCGACGCCGCCGCAACCGGGGTCAATCGCGAGGGACTCTACAGCGGCATCTGGCTCGCGAGCGAGAAGGTCGCGTTTGCGCTCGGCGCGCTGGTCGTCGGTTTGATGCTGAGCGCCGGCGGCTTCGTCGAGAGCGCGGGGGGAATCGCCACTGCCGAGCCCCGATCCGCCATCGTCGCCATCGCGACGACTTACGTTGGCATCAACGGGATGGTGTATCTGCTGAGCCTGATTCCGGCCTGGCGCTATCAGCGCGAGCTCGCCCCCGCGGCGGCCGCGATCGCCGGTAAGGCACCCTTGCTCAGCACCTGAGGGAAGCGGTCAGCGGCTCGCTGCCGCGGCCTTCAAGGGCCCCTTGGTGAACTCAGGAGCGACCGGCGGCTCGAGACCGGTCTCGCTCCGGCAACGGCGCTTGAGTTCTTCGATGGAATCGAATCCGCGGTCGAAGAGCTGCACGGCGCCGCGCTTCTTCGCAAGAGCCGTCCTCAGCTTCTTCGTGGCGCGGGTGTCGACCGCCCCGCGCTCGTCGAGCACAACACCGTAGCGCTTCGCACCCTCGCTGGTCACGAGTCCCGCCTCGACGTCGAACCGAACCAATTCCGGGTCGCGTTCGAAGGGATCGCCCCAACCGCCGCCGCCCCAGGTGTCGGAGAGCAACAGGTCGCCGGGTATCACCTTGACGTGGTCGAGTTTGGAATGCAGCAATTCCTCCGTACCGTCGGCGCGAACCAGCAGCTTGCGGCTGCGCGCACCGGGCAGGCCCCCGTTGACGCCCCAGGGATAGGTGAGCCACCGGTCGTCATGAATCGATATCTCGCCCGGCTCCAGGAACCGGTAACCGATGCGCAGCCCGTTGCCGCCGCGGTGCTTGCCGGCACCGCCGCTGTCGGGAATGGTCTCGTAGATATCGATGCGCAGAGGAAAATAGCTTTCCAGGAACTCGTTCGGTACGTTCGTGAACGACGGCCACAGCGAGTGCCCGTCGGGTCCGTCACCGAACGGTTTGCCCGGGATGCCGCCGAACGTGATCTGGTACAGCTGGTACCAGTCGCCATGCTGGTCGTATCCCGAGTACATGAAATGCGGCGAATCCGAGAACCCGGCTGCACACATGAACTGCGGATTGCCCTGGCCCAGGAGTCCGCCGAGGATGTCGAAGATTCGTCCCAGCGCATGCGTCCGGCAGGACAGCGCCGCGGGCTTCAAGGGCTTCAAGAGACTGCCCTCGGGGATGCGCACCTCCATCAAGTCGTAGAACCCGTCGTTGAACAGGATCTGGGGGTCGAACACCATGATCATGTAGACGCCCGCGAACATCTTGAACATCTCCTCGTTCAGCAGGAAATTGATCGAGGAAATCGACTGGGGATCCGTTCCCGCAAAATCGAAGATGCATTTGTCCCCCTCGCGCCACATCGTACAGGCGATCTTGTAGGGTCCCATGTTCAGTCCGTCGTCGCAGAGGTAGTCCTCGAAGTACTGCTTCTTCTCCGGTACGGTCCGCAGGATGAGCTGACGCATCGCGCGCTCGTTGCGCGCCAGCATCTCGTGCATCGCGGAATAGAAAACATCGTCGCCGAAACGCTCGCTCAACGCGATGCAACGCGAGGCCGCCGTGCGCAGCGCCGCCGTGATCGCATTGAAATCAGAGAGATTCCAATGCGGCAGCCGGCAGTTGTGCAGCAGGATCTTGAGGACGTCCTCGTTGAGCACGCCCTTCTTGAAGATCTTCACGGGCGGCGTCGTCACGCCCTCCTCGTAGATCGTGCGTGCATCGGTGGGCAGCGAGCCCGGCACCTTGCCGCCGACGTCGGTCATGTGGCCGAACATCGCCGCCCAGGCGATGTGCCGGCCATTTCGGTAGATCGGCATCAACATCAACCAGTCGTTGGCGTGGCTGATCGCGCCGCGCACCGAGTACGGGTCGTTGGTGAGGAAGATGTCGCCTTCCTCGATCGTGCCGTCGTATCCCTGCATGAAGCCCCAGATGAACGAGCCGAACTGCCCGACCACCATTTTCCCCTCGACGTTGGCGATCAGCGGAAACTCATCGTGTTGTTCGCGGATGCCGGGCGACATCGCCGTACGGAACAGCACGGTATCCATCTCGAAGCGGGCGTTGCGCAGCGCGCTCTCGATGATGTCGATCGTGACCGTATCGACTTTGACCTTCTTCAGCCGCTTGGCGCTGGTTTGGACGATTTTCGCGGACATCGTGACGCTCCGTTATCGGGACTTCGAGGACTTGGACTTCGGCCGCGGCTGCTTGAAACCGTCCGGGTAGATCAGCACGTTGCCGTGCGCATCGACACGACCGTGATGTCCCGGCAGCACGACCGTGGTCGAATCCATTTCAATGATGATCGCCGGGCCGCGGATGACGTTGCCGGATCCCAACTTGGCGCGCTCGTAGATGAGCGCCGTGACGCGCTTGCCATCCATGTAACTGCGCTGCCGGCCCACGACCGCGGCGCGCGCACTCGCCGTTCCCTTGGCGACCTGCGCGCGTTTGACCTTGATGCCCCGACCTTGGACCGCGGCGCGCAGCGTCACGAGCTCATGCTCGAGCCCGAGCGCGAACGTGAACAGGCGCTTGTGCTCTGCGTCGAAGGCCGTCGAGATGGCCTTCAATCCCCGCGACCGGAGCTCGTTCAGCGTGACCGGGATCGTGAGCCTGAGGCCCTGACCGTGATACCGCAGATCGACCTGGTATGTGGTCGTGATGTCACGGCGATTCACGCCTTCCTGCTCGAGCGAACGCGTGGCCGCGTCGGCGAGTTCCTCCAAAATGAGCGTGAGCTCCTCGGCATTCGTCTCGGTGAATTTTTTGACGAAGGTCCGTGAGCGCTCGTCGCGCACGGACGTGGTCGCATCGCCCAAGGCGCAGAGCACGCCGGGGCCGGGCGGTATGATCGCCGGCCAGGATCCCAACAGCCGCGACAGCGCATTGGCGTGCAGGGGTCCCGCGCCTCCAAAGGCGATGAGCGCGTAATCGCGCGGATCGTAGCCCTGTTCGACCGACACCAGGCGCAGCGCCCCGACCATGTTTTCGTTGACGATGTCGTAGATGCCGCGCGCGGCATTCTCGAGCGACAAATCGAGCGCATCGGCAACTCGTTGCACGGCCTGTACGGCGAGTGCGCGGTCGAGCACCATGTCACCACCGAGCTTCTGCTGCGCGGGGAGCAGGCCGAGGACGACATTGGCGTCGGTGACCGTTGGTTCCATGCCGCCTCTGCCGTAGGCCGCGGGCCCCGGATCGGCGCCCGCGGATTGCGGACCCACGCGCAATGCCTTGGTCAACTCGGGCACGTGGGCGATCGAGCCGCCGCCGGCTCCCACCGTGCGGATATCGACCGACGAGGCCCGCACCGTGACGTCGCCGATCGTAGTCTCGCGTCGCAGGCGCGGTTCGCCGTTCTGGATCAGCGCGACATCTGTCGACGTGCCGCCGACGTCGACGGTCAGCAGATTCGGAAACCCCGCCTGCACCGCCACCCACAGGGCGCCCGTCACGCCGCCGGCGGGCCCGGACATCAGCAAATTGACGGGATACTCGATCGCCGCTTCCGTGCCCGCGAGTCCGCCGTCAGAGCGCAGGATGTGCAGTTTCACGTCCTCTGCGGCCAGCCGGATCTTGCCGCGCAGGTTCTCGATGTACTTGGACACCTTGGGGCGCACGTAGGAATTCGCGACCGTCGTGACCGTGCGCTCGTATTCCTGCATCTCGGGGACGACGTCCGAGGACAAAGACACGGGGATGCCGGGCAGTTCTTCACGCGCAATATCGCGGACGCGTCGCTCGTGCGCGGCATTCGCGAAAGAATTGACCAGCGATACGGTCAGCGCTTCGATCGCCTTCGACTTCAGGGACCGCAGATCCCGCCGCAATTGGGTCTCGTCGAGCTCGAGCACCACGTCGCCCTTGGCACCGACGCGTTCTGCGGCTTCGATCGTGCAGGACAAGGGCGCCATCGGCAGCGATTTATTGTAGATGACCCAGCCGCCGAGGCCGCCCGGCACGTACGAGCGCGCGATTTGCAGGACCTGACGATAGCCCTTCGTCGTCACGAGTCCGCACCGGGCACCGGTGCCCGTGAGCACGGTGTTGGTCGCGACCGTGGTACCGTGCATCACATGGTCGATCGCGCGAGCTTCGATGCCGGCTTTGTGGCAGACGCGCTCGATTCCGTTCAGGACGCCGACGGATTGATCGGCCGGCGTGCTCGGCACCTTGGCCGCGAATGTCCGACCTGACCTGTCATCGACGAGAAACAAATCGGTGAACGTACCGCCGACATCGACCCCCAGTCTGTAGCTCATGTCCTCATCCCGCCCATGTCAAAACCCCTTGCCGTGCCCGCCCGTGCAGGAACAATAGAGCATGGCCCCGAAATGTGAGCGCTAAAACGCGCGTGTCCGGTATTCGGCCTCACTCGGGGGCAAGGCGTTGCCGGCGCGGCGAGCAGATCATCCGCTATTCGGGAACGCAGCCGGTTCGATGGCGGTCTCGCGCAAAATGCGTCAGTCTCGGGATTCGTCCCGTCGTCTTCTTGAGGTCATCGGATTGCGGACACTGAATTCGTTGCTCGCCGGTCTCGCCATCGCCTCGATTTGCCTGGCGCTGATCGCTGCGCAGCCGCCGGCGGCATCGGCCGCCGCGGCGCAGAGTCCCGTGCGGGGCAGAATCCTCTTCCTGCGTTGCGCGTCCTGTCACGACATCGGCACGAGTCCGTCGGCGAAGATAGGTCCGAACCTCCATGGCATCATCGGCCGTCGGGTCGCGAGCCTCGAAGGCTATGCCTACTCTGTGTCGCTCAAGTCGCAGAACTTCGTCTGGGACGCCGCCCATCTCGATGCCTGGCTCACGGACCCCAACGCCGTCGTTCCGGGCACGGCCATGGCGTTCGCCGGCATCCCGGAGGCGGACGACCGACAGGCCCTGATCCGTTATCTCGAAACCCAATAGGAGCGCGCCGATGCCCGCAAAGAATTCCCGGCCCCCGATCTCGCGACGACGAGTCCTCGGCGGAGCTTTCGCGGCCGCCGGTTTGGGGCTCGTCGCAGGTGGCGGCGCGACGGCGAAGAGCACCGCGAACCGGCGCGAGCCCGTCCGCTTCGACGATCCGGTTTGGAACCGCGAAGCCAACGCGCGTCTTGAAGCGGACACGAACGGTTCCCAGGTGTTCGGCCGCTGCAGCGGCATCGTCTGCGGTGTCCGGCCCGCCGAAGCGGTTCGGCCGCTTTTTCGCTTTGAGGTGTTCAGCACGATTCGGGTACTGCGCCAGTCCGACGGCAGCTATCAGCGAATGACCAAGGAGACGATCCTGTACGCGGACCCGGCGACCGGAGCGATGCTCGACGAATGGGACAATCCCTATACCGGCGAGCGCGTCAAGGTCGTCGATGTGGCCAACGATCCCTACAACTGGATCATCGCCGCGACGGTGCAGCCGCCCGCGATGCCGGGCATCGTGACGACGGGTCAAGCCGTCCCGGGCGGCAAACCCTATTTGCTCGATTGGATGGACTTCGACGACGACACGGTCATCATGACGCGTGACGGTCATGCGTACTACCCGAATCGTCTCGATCCCGAACTCTGGCCGCGCGAGTCCGCCGGCAAGATGATTCAGACCTCAGAACTGTTCCGTTATTACATCAAGCGTGCGGATCTCGAAGACCCCGGCAAGACGCACGTACCGGCCAACGGCAGCTGGGTGCGCGTCCAGCCCTGGCTGCCGTGGATGCTCATGGGCCAAACGCCGGGCCACGTGCTCTACGACGGCGTGTTTCGCAGCTACCGCGACACCAAGTACTTTCCGGAGCCCGTGCTCGAACGCATACGCTCGCGCTACCCGCAGTTTATGACGGCACCGACGACGTGGTACGGGCCGAATTACTCGAGTCTCGAACACTACGCGCGGGAACAGAAACCGGCGCCCGTGTCCGCACCTGCGGCGACCTCGGCACCGAAGCCTTGAGGCAATTTAGTCCACGACTTGTCCGCCGTCCACGCTCAAGAGGGCCCCGGTCGTGAAATCGTTGGCGGGGTCAAGCAGGAACGCGACCGCGGCCGCCACGTCGGTGGGCATGCCGATACGACCGATCGGGTGCAAGCGGGTGAGCGCCAGCACGAATGCCACGGGCGAATCGCCCTCGCGAACGTTGCGCCAGAGCATCGGCGTATCGACGGCGCCCGGCAGTACGGCGTTCACACGCACCCGATGGCGGCCGCCCGCCTTGGCCGCGAGCCGCGTCAGAGCGAGAACCGCCGCCTTGGAGACGCAATAAGCCGCCGCCTTGGGGCTGGGGATCAATGCCGCGCCCGAGGACACGTTGACGATCGCACCGCCGCCGGTCCTTGCCATCATGCGCATCGCAGAGCGACAGCCGAGAAAGCTGCCATCGAGATTGACCGACAATTGGCGGCGCCACTCGGCAAGATCGAGGTCCAAGAAATCCGTGCCGGGTTCGAGCACGGCGGCATTGTTGACGAGACCGTACAGGGCGCCTTGAGCCGACTCGATCCGGGCAAGCGCGCTGTCCCAATCGCGTTCCGACGTGACGTCGAGTTCCAGATGATGAACTGTCGCGCCACCAGCGGCACGATCTGGAATCGCGGAGCCCGGGTGACGCGCAACGTAAACGGTGGCGCCGCGCGCTGCGAGGGCCTCGGCGATCGCCGATCCGATCCCGCCCTGCCCACCGGTCACGAGAACCGAGCGGCCGCCGCCGCTCGCGACAGAGAAGGATCCCGAGGAAGGCGAAGATCCCATTCAGGCCTTGTTGAGCCTCTCCAAAATGGCGATGCTCGCGTTTTCCGCCGCCTCACAGGCACCTTCGATGCCGGCATGCACCCGACAATTGTGTTCCCCGGCAAAAAACAGCGCGTCCACGGGTTGTCCGACGATCCCGGCGTAGCGGCCGATGTCGCCCGGGGCAAAATAGGCAATGTGACCTTTCGAGAATGGGTACGTCGACCAGTTGTGAATGTACTCCACGTCGAGCTCGCCCGCGGCCGCGGGCCGCAGGCGCACGATCTCCTCGACGACTTTGGACCCCAAGGCGGCGGGCGTCAGTCGGTTCAAGGCATCCATCGCGCGACCGTGGCAAAATGCCACCAAGACCCCGCGCGGGTCCACGCGCGAAGGCAGATGTGCGAGGAACTGCACGGGGCCGTCCGTCCACATGCTCGCGGGCAAACCGTCCCGCTCCCAGAACGGAGTCCGGAATTTCAGGAAGATCTGCACGGTTTCACTGTAGCGCTGCGCCCGCCAAGCCGCGCGCTGCAGCTCCGGCACGGCTCCCGAGACACGGATGTCTTTCATGACCGAGAGTGGAATCGTCGAGATGCAAGTGCGCCCACGATGGATGCTCCCGTCCTTGCAGGTCACCGTGACCGAATCGGGCTTTGCATCGATCGCGACGACGATCTTGTTGAGCGCCACGGGGCTCTTGAGCGAGGCCGCCATCGCATCGGTGAGCGCGCTCGTGCCGTCGCGGAATATGCTGTATGGACCGTTCTTGGCTTCCCACGTGTAGTAGTAGTTCTTGCGCAGGAAATCGAGCGCATTGGCGTCGTCCAAGTCGCGAGCCGCCACGCCCACGTTCATGAGCCGCAGCGCCTCCGGCGAGGCTCCGCCACGGATCGCGTACTCACGAATCGAGAGCGCGTCGATGTACGCGTTCTCCGGTTTCTGCCAGTCGGTCAGGGCGGCGAGCGGATTGTTCTTGAGGAGGTAATGCGCCACGAGCGCCGTCGGCGGCAGCGCCTTCTCGTCGTCACCCAGCCGGTTCATCGCTGATCCGGCCCAGTCCTTGGTCGGTGGCGCGCCATCGACGCTCACGGCGAGAGGCGGCATACGGGTTTCGGCCATCGAACCCTTCGGCGGATCCATGAGCTCGACACCGAGGTCCGACGCATTGCCGCGTACTCGTCCATAGCCGAAACCGATCTGCTGCGCACCGAGCTCAGGACTGCCCGATATGCCGCGCGCCGTCCAGCAGCGGCCGCCGACGCGCGAACTGCCTTCGAGGACGAGCACCGACGAGCCCTGCTGCTGCAGCATGCGCGCGGCGTGCAGACCGGAGATCCCGGCGCCGAGAATGACGGTATCGACGAGCGATGGCGCTGGCGTCGATACGCCTCGCGTCCAAACCGGCGCCGCGGCGAGCGCGAGAGACGCCGCACCGTGCCGAAGGGCGGCCCGACGTGAAATGAGATTGCGATTCATTCAGCGAGGATACTATCAGGACACGCGGCGGTCGGATCTCCTTCTATGGCGCTCCCGAATAGCGGATAGACGACGCGACGCCGCGACACGCCGTCGGCGACACCCTAAGATACTCAGAGGTCCACCGAGCAAGCCCTGAGGTCGCGATGCAGCCAGCCTATTTTTCCCGCTACGATCAACTCGACATGCAGCGCGACGAGTTCGGCATTCTCGAAGTGCGCCTGCATACGCGCGGCGGTCCCTGCCTGTTCGGCCCGCGCACCCATGAGCACATGGTCGACGCGTTCTACGACATCAGCCGCGATCCCGACACGCGGATCATGATCCTCACGGGCACGGGAGACAGCTGGATCGCGGCCTTCGACGAGACCCAGGCCACCCCGAAGGACGATTTCACGGTTCCCAGGAATTGGGACCGCGTCTACTGGGAAGGCAAGAAGGTTCTGCAGAATTTGCTCGACATCGACGTGCCGGTCATCGCGGCCGTCAACGGCCCCGCTCTCGTTCACAGCGAGTACATTCTGACCTGCGACATCGTGCTGGCGGCGGACACGGCCGTGTTCCAAGACCTGCCGCACCTCGCATTCGGTCTGACGCCCGGTGACGGTGTGCACGTGCTGTGGCCGCACGTTCTGGGCCCGGTGCGGGGACGCTATTTTCTGGCGACCCAGCAAAAGATCGCCGCAGAGGAAGCCTTGCGTTTGGGCGTCGTCAACGAGGTCCTCGAACCCGATGCGCTGCTGCCTCGTGCCCATGCGCTCGCGCGGCAACTCGCGGCGCTGCCCACCCTGACCTTGCGCTACATGCGTGTCGCCACCGCCCAGCGGCTCAAGGAGATCGTGGTCCGGGAAGTGAGCCACGGGCTCGCGCTGCAGGGGTTGAGCGGCGCCGCGCTTGGCAATCCGGGGCCGGACCCGCGGCCCCAGGATGCGCGCAGGTAAAACGTGTCCTCGCGCGAGAACCTGAGTTCCTTGAAGCGCGGCCTGCGCGCGCTGTCCCTGCTCAACCTTCGCGAAGTGCTCACCGCGACCGAACTCGCGACCGAACTCGGCCTGCCGCGGACCACCGCCCGGCGCGTCCTCGACACCTTGGTCGGAGAAGGCTACGCCGAGAAAATGACGCGCGAGCACAAGTATCGTTTGACGCCCATGGTGAACGTGCTCTCGAGCGGCTTCTCCGACGAGAGTTGGATCGCTCATGTTGCGGAACCCATGCTCACGAAAAAAACGATCGAGATCGGCTGGCCGCTGGTCGTTGCGACGCCGAGCGGCGACCAGATGATGGTGCGGGTCTCAACGGACCGGCTCACACCCTTGGCACTCGACCACTTCGGCGTGGGTTTCAAGACTCCGATGGTTCACGGCACGAGCGGCCACGTCATGCTGGCTTTCATGTCTCAGCAGCACCGCGAACTCACCTTGCAGGTGATCCGCTCCTCTTCCGATCCGAAACAGGCGCTGGCGCGCGAGGATGCGCGAATACGCTCCCTCGTCAACGCGGTCCGCGCTCAGGGTTTCGCGCACATCATCTACAAGGAATATCCGGAGGCTTCGGTCGGCGTTCCTATTTTCCTGAACGGTGTCGCGCGCGCCTGCCTGCTCATGGGATACGTGAAGGCAGCGATCAAACCGGCGCAAATCGTCGAAAAATACGTGCCTCAGCTCAAGAGCCTCGCGGAAGCGATCACGGCCGGTGTGTCCGAAATGCGCCTCCGCCGCCGCGAGACGCAGCGTATCGTCAGCAAAAAGCGCGTGGTGCAGCGCGAGGGAAGTTGAACCCGCGGGGGGCGGCGCTCAGGCGCCGGCGGCGGCCGTCAGTCCAGCGAGCGCCGCGGCTTCGTCGTTGTCGGGCATATCGCCCGCGGCGGCGATTGCGCCATGGACCCGTCCGCGGGCATCGCGGATCAGCACCGCTCCCGGGACGGGCAGCACCTGGCCTTGCAGCGTCGCCGCAAGCGTCGCTCCCAACAGCGGGTTGCCGCTCATGAACTCACCGACCGCACGCGACGAGATGCCGAAACTGAGCGCGCCACGACCCTTGGCGATCGCGATATCGATGCCCGAGTGTCCGGAACCGTCCTCGCGCGACGCGGCGCGCACGTGTCCGCCGCCATCGAGGACGACGACCGCGAGCGGCGCCAGCGCTTGCGCGCGCGCGAATTTCAGCGCCGCCTCGATCGCGCGCAGCGCGTCGTTCAACATCAGGTCCTCCAAGGTGATCTCCTCATTCGAACGATCAGGCCGAGCGTCAACAAATAGAAGATCGTACCGAGTCCCACGTAGGAGAAGGCGATACCGATGCGCACGAGGTGGGACTGCTGTGCGGCGAGACCGCGGACCGACTCCGTAAAGCCGAAAGCGCCCAAAGTCAGTCCGACGAGCAAGCCGCCGGCGGCGAACCCGATCTTCTCCGTCGCGAGCCAGATGCCGCTGATGAGCCCTTCGAAACGGTCATCGGAGGTCACGCGCTTGTCGACCGCGATGTCGGACATCATCGCCACGAGCATCAACATGAGGCCGCTCGCGAAGCATCCGGCAAAGAATCCCACGACCGGGACGGGCCAGAACAGCTTCGGGGGCACCGTGAGCCAGAGGGCGTTCGACACCAGATAGCCGCCCAGGGACACCATGCAGCACGCACCCCTGGAAAAGCGACGCGACGCCGCCACCCAGACGGGTTGCGAGAGGATTTGCGCCGCCGTCGAAGCGAGAACGCAAGCGCCGATCGCCGACATCGGTTGGTCCAGCCAATACAGAAAGAAATAGGCGAAAGATCCGTAACCCACGCCCTCACTGATCTTTTGCACGAAATTGACCAGCAACAGACGCCTATACAGGCGGTCGGCGAGTAAGTCACGCAGGGCGGAGAAGTATTCGAACTCGCGACGCTCGCGAACCACGGCCGGCCGATCGCCGAGCAGCAGCACCGGCAACAACATCGTGACGAGGCAGATGAAGCCGTAGAGATACGACATCCGGCCGTACCCCGCAACGCCGCCGCCGAAGCGTTCGATGAGCACGCCCGCGGACGCACTGAGATTCAGGCCCACCGCGAGGAACGCCATGCGATACGCCAGCAGACGCGTTCGCTGATAGGCATCCGAGCAAAGATCGGCGGCGAAGGACAAATAGGGTACGGAGTAGATCGAATATACGGCGAAGGCCGCGCCGATGAGCACGCTCATGTAGAGGGTGCGCAGCGGCGTGGCTGCAATCACGGGAACGTTGAACATCAAAACAAATGCGGCCGCCGACAAGAGCGCCCCCAGTGCGAGGAAGGTCCTGCGACGGCCGAACCGGCTCGTGCAAGTGTCGGAACGAAATCCCACGAACGGGTCGACGAAGATCAGCATCAATTTCGGCACGAAGATCGCAACTCCGGCCCACGCCGGCGGGATGCCGAGATAGTTCGTCATGAATACGAGCAGCAGCAGCGCCGGCGCGTCGCGAAACAGGCGCTCTCCGACCATGCCGACGCCGTACCCGAGTCCGGTGCCTAGGTCGACGCGCTCCGTGCGCCGTCGGCTCTGCGGGTCGATCTGCGCCGCCGCTTCGACGCCGGTTACGCTCATTTACCGCCTTCTCGGCGCTTGCGCGCGCCGCGAATGCCGCTGACTTGATAGACCTCTTCTAGATAGGCGCCCGGTTGCGCGACGACGAACACGTCCGAGGCATCGAAGCCGGCGGCGACACAGTCGTCGGGAAATTTCAGCGTACCGCTGGCGCGTTCGTAGGGCTCATTGTTGTGCCGCGTGGTCCAGGCCATCATGAAGGCGTCGAAAGGTTCATCGGGCCAGCGCAGCAGATCGTGATGTGCCATGATGCCGCCCGGACGCAGCAAACGATGGCATTCGCGGAACAGCGCGAGGATCGCCGGACGCGGCATCTCGTGCAGCAGAAGCGTCGACGTGATCAAGTCAAAGCTGGCGTCCGGAAAGTTCGTGCGCGTCGCATCTTGTTGGGAAAAATGAATCGCATGGTCCAGGGCGGCGGCTCGCGCCGTCGCGTAGCGGAGCATCGGCGCGCCGAGATCGACACCGTGGACGATCGCACCCGGAAAAGCTTCGGCGAGCGGCAACGTCGAATGACCCGCGCCGCAGCCGAGATCGAGAACCCGCTCGGGCGCGAATCCCGGGAATCGATTCCGGACGGCCGCCGCCGTCGCGACGCCCAGCTCGTCGTTGAGGGGCCCCAAGCCGCCGAATGCGAACAGATGCACGCCGCGGTCGTAGAGCGCGCCGGCGAAGACGTCGTTCTCCGTAATGTCCGTGTGAAAGCCGCCGGGCATGACGTGAATGTCCACCGCGGCCGTGTAGTTCGGCAAGCTCAAGGATTCGTCGAGCGTGAGCGAGCCCTTGCCGGCGCCAAGGGTCGCGGCCTTCGTGATCAGCGCAGGTAGCTGACGCTCGACAGCTTCGCCGACGGTGTCCCAGAGCAGCTCTTGCGTACCCCGGACCAACAGGCTGTAGCCCATGTAGAACGGCGAATCCTCCATGACCGAACGCACGGCATCGACGCTGGCCGGTGCCCCGCCGTGCCGCTCCGCGTGTCGGGGCGCGAGCACGTCGGTGTAAAGACTGCGCAGCCGCGGATAAACCTCCGCCATCGTGAATTCCCGCAAGCTGGCGATGAACGCGTCGCGCGCCCGCTCATCGTGCGTTTCCTCGATAAGCATCGCGTGGTGAGATTGTGGGACGGGCATTCCTCCCCCGGGGTCAGGGCTGCTGGGCACGCCAGGTCATTCGGACGACTCGCTCGAGGCGCGAACCCGGACGCAGTCGGGCTCCAGCAGCACGCGTGTGATGCGATCGATCATCGCGCGCCGCGCCGCGGCGCGATCCGCCTCGACAGCTTCGGTCGGTGAGTAGGACTCCACAAATTCCGGCGCGGGCGGCCGTCCTGCCGCGGCGAGCCGTTCGTGGCTGTCGAGGCGCTCGCGCAAAGCGCTGACTTCGGCGGCGAGCGCCAGTATCATCATGACCGCTCGGTCCGCTTCGGCGCCCGTCAGGTATTTCGGGCGGGGTGGCCCGTTCGCGAAGCGCCGCCTCTTGATCGGGGTCGGCATGTGTCAGAACCCGAGTGCGCCGGGATTCATCACGCGCCCCGGATCCACGGCACGCTTGATCGCCTGCAACAGCTGCATCGCAGGCGCCTGACGGTGCTGCAAGAACGGGTAGGCCTTGCCAATCTGCAGATGGGCGCAACCGAGTCCGGCAAACAGGTCGATCAACCCGAGGCGCAGCGCATGGACTGCGAGCGACGCCTGCGGGTTCGGCTCGAGCAGCGGCAGCTTCGCAAGATGCTGCGGCTGGATCATGCGCTCGTGGTAGGCGCCACGTCGGTCCGGCCAATAGAACAGCGGTTCGATGAGGGTGGTGCGCGTCGCGACAGCGAACACGAGATACCCCCATTCGATGCCGTGCGTCTTGAGGTCCTCCTCACGCGCGGCGAAGTAGCTCTCGAGTGCACGGATCACCTCGAGGGCACGTGAATGTGGTACGAGGGCGTGGGTCGGAACCCAGCGCTCGCCGCGGTCGCCCAGGATATCGTTCGGATACGTAAAGGGCAGGCTGCGAATCGCGCGCGGCACCGTCGCCTCGATTTCGAGCCCGTTCTCGGCGGCAATCGCTCGAACTGCGCCGGCACAGGCGTCGGCCGCGGCCGCACTTGATTCATCGATGACGACGTTCATGACATAGGTCTCACCGCCCAGGGACCGCCGCCCCTTCCAGGCCATTCGCGCCGCCGCACCGAGGCCGGCGAGCACCGAGGACTCGTTTTGCGCGACCGCCTTCAAGAACTTGAGATCCTTGGCAAAATTCTGCTCGTGGATACGCCGCGATTGCACATAAGGATCGGTTCCGAAACACTCTGCCGCAAGCCCCGAACGAGAGATCTCGGCCAATGCGGCAAGCAAATGCTCGGCCGTCGGATAACAATACGACAGATACCGGCTCTCGGGCGGAAACCGAATCAATTGGAGCGTGGCGCGTGCCTTGATGCCGAGCGCGCCCGCATCACCGAGGAACAGTCCCGTCAAGTCCGGGCCGTAAGTGCGGAAAAACGGTGAAGGCCGGATGCTTCCGGAGGCCGATCCGGTCGAGAGCAGCGTGCCGTCGGCAAGCACGACGTCGACGGACAAGGCGGTTTCGGCGCTCGTACCGTATTGCGTGGAGCCGAGGAACACACTGCCCTGCGACAAAGCGCCGCCCACCGTCGAAACATAGCCAGACATGGGACCAAAGTAAGGGGTGCGCAGGCCCCGCGCCTCGAGCGCCGCGTAGAGTTCGCGCCAGGGGCAGCCGGTTTCGACCGTCACATACATGTCGGTCTCGTTGATCTCGATGATGCGCACGAGCTTCGACATGTCGATGATCACCGCGCGCGCCGCCTCCGGCACATAACCGGACGAATAGGAAAGGCCGCCACCCCGTGCAATGACCGAAAATCCCTGCGACGTGCAGGTGCCGACGACCGCTTGCAGGTTCTCCACCGACTCCGGCGCCACGACGCACTCCGCCCGGACGCCCGTGGAATATACGTCGCTCGAGTAGAAATCCCGGTCATCCGCTGAATTCTTGAGGTTGGCGGGCGGCACAAGATCGGCCAAGGCCCGCATCAAGGCCGTGGAGCTCGTGTCTTGACTGTCAATGGTGTTCATGGACGGCGTGGACGGTAGAGGATGCCATGCATCGCGTAAAGGCAGCTGACCGCTATTCGGCCGACAGCGCCGATCGCTGTGTCAGGGACGCGAGCACAGTCGCCTGACCCGACAGCTGTTCGGGCAGGGTCACGGCCGCGACACCGCTCGCCGCCCATCGTGCATCGTCCCCGTACAAGGCATGGCGGGGATCAAGAGCAATCGACAACCTAGCGCCGGCGCTCGCGATCGCGCGGTCGGGGTTCCACTCGAGCACGGCATCGACGAGATGGTGATAGGCGTGCCATTGGCGCATGACATCGCAGGTCCAGGCGTGCAATTGCGCGGCATCGAACGCGAGCGCCTGGCGTCGCAGAGCGCTTGCCGTGCGTGCGTACCACGGCCAACGCACGAGGGAGTCACGCAGCATCAGCCACGTCCGGTACCAGTGAGCGCCATCGTCGCCCAAGACGATCGGCGGTGCGAGCTTGCCGATCATCGCGGTACGCTGGGACCCGGTGACACGCAACAAGCCGGTGACACTGATGATCGAGACGAGATCTGAATGCCGGACGTTCAGTTCGAGCGCAAGGGCGGCCCCGAATCCCACGGCATGGACCTGCACAGGGCCAACCGCCCGCGCTCTCAACAGCGCCGCCACAGCGTCGGCATAATCCGCGAGCCGGCGCTCACCCTCCGGCAGGGGATCGGATTCGCCACAACCCGGCAAGTCAGGCAGGATCACGGGCCGATGCCGCGCGAGAGCGTCCTGGAGTTCGATCAACGGTCGGCCCGCGCCAGGAGCATCGTGCAGCAGCAGCACGGGCCTGCCGTCCTGCGCGCCGCGTCGTCGCACGAAGATTTCGCCGCCAGGCAGGTCGAAAAAGTCCTCGTAACCGGCGGCTGAGGCTGACGCCTCGGACGCCGTTTCGGCGGAAGGCGGCGCAGGCAGCGAGCGCAATGCAGATTCGATGCGCGCGGGGACATCGCCGCGCGTCGCCACGCGCTCAATGCGCTGACCCGGCTGCAGCGGCGGGA
>Ga0302319_10002869_pt1 | contig 36603 bp, 27 predicted proteins | sample Bog_T0_2_FD_203319 | JGI IMG/M metagenome (GOLD analysis project Ga0302319, IMG submission 203319) | Peat permafrost microbial communities from Stordalen Mire near Abisko, Sweden - Bog_T0_2 | ecosystem: Environmental > Terrestrial > Soil > Wetlands > Peat | place: Sweden: Abisko, Stordalen Mire...
GAAGCGGATCTCCAAAAAACTGCTCGGCGCGCGCGATTTTCGCATTTCCGCGATCATATGATCGCGGCCCCATTTGAGGCGCAGCGACGCGAATATCAAATCTACAACTAGTTCCTATGCAGAACCAACACCCCTAATTCAGGTTGCTTCGTGAACTCGGTAATTCGGATCGCTTCCCGCCGTAGGACCGCCTCCGCATCCCTCGTTGGATGATCCCAAGATCGCAGCCAGATCACCTGCGGGGGAGGCCCTAAATTCGCAGCAAAGTCGAAGAAGTCGGCTTCGGCAGTCACGATCAGAAAGCCGTTCTCCCGCGCATAGCCGCATAGTCGTAAACCGCCAAGACATCTTCCCGTTCCAGCTCCGGATAATCGCCTAGAATCTCGCTTTCGGTCATCCCCGCCGCCAACCAGCCCAGAACGTCCCAAACCGTAATTCGCAGGCCGCGAATACAAGGCTGCCCCGATCGCTTTCCCTGCTCAACAGTAATTCTAGAAGAAGGAGTAGTCACCCCTCCCAAAGCCTACCAAACTTCCGTCCTCTTTCTTATCCGCGTTCATCCGCCTTCATCCGTGGCCAAAAGCTGTAAAAAAATCAGTCACAAATCTTTCCAAATATATTTAGCTCGTTTTCAATAACTTACAGCCCATCCATTTCTGACCGCGTCCAAACGCAAGCCACACTGAACCCGAAAGTGAGGCTTACATGCCAAATCAAACCGGACCCACCACCGTCTCCGGTAAACTCGCATCCTGCATGAATCGTTTGAAGCATTCAGCGTGCGCCGAATCCCTATTCATCAAGGGCGAAAATCCCGATGATTTTTTTTCTCTCCTCGAAAACGCCTTTGAGCAGCATCAACCCGCGTTTGACCAAGATGCCATTCTGGTCACCCGCTCCGTCCAGGCTAACTGGATCTTCATGCGCCGCGAACGCATCGCCGCCGAGTTTGAAACTGCTCTCTACGAACGCAAACCACACGGGAAATACTTACTCCCTAACGGCGACTTACACGAAATCCATCTCATCGATCGTTACAAGACCGCCGCGCACCGCTCCTTCACGCGCTGCCTCAAAGACCTCCAACTCATCAAAAAAATGGAGCACGATACCGAACGCTGGCAACTCCAGCTCGCCGCGCAAAAAGAGAAGTTACAAAGCGACCTCAAAAACGCCGCCTTCATGGGCGAAAATCAAGAGCCAACCGGCGGCGAATCCGAAGTGACGCAATCCATCTACGCCGCTTTCGACGAATCCGGCAAGACCATCGCCTTCGAAGCGTCTCCCAAAAATGAGACCATTCATCGCTTACCCACACCGCCGGCCAAAATCATCCGCACCTATCACTTCAACGGCGCCGTGCCAAAGCCGTATCACTGGCTCCTCACCAAAGAGGAGCAACGTAACTGGAGTTACCAAGAAATTGAGAAGTCCCTCACTTTCGAAGAGTGGCAGCAAATAAGTAACAACGAATAACCACGACCCAGACACCGCCTAGTCAAATCCCAAAATCACTGACCTTCGGAGAAGTGTGTCCCAAAATCGTCTTTTTTGTCTTTTCTTATCCGTGTTTATCCGTGGCTAAAAGGTCTTAACAGAGTATCCATTTCCTTCCGTAAATCTGAGTCACAGATCTTTTCAAAAAATCTTCTGCCATATTACTCAACAACTTACCTAGTTTTTTTCGAAAGTCCGCGTCCGCCCGGTTTTACCCTTGAGTCATGAATGCACCTCAACAGTGGGCCAAACGCGCCCGCATCGTCGCCATGGCCGAACTCGGCATCCCGTCCGAGGAAATCGCCTGCGCTTTGGGCATTCACATCAGCGTTCTCATGGCCGTCTTCGGCGACGTCATCCAAATAACACTGATTCGCGCAAAATTCGCAGCCCTCCAAAACTTCGCCGCCTTGGCTAACTCCCGAAGGTATCCAGGCATCACCATCGCCTGGGCCAAATTCCTGTGCGCCACCAAAAACGCCGCCAACTCATTTCTAGGCTCCACGCCCACTATGCAAGTTCTAAATCATTTGGACGAAGTTATTGGTTAAACAAAAAAATAAATGCAGGCAACATCATCAGCTTACAAATTACATAAGTGCCAGTCACAAGTGTTTTCTTCCGATTCGCGCTTCCGCGTCTTAGTCGCGGGTCGCCGTTTTGGCAAAACACAACTGGCATTGGTCGAAATGCTCCACGCGGCCCAGCAGCCGCACAAACTCATTTGGTATATCGCGCCTACCGAGACGCAGGCCCGCAAAATCGCCTGGGAACGCCTCAAAGCGCTCACGCAACCCTTCTGGCGCGGCCGTCCCAATGAGACGCACATGTGCATCCGCCTCTCTTCGGGCTCCACCATCGTAGTGCAAGGCGCGTTTTATCCCGATTCCTTGCGCGGCATCGGCGTCGATTTTCTCGTCATTGACGAATTCGCCGGCATTCATCCGCGCGCCTGGGTCGAAGTCTTTCGCCCCGCCCTCGCCTGTCGCAAAGGCCGCGCTCTCTTCATCGGTACGCCGCAAGGCCGCAATCATTTTTATGATCTCTACGAACACGCGCTCGCCAACGAAATCGATTGGGCGGCATTTCAATTCACCACCGCCGACGGCGGCATTGTCGATCCGGATGAGTTAGCCGGCGCCGCGCGCGATCTCGACGCCGAAACATACAGTCAAGAGATTCAAGGGCAGTTCACGCACATCGGCTTGCATCGCGTCTACCGGGCCTTCACGCGCGAAGAGAACGTCAGGCCTCTCTCGTTTGACAGCACCCGCCCGCTCGTCTGGACTCTCGATTTCAATGTCAATCCAATGTGCACGTTACTCCTGCAAAAAGTGGATGACGTGGTACACGTGCTCGAAGAGATAGTAATTAAGCCTTCGGCCACCACTGAGTTAGCCTGTCAAACATTCTTGCCGCGCGCGCAGTTCTATTACAATCAGGTTCCCTCTTATCAAAAACCGCTGACCGTCAAAATCTATGGTGATGCCAGCGCGAACCAACGCCGCACCGCCGCTTCGCAAACCGATTGGGCCATCGTCAAAGAATTCTTCCGAATGTGGCAAGGCACCTTCAAGCCTGAATATTACACGGCGACGGCCAATCCCCTCGTGCGCGACCGCGTCAATTGCGTCAACTCCCGTTTGCGCAACCAAGTCGGCGAAAATCGCTTATTCATCGACCCCACTTGTAAGGAACTCATTCGCGATCTCGAAGAAGTCTCCTGGAACGTCGATGCCACCGGCGCCGCCGGCAGCGAACTCAACAAGAGCGACCGGAATCGCACCCACGCAAGCGACGCTATGGGCTACTTCGTCTCCCAAGCTTTCCCTCTCCTCCCCTCAATGGGCGAGAAAGGCTCCGGCAATGTCCTATCCTTCTGAAAAGCAAATGTGGCGCGGACACTCGTGTCTGCAGCGCCGAGACTCGTCTCGGCGCTTGGAGTCGGTCTTGCCGTTTTGCGCTCCCAGGCGCAGCACTGCCTTCCCCCCGGTGAGAAAGAGTAGTTGTATCCTCAAACACAGCATGCTGCGACTCAACTTACTCGCCTTCTTCGCCTCTTGTTCGCTTCTCCTCACGCCGGCTCATGCCCAATCGTCCGGCCATCTCCTTCTGCGCAATCCATCCATCGGCAAAACGCAAATCGTTTTCGAATACGCCAGCGACCTCTGGATCGTCCCTCGCACCGGTGGCGAAGCGCGCCGTCTCACCTCGGGCATTGGCCACGAATTCAGTCCTCGCTTCTCGCCCGATGGCTCGCTCATTGCCTTCAGTGGCGAATACGATGGCAACACAAATATCTATGTCATCCCCGCCGCCGGTGGCGTCCCTCGCCGTCTCACTTACCATCCTGGTTACGACATCCTCGCCGGCTGGTCGCCCGACGGTAAGTCCGTCCTCTTCTCCTCTCATCGCGACAGCTTTGCCGACAGCGGTCAACTCTACACACTCCCGCTCGATGGCGCCCTTCCCACCGCGCTGCCTCTCCCTATGGCGGAAGATGGTGCCTTTTCTCCCGACGCCTCACACATTGCCTATTCACCCGTCTTCCATTGGCAAACCGCCTGGAAGCGTTACAACGGTGGTCAAACTCTCAAAATCTGGTTGGCCGATTTATCCGATTCGAGCGTCACCGAAATCCCTCGTCAAAATTCCAATGACTTCAATCCCATGTGGGTCGGTAACAAAGTCTACTTCCTCTCCGATCGCAAAGGCCCCACCACTCTCTTCGCCTATGACACGGCTTCTAAGTCAGTCGCTGAACTTATCAAGAACGAAGGTCTCGATCTCAAGTCGGCCGACGCTACCTCCGACGCCATTGTCTATGAGCAATTCGGTTCTCTCCATCTCCTCGATTTAGCCTCCGGTAAGTCCCATCCCGTGCCCATCACGGTCGCTGCCGATCTCGCCGAAGTCCGTCCCCACTTCACGAAAATCAAAACGCAGGACATCAATAACGCGGCCCTCTCTCCCACCGGTCAACGCGCCGTGTTCGAAGCTCACGGAGAAATCCTCACCGTCCCTGCCGACAAAGGCGACATTCGCAATCTCACCAACAGCACCGCCATCGCAGATCGTGATCCAGCCTGGTCGCCCGACGGCAAATCCATTGCCTATTTTTCCGATGAGTCCGGCGAATACGCTCTCCACATTCGCGATCAGAACGGTCTCGGCCCCGTCACCAAAATCAGTCTCGGCTTCCCACCGTCGTTTTTCTACACACCCACTTGGGCGCCCGATAACAAACACATTGCCTATTACGACAAGCGCCTCAATCTCTGGTACGTCGATCTCGACAAGAAAACTCCCGTCAAAGTGGACGCCGATCTATACGACAGTCCCGGCTACGATTTCCGCCCCAACTGGTCGCCCGATAGTAAGTGGATCTCCTATGCGCGCCAGCTTCACAATCACCTCCACGCCATCTTCGTCTATTCGCTCGACTCGGCCAAAACCTCCCAAATCACCGACGGCTTGAGTGACGCCCTCGCGCCCGCCTTCGACAAAACCGGCAAGTATCTCTTCTTCGTCGCTTCCACCAACGTTGCTCTCAGTGGTGGTTGGATCGACATGACCAGCATCGGCCATCCCGTCACCAGCGCCATCTATGTCGCCGTCCTTCGCAAAGACCTGCCCTCCCCTCTCGTCCCACTCAGCGATGAAGAAAAGAAAGATGACGCCGACAAAGACAAGGACAAAGAGAAAGACAAAAAGGACGACAAGGACAAGAAAGACAAAGAAGCCCTCAAAGTCACCATCGATTTCGACAACATCCTTCAGCGCATCCTCGCCGTCCCATTGCCCGAAAAGAATTACTATGCCGCCATCCCCGGCAAAGAGAACATTCTCTTCGCTGTCGACCGGCCCATCATCGATGGTTCCAACGGCCCTCCGCCTCTCAGCGTGACTAAGTTCGATTTCAAGACTCGTAAGACCGATCCCATCGTCAGCGGTGTAACTTCCTATCTTCTTTCCGATAACGGCGAGAAGATGCTCCTCCGCCAGGGAGATCAATGGATCATCACCGGCGCCGACGCTCCTCCGAAACCCGGCGAAGGAATACTCAAGATGGCCGACATGCAAGTCTACGTTGATCCGCGCGCTGAGTGGAAACAGATGTATCACGAAGTCTGGCGCATCGAACGCGACTTCCTTTACGACCCGCACGCGCACGGCCTGAACCTGGAAACGGCCGAAGGGTTTTATGCCCCTTGGGTTGACTCGGTGAGTAGCCGCGACGACCTCAATTATCTGTTCGAAGAAATGCTCGGCAATATCAATGTCGGCCACATGTTCATCGGTGGTGGCTCGCGACCTGACACGCCGCGCGTCAAAGTCGGCTTACTCGGTGCCGATTACAAGCTCGAAAACGGTCGCTGGCGCTTCGCGAAAATCTACAACGGCGAAAATTGGAATCCGGAACTCCAAGCCCCACTAACTCAGCCCGGCGTAAACGTTGTCGCTGGCGAATATCTACTCGCCGTCAACGGCCGCGACCTTCGCGCCAATACCAACCTCTATAGCTTCTTCGAAGAGACAGCCGGCAAACAGACCGTCTTGCACGTCGGCCCAAACCCCGATGGAACCGGCGCGCGCGATGTCACCGTCATTCCGGTTGACAATGAAAACAACCTTCGCCACCTCGCATGGATCGAAGGCAACCGCCGCAAAGTCGATCAACTCAGCGGTGGCAAACTCGCCTATGTCCACTTACCCGACACAGCCAACGGTGGTTACACCAGTTTCAATCGTTACTTCTTTGCCCAAATCGGCAAACAGGGCGTCGTTCTCGACGAACGCTACAACCACGGCGGCGATATCGCCGATTACATCATCGAATATTTAGGCCGCCATCCCATGGCGCGCATCACCACGCGCGAAGGCGAAGATATCACCGATCCCGCGCAAGCGATTTTCGGACCGAAAGTAATGATCATCAACCAATTCGCCGGCTCTGGTGGCGACGCCATGCCCTGGTATTTCCGTAAAGCTGGCTTGGGTCCGCTCGTCGGAATGAAAACCTGGGGTGGCTTGGTCGGTATCGGTGGCTATCCGCCGCTCCTGGATGGTGGCCACGTGACCGCCCCTCGTTGGGCATTCTATGGTCTGAATGGTGATTGGGAAGTCGAAAATCACGGCGTCGCGCCCGACGTCGAAGTTGACCAAGACCCCAAACTGGTCCGCGAAGGCCACGACCCACAACTCGAACGCGCTGTGAAAGTCGCGCTCGAGTTACTCGAAAAAGATCCGCCGAAAACTTACAAACGTCCGGCCTACCCGGACTATCATCCTAAGCTCTCTACTGCGGAGGCGGGACGTTAAGCCGAATTCCCAATTCTCTCAACTGGCGATCGGGAACCGTCGATGGTGCTTCGCACATTAGATCGGTCCCCTTCGCTGTCTTTGGGAACGCAATTACTTCGCGAATAGAGGTCTCACCGGCGAGTAACATCACCAACCGGTCAAGCCCGAGGGCAATTCCCCCGTGCGGTGGAGCGCCATACTCTAAGGCCTCTAGTAAGAAGCCAAAACGCTTCTTCGCCTCCTCTTCGCTCATTCCAAGTGCCGCAAAAACCTTCGTTTGAACGTCACGGCGGTGAATTCTGATGCTTCCAGACCCCAATTCCACACCGTTAAGTACCAGATCATAAGACTTGGCGCGGCAGTTTTCGGGATCGCTTGTCAGCTTGTCGAAGTCGCCGTCGTGCACCGAAGTGAACGGATGATGCGCCGCCATCCAGCGCTGATCTCCCTCATCCCATTCAAACATCGGAAACTCAACTACCCAAAGGAACCGTAAGTCCTCAGGGTTCAGCAACTTATGCCGATCGTTGTATTTCTGCCCAAGCGCCAGCCGGAACGCCCCGCAAAGCTCTAACCCCTTGCGCTGCTTGCCGTCGTATCCAGCCAGGATCACCAGATCATCATCCGCCGCCTTGACCCGCTCTTTGACCTTCGCCATCGGTTCAGCGAAATCCCGCTCCAACCGCTTTAAATCGTCAAAAATCCGTAGGCCTTTTTCCTGCCCAAGCGCTTTGACTTCGTCACGCTCGCGCCGACTCAACTGGCCAGTTTTAGGGATATGAATCGCCACCAGCGGCTTCACGTCCTGCCCCTCAAACAAGTCGTCCACCATGTAAAATGGCGGCAACCTCAAGTCCGGTTTATCACTCCCGTAAGACTTAATGGCGTCCGCATAAGTGATGCGCGGAATCTTCGCCGCCATCGTTTTCCCCGCCGCGGCGACAACGCCTTGCACTAACGGTTCGATGACTTCGTAGATCTGCTCCTCTTGCGGGAAGCTCATTTCCAAATCAATTTGCGTAAATTCAGGCTGTCTGTCGGCGCGCAAATCTTCATCGCGAAAGCAGCGAACGATCTGAAAGTACCGCTCGTAACCGCTCACCATCAGCAGCTGTTTGAAGATCTGCGGCGATTGCGGCAGCGCATAAAAGCTCCCCGGATTCACGCGGCTCGGCACCAAATAGTCACGCGCGCCTTCCGGCGTCGAGCGTGTCATGAACGGCGTTTCAATCTCTAAAAAGCCTTGCGCATAAAGTGCCTGGCGAATCGCCAAAGTAACCTTGGACCGCATCATGATGTTCTTCTGAACCTTCGGCCGCCGCAAATCGACGTATCGATATTTCAGACGAACTTCTTCTTTCACATCGACGTTATCTTCCACTGGAAACGGCGGCGTCCGCGATTCGTTCAGAATCCAGATCTGCCCCGCAGCCACTTCCACTTCGCCGGTAGCGATAGCAGGGTTGACCGTATCGACGGTCCGTTTCTCCACTTCGCCTTCCACCGCAACTACGAATTCGGAGCTTAATTCCTGCGCCCGTTTATGCGCGGCCGGATTTTTACTTTCGTCAAAAACCAGTTGCGTGATGCCATCGCGGTCGCGCAAATGAATAAAGATCAGGCCGCCCAAATCGCGCCTGCGGTGCACCCAACCCATCAGCAGCGCTTTCTTGCCAGTGTCGCTCGTACGGAGAGTTCCGCAACTATGTGTGCGGCGAAGGTCGCCCAAAAAATCCAGTTGTACTTCAGCCATTTTTGTTTTTCAATCGTTCCAGTAAAGCAGCCCGCGAAAGAGTTTCCTGTTCTCCGGTAGCCATGTTCTTCAAACTGTAAGCCTGCGAAACAATTTCGTTGTCGCCCAGAATCAAAGTGTAACGGGCCTCCAGCTTGTTCGCCAGTTCCAGCATCCGCTTTAGCTTTCGATCTGTTCCTACTTCCACAGATAAATTCAGTTTCCTAATATCGCCAGCCAACACGGCACAATGCCGCAAAGCCGTATCGCCCATGGGAGCGATGTATAGATCCAGCCCCGATTCCTTCACCGTTCCGGCCTCTTCCACGGCCATCACCAGGCGATCTTCACCAATCGAAAAACCAATGCCTGGTGCCGGGACCTTCGAGCCAATAGTCTCGGCCAATCCGTCATAACGCCCGCCGCCTAAGATTGCATTTTGCGCCCCGAGCGAACCGTGGGTAATTTCAAACGTGGTGCGCATGTAGTAATCAAGTCCGCGCACAAGCCGCGGTTTCACGGTGAAGGCAATGCGCCGATCATCCAGAAATTCCCTGACGCGCCTGAAGTGTTCTTTGTCGTCGCCCGAAAGAAAATCCAGAATGGACGGCAGTTTCTCAATAATGGGTTGATCTTCAGGCACCTTGCAATCGAGCACGCGCAACGGATTACTAACGGCACGACGCCGGCAATCTTCACACATCTGCGGCGCGACCGCTTCAAGTTCAACCCGCAGGGCGTCATTATATTTGGCGCGAGATTCCTTCGATCCGACCGAGTTAATTAACAGCTCAAATCCGCTGATGCCAGCCGCATGCAAAATGGCCACCGCGAGTTCGATCGCTTCCGCGTCTACCGCCGGGGAATCAGCACCAATAGCCTCGGCGCCAATCTGGAAGAACTGGCGATAGCGACCTTTTTGGGGACGTTCGCGCCGGAACATAGGCCCGATGTAATAGAGTTTCTGAAGGCCGGGCTCTTGATCAAGCCGGTGCTCAACGTACGCCCGTAAAACTGACGCCGTATTCTCCGGCCGCAAGGTGAGCGAAGCGCCGTGGTCGTCAAACGTGTACATCTCTTTGCTGACGATATCCGTCTCTTCGCCGACGCCACGCGCGAAGAGCGACGTTTCTTCCAAGAGCGGTGTGCGAATTTCGCGATAGTTGAATTGACGAAATACTTGGCGGGCGGCGGCTTCGACTTGGTTCCAAACCCCGCTGGCTGGCGGCAGAATGTCGCGCATGCCCTTAACGGCTTGTATCAAGACTTCTCTTCCTTATAGATAGCTGTGATTTTCACGTAATTCTGGCAATTGGCTTTAAAACGTTCCTGCTCTTCTGGCGTAACGGCACGCTTGACCTTGGCGGGAGTTCCCATCACGAGTGTGAACGCAGGAACATCCATACCTTCCGGCACCAGCGCCCCTGCGGCGACAATCGCTCCGCTGTGGATGCGCGCGCCATTCAGCACTATAGCGCCAATCCCGATCAGCGCGTCATCTTCCACCACGCAGCCGTGCAAAACCACACTGTGGCCGACGGTGACACGATTACCAATGATGCACGGATAAACGCGGTGGTCTACGTGCAGAACAGTGTTGTCCTGAATGCTTGTTTCGTCGCCAATGCGGATATGGTTTACATCGCCGCGAATAGTGACCAGCGGCCAAACGCTGGAGCGCTCGCCAACAACAACATCGCCAATCACTTGCGCGCTGGCGTCGACGTAGGCGGACGCGGCAATTTTGGGTGTTACCCCCTGGTACGTTCGGATCATGGGGAAAGGCCTTGCAGAAATTACGGGCTTCTTGTCATCCTACCAAGGCACGGTCTTTCCAAAAGGTGCGTGTGGGCTCGGGCGAGGGGCCAGATGCGCTTAATCCCGGCAGAAACGTTGGCGGAAAAGCCCTTGCAGTTTGGCGTCGCCCCGCTCCGCAACCGCCCGCTCTACCTGCCTGACAATCTCTTCGCTCGACTTTTGCAGCTCCAAGGCATGGAGGGCTTCTTCCGCATCGCGCGAGCGGCCTTTTACCAGTAAATCAAGAAGAAACTCCCGCGCCTCGGCAATCCGCGACACGCTCATCGCCCGTAAGAAAGTGGGCGAAGGCCGGTCTTCCCAAGCTTGCTTAAGGAGCGGAAACGCCTCTGGCAGACGTGAGGCGCCGAGCGCCAGCCCAGCCTCATCTGAAACGTCTTCATCCCGATTCTTCAAAAACGCGGCGACAAAGGAAAGCGAGGCGAGCCCATCCATTTCGAGCAGAGCTTCTAAAGCCTCGCCCGTAACGCGCGGATCAAGGTCGCCTACGCTAGCTTTCAGCCGCAGTAGCAATAGAACCTCGTGCCCGCCCATCTGTTCCAGCGATCGGACCGCGTCCATGCGCACAGTGCCCACATGATCGGTCAACGAATCCACCAAGTACTGCAGGATCTCATCGCGCGGCATGTCGTTGCACTGCGTAAGGGCTATGGCGCACGTACTTCGCAAAGTCGCCGCCACGTCCTCGCTGCCGCCCCACACCGGCTCCATTTGAACGTGCTGAATACCGCGCAAGAAAACCGCCGATTCCTGAACAGCGAGATCTTTCAGCGTCTTGGCGAGCGCGTTCTTTGCCCAGCACTGCTGGTCTTTGGCTTCAAACATACGTTCAAAGGCAATCTTCAGATCGGGGACCAACTCCAAAGCGTTCAGTTCGCCACAAAGCTGTGCGGCTTTGGCTACCACAAGGTTCACTTTATCGTCTAAGGATTTCTTCAGTTGGACCAGCGATTGCGGGTTTAGCGCAGCGCCACGTAGCGCTTTGAGCGCGTCTAGTTGCCGCTCTACCTTGTCGTTTGCCATAAATGGCCGTCTCCGCGCCTCTACGCTCTATACAATAATGAAATGCGCACTGTTATGCTGTGCGGGCTTTTGCTTGGCTTAGCCTACACGACTCAGCTTACGGCAAAAGCGCCGTTTACATTTGAGGCTTTATCAAAGATCGCGAGAATTGACGATCCACAGGTATCGCCTGACGGCAAATGGGTCGCGTTCACTGTACAAACAGTCGACTTGTCCGCCAATACGAAACCGACGCAAATCTATGTGGTTGCCGTGGAGGGAGGAGCGCCGGTTCGTTTGACCAACGATGGTACCGCGAATTCGCGTCCGCGGTGGAGCCCGGATTCAAAGAAGATTTTCTATATCTCCGACCGCCCAAATACATCCGGCAGTAGCAACACGCAAGTTTGGCGCATGGGATTCGACGGTAGCGACCAGCGCGAGATTACCAATCTGCCCACGGGAGCGGATGGCGTCACGGTTTCACGAGACGGCAATCTGATCATTTTCACCAGCGAAGTCTATCCTAGCTGTTCGGCGTCGAATGCGCTTCCAGGAATCGACTACGACGCGGCTTGCAACAAAACCCAAATGGACAAAGACTCTGAAGCAAAGATGCATGCGCGCGTTTACAACAGCTTGCTTTACCGGCACTGGACGCATTATCAAGGAACTCGGCGGACCCACCTACTGATTCAGACGCTAAGCGCCGACAAGGTGCGTGATCTTACGCCTGGACCAAACGACACGCCGCCTTTTTCTTTGGGAGGCCCGGAGCCGTACGCGTTTTCACCAGACAGCGTACAGATTGCTTACGTAGCGAACAATGATCCGGATCTTTCCACCAGCACAAACTCCGACATCTTCCTGGTGCCCGCATCAGGCGGAGCGGCCAAGCAACTTACAACCGGTAAAGGCGGAGATGAGGGTCCGGTGTTTTCACCCGACGGCAAGATGCTGGCTTTTCGCACGCAGAGCAGAGCAGGTTATGAAAGTGATTTGTGGCGGCTCGCCGTACTGGATTTGCAGACTAACGCCGTAACGAGTTTGACAGACGCACTCGACAGGTGGGTTGAATCTTACACATGGTCGGCCGATTCGAAGCGCTTGTTCTTTACCGTTGACGAACATGGGACGCAGCCTCTGATGATGATTGCGGCGACGGGCGGCGGAATTCGGACCGTAGCGCAAGGACCAACGTCAATTACCTGGATGCAGTTCACACCGGGCGATCAGTTACTCATCTATGCGGAACAGAGTGGATCGCACCCGGCGGAGATTTTCAAAGCAACGAAAAAAAGCGGCAGCGGCATCGCGCTGACCCATTTGAATGATGAGCTTTTGGGTGGTTACCAATTGCCTGCGCTAGAGTCGATCACGGTAGATGGCCCCGATTCGTCTAAGGTGCAGAGTTTCATTGTGAAACCGCCAGATTTTGATGCAACGAAGAAATATCCGGTGCTGTTCCTAATACATGGAGGCCCGCAAGGCGATTGGGGCGAATCATGGACCTACCGCTGGAACGCGCAAGTGTTTGCAGGAGCGGGCTATGTGGTGGTGATGCCCAACCCGCAGGGATCCATAGGCTATGGACAGGCGTTTACCGATGCGGTGAACAGCGATTGGGGCGGACGGCCTTTTCAATCGATCATGGCGACAGTCAACGCGGTGTCGGCCTATCCTTATGTTGATTCGAACCGCCTGGTAGCGGCGGGCGGATCCTATGGCGGATACATGATTGATTGGATGCTGGGCCACACAACGAACTTCAAGGCTTTGGTATCGCATGCCGGCGTTTATGATTTGGCAAGCTCCGCGGGAAGCACCGAAGAGTTGTGGTTTCCGAAATGGGAGTTCCATGGTTTTCCGTGGGAGAACCCGGCGATGTACGACCAATGGTCTCCCAGCACCTATGTGAAGCAGTTCAAGACACCAACGCTGGTGACACACGGAGAATTGGATTACCGCGTGCCGATTGGCCAAGGCCAGGAACTTTTCACGGCCTTGCAACAGATGAATGTACCGTCGAAGCTAGTCCAATTTCCCGATGAGGGACACTGGATTCTGAAACCGCAAAATAGCCAGTTTTGGTATCAGACGGTGATTGACTGGCTCAATCAATACACAAAGCCAACTAACTAACCTTACTAACTTTAGAGGCGGAGATCTCAATGCGTAGACTTCAACCGGTCATCTGGGCCAAAGGGACTTTCCTGTCGCCGCAGCATTTGCAGGCGCAGGACATCTTTCACGAAGATTTAATGCAGTTCCGCGTGGATGCGCTGAATTATTTCCCCTGGGGCTTTCGCTCTCTGACGCTTGACCGTGACGCGTTGGCGGGCGGAACGTTGGCCATCGATTCGGCATCGGGCATTTTTCCGGATGGCTTAGTGTTTGATATTCCAAACTCCGATCTAGCGCCGGCACCTAAGCCGCTGGCTGCGTATTTCGATCCGACGCGCCCGACGATTGATGTCCATTTGGCCGTGCCAGCCTGGCGTTACGGCAATATCAACGTGGCGACGACGGCGAACTCAGACGCGGATACGCGTTACTTGGCGGAAGTGTCTTTACTGCGCGACGAAAATTCGTCGCAGATTGAACGGCCCGTACAAATTGCCCGCAAGAATTTCCGGCTGCTGGTGGATTCAGAAGCCCGCGAAGGGGTACCCGCCATCAAAGTGGCGCGGGTGACACGCACGGATAGCGGCCTTATGCAGTTTGACCCAACGTTTGTGCCGCCGCTGCTGAACATTTCGGCGAGCGACTTTCTGATGTCGATGGCGCGGCGCTTGTTGGAGAACCTGACAGCGAAGAGCTCTGCGCTGGCGGGCATGCGGCGGCAAAAGAGCCAGGGACTGGCGGAATTCTCCGCCTCGGACGTGGCAAATTTCTGGCTGTTGTATACCACGAACACCTATCTACCGCCGTTGCGGCATTTGTTCGAGGTGAGGCGCGGGCACCCCGAGATTCTGTTCAATTTGATGAATCAGTTGGCCGGTGCTTTAACAACGTTTTCGACAAAAGTGTTTCCGGCGGACTTACCGATTTACGACCACACAGATCTGGGCGAACGCTTCACAGATCTTGACAATAAGATCCGCTTCCTGCTGGAGACGGTTATTCCGAGTAACTTTGTGTCACTGCCGTTGAAGTATACGAGCCCATCGATTTATACAACGGCGCTGGCCGATGACAAGTATCTGGAAGGAACGAAGCTTTATTTGGCGGTGAATGCCGAGATGCCGGAAGGCGATCTGATTGGCAAAGCGCCGCGCTTGATCAAGGCCTGTTCCGCAAATCATATGGAGCATTTAGTGCGGAGCGCGCTGCCCGGTGTAGCGTTGCGGCATTTGCAGAGCCCGCCGAATGCGATTCCGGTCAAACTGAATTTTCAGTATTTTAGTTTGAACCAGGATGGACCGGAATGGGAGGCGATTCGGAGGTCGCGCAATTTTGCGACCTGGGTGCCGGCAGATTTTCCAAACCCTGAGCTGGAATTGATTATCGTGATGCCGTAAAAGTGCACCTGATTACTGCCGAGCGGAATCACATGTAGGAGAACCAGAATGACAACACAGGCTAATCTAGGCGGAACTTTTACACTGCCTAACACAACGCTTACCGTGAGCCGCATGGGTTACGGCGCCATGCAACTGGCAGGTCCAGAGGTATATGGCCCGCCGCGCGACCCTGATGCGGCGGTGGCAGTTCTACGCGAGGTCATCGCCTCGGGCGTTAATCACATTGACACCAGCGATTTCTATGGGCCGCACATAACCAATCAACTTATTAAACAAGCGCTGCATCCTTATGTGGACGGTCTGGTCATCGTAAGCAAATTGGGAGCTCGCCGCGGCACTGATAAATCCTGGATGCCTGCGCTGTCGCGCCAGGAACTCATTGACGGCCTGCATGACAATCTTCGGAATCTGGGCTTAGACAAGATCGACGTGGTGAATCTTCGCGTTGGTGGGCTAGCGGGACCGGGCAGAGGTTCGATCGAAAAGCCGCTAACCGTTTTGGTGGAACTCAAACAGCAGGGATTGATTCGCCATCTGGGCCTGAGCAACGTCAGCCCTCAGCAACTGGCTGAGGCACAGAAGCTGACGGAAATTGTCTGCATTCAGAATTTCTACAATGTAGCGCAGCGGAGCGACGATGGCTTTATTGACGATCTAGCGAAGCAAGGCATAGCGTATGTGCCATTTTTCCCGCTGGGTGGATTCACACCTCTGCAATCCGCCACTCTCAACGAAGTGGCAGCGGCGGCAGAGGCGACGCCGATGCAAGTAGCGCTGGCTTGGCTCATGCAGCGCTCACCCAATATGTTGCTGATCCCGGGAACGTCATCGTTGGATCACCTTCGCGAAAATCTGAAGGCTGCCACGCTGGAACTCACGCCCGACATGATTGCGCGCCTCGATTTGGTCGCTGCCGAAGCGAAGAAATAGCCTCGCTAGTCGTCGTCGTGCTGAGATGACAGATTCTTCAGCACGTTCATATCTTCGAGCGTTGTTACATCGCCTACCGGCGCGCCATTGCTAGTGACAATTTCGCGCAAAAGGCGGCGCATTATTTTGCCGCTGCGCGTTTTGGGAAGCACGTCGGTAAAACGGATTTCCTCAGGACGAGCAAACGGTCCGATCTCGTGCCCCACCCATTGGCGGAGTTCCTGCTGCAGTACCTTCGTATCCCAATTGCCCTTTTTAAGCGTGACGAAGGCGCAGACGGCCTGCCCCGTAATTTCATGCGGCTTGCCAACTACGGCGGCTTCGGCCACCGCTGGATGATGGACCAGCGCAGACTCAATCTCCATGGTGCTGAGGCGATGTCCGCTCACATTCATCACATCGTCAACTCGGCCAAGAATCCAGTAATAACCATCTTCATCACGGCGGGCAGCGTCGCCCGTGAAATAGGCACCGGGGACGCGTGACCAGTACTGTTCTTCGAAACGTTTCGGATCGCCCCAAATGGTGCGGACCATGCTAGGCCATGGATGCTTAATGATGAGGAAGCCTTCGCGATTATCGCCGATCTCTGCCCCTTTACCATCGACGACTTCAAGCACGACGCCTGGCATGGGAAGCGTGGCTGAGCCTGGTTTGGTGGGAACTGCGCCGGGAATGGGCGCGATCATAATGGCGCCGGTTTCGGTTTGCCACCAAGTATCTACAATGGGGCATTTCTCTTTGCCGATCACTCTGTAATACCACTCCCACGCACTGGGATTGATGGGCTCACCCACAGAACCAAGCAAGCGCAGGCTTGACAAGTCGTGCTTATTGGGCCAATCGTCGCCTTGACGAATGAGCGCGCGAATGGCTGTCGGCGAAGTATAAAAAATGGAGACCTTGCGACGTTCAACAATATCCCAGAAGCGGTCAAAGGCGGGATAATCGGGCGCCCCTTCATACATCACCGCGGTAGCGCCAGCGGCCAGCGGACCGTAGACGATGTAGCTGTGACCGGTGACCCAGCCGATATCGGCGGTACACCAATAGATGTCGTTCGGCTGCAGGTCAAACACCCACTTCATGGTCATCGACGCTTGCAGCAGATAGCCGCCGGTGGTGTGAAGAATGCCTTTGGGTTTACCGGTGGTGCCGGATGTGTAGAGAACAAAGAGAGGATGTTCGGGATCGAGCAACGCAGCCGGGCAGTTCTCCGCTTCCTGGGCATTCAGCTTCTCATCCAGTTCGTGCCACCAGAGATCGCGACCGGCTTTCATGGGAATGTTTGAGCCGGTGCGTTTGTAAACAACCACGTTGCGAACATTCGGGCACTCTTCGAGAGACTCATCTACCGCGCCCTTGAGCGCCACTTCTTTACCGCGCCGCCAGCCGCCATCAGCCGTAATGACGAGAGTGGCATCTAGATCCTGCGTGCGCGCCTTCAACGCTTCCGCCGAGAAGCCGCCAAAGACAACGCTGTGCGTGATACCCAAGCGCGCGCACGCCAGTAGGGCAATGGGTAGCTCTGGAATCATTGGCATGTAAACGATCGCGCGATCACCGGCTTTGTAGCCGAGCCCTTTAAGAACGGAGGCAAAACGACAGACCAAGCGGTGCAGTTCCTTATAGCTGATGATGCGCTCATCGCCCGGTTCACCTTCGAAAACGATGGCGGCCTTGTCACCATTACCAACAGCGATGTGACGATCAAGGCAATTGAAGCTCGCGTTAATCTTGCCGCCCGTGAACCATTTAGCGAAGGGCGGATTCCATTCAAGACCCTTCGTGAAGGGGGTAAACCAGGAGAGTTCTTTTTGGGCAAGCTCAGACCAGAACTTTTCGGGATCGGCCTTGGCGCTGTCGTATAGAGCGCGGTAGGCGTCCATGCCTTGGACGTGGGCATGCTTGACAAATTCGGGGCTTGGCGGATAGGTTTTCAGATCGCTCATGATGTGCGGCTAGGGGTTAGTTTATCGCACAGAACTTGCAATGCGTACGGCTGTAGAGTGTCTTGGGGAGTTTCGGGCAAATCTCGCTATCCTATAGTCGGAAGGCGACTATCTGACGTTACGCGAGTTAGTTAGTCTTCACGGCGACAAAGCGCAGGCGACGGTAATCGGCGGTCCAGCCATCTTGATCGTATAACTTCGATCGAAGATCGGTTATTACCTCAGCCATAGCGGTTGGCGGGAGTTTTTCGAAATAGTAATTCTTGAACTGCTTAAGCCAATTCTCCATGCCGGTTTCGCCTTCGAGCGGCGTAGGACGGTCAAAGAGTTGCGCCATGCGCACTTCCAGTCCATGGGTTTCAAGGATGCTGCTGTACTCACTCACCGATGGATAATATTGGCGCGAAGGCGGCAGCGGATGATGCTTCAGCACAACTTTGTGAATGGCGCTGACGATGGTTTTGATATTCCCCTTCCCTCCCATTTCCGCCACAAAGCGGCCACCAGGCTTCAAAGCTTTGGAGACAGCGCTAACCACGGCAGCCGGATCAAGCATCCAGTGAAGCGCGGCGTTTGAGAAGACGGCATCAAACTCATTGCTGGACGTCATGGCTGCGGCGTCTTGCAAAACGAACTTCAGTTTGGGAAAGTTTTGGCGTGCTTGGCCAATCATGCTGGGTGACGCGTCCACACCTACCACTTGCGCGCCACTTTCAGAGATCTTCTTGGTCAACTGACCGGTGCCGCAGCCCAAGTCAAGAATGGTCTCGCCGGCTTTGGGCTCAAGCAACTCGACCACCCCTTCGCCCATGCGCCACACAAAGTTATGACGCGCTTCGTATAACTCTGTATCCCAACTCACGAGGTGTACGCCCTCAGGAAGAAGAACACGATGACGCCGGTGACGGAAACGTAGAGCCAGATGGGAAACGTCCAACGGGCGATCTTTTTGTGAAAGCGGAATTCACTGCGCAACGCCCACCAGAGCGTGCCTAAGATGAGCGGCAGGGCCACCATCGAAAGAAGGATATGGGACGCCAGAATCGTCAGATAAATGGGCCGGACGATGCCGTAGCCTTGTGGAAATTTCGTGTCGCCATGGAAGGAGTGGTAGGTAATGTAGCTGACCAGGAAGAGCGCGGAGAACACTGTGGCGCTCAACATGAAGCGCTTGTGGACCGCGCGTTTGCCACGGCGAATGTTGATGTAGCCAAAGATGAGACAAATGGCGCTGCACGAATTAAAGAACGCATTGGCAGCGGGCAGGTGCGTCACCCATTCCGGCGCAGCCACGCGGCCCTTGAAATAGATGAGCCAAATGAGAAAAGCCGTGATGACGGCGCTGAGCGCGAGAATCGCCGGCACGGGTTTGCGCTCGAGATCGGCTGACGAACTGGTGGCGGGCGGTTGTGCTGACATTAGTCCTTTCTCAATGTTTGCAGATCGTGCAAGAGTTGGGGGATACCGTGGTCTTCGCTTTCGTTGTCGCCTTCGGCGGCGAGGCTTGAGTAATAACCGCGAATGTATCCATCCTTGTCCACCAACGCGAACTTAGTGCTGTGTTCGATCTTGCCAAGAACGTCGCCGGTATGGAATGTTGTGAAAGCAATTTGATGCACGGTATCAGCCGTGCCGCTCAAGAAAATCCAATCAGGAGTGGCGCCGCCGTAGCGGGATCCGAAAGCTTTGAGGTCGGCGGCCGTGTCTTTGGGGTCAACGGAAATCGAGACGATGCGGACATCGGGCAAACCGGCGGTTTCCTTGTGCACAGTCTTCATACGTGCGCTCATCATGGGGCAGGCGGCGGGGCAGGTGGTGTAGATAAAATCGGCAACCCAAACCTTACCAGCGAGCGAGGCGCTGTTGAAGGAACGGCCTTCGGAATCGGTCATGGTGAAGGGCGGAACTTTGTCGTACTTGGGCAGGGTGCTCGGATGACGGGTACACGCGGCTGCGGTGAACAGCAGAAGAAGACTAAGAGTTATACCGTGCCGATTCACAGCTTGACGGGGTCGAGGACCATCAGTGCATAGAGCACGGGTAGATAGACCACTGAGGTGAGGAGTACGCGGCGCGCTTTGGCGCGAGTGCGGTCGAGCGAAACTTGTACACCGGAATAAAGGAACCAGAGGCCGAGTGCAAGGGCGCCCACCAAATAGAGGCTGCCCGCCATGCCCATCCATTTGGGAAGCAGGCTGATAGGAATGAGGGCCAACGAGTAAAGAATGATTTGGCGCGAGGTGGATTTGCCGTCGGGTTCTACCACGGGCAGCATTTTGATGCCGGCGCGCTGATAATCTTCGCGGTACATCCAGGCGATGGCATAGAAGTGCGGGAACTGCCACAAGAACAGAATGGCGCCCAAGACCCATGCTTCTGGCGTGAGTTTGTTGGCGGCACCAGCGAAACCGATGAGCGGCGGCATGGCGCCGGGGAATGCGCCGATAGTAGTAGACCACCACGTCTTCTGCTTCAGCGGCGTATAGAGGAAGAGGTACATGAAGAGCGTGGCCAGGCAGAGTTCCGAAGTCAGCCAGTTCACGCCAAAACCGAGTTCCAACGTTCCAGCGACGGCCAAGGCAATGCCAAACCACATGGCTCGGTGCGGGATGAGCCGGCCGGAGGGCAGCGGGCGCATCTTGGTGCGATTCATCAGCAAATCGCCCTCGCGTTCATACCATTGATTCAGTGCGGCCGTACCCGAGGCCATGAGGGCCGTGCCAATCAGCGTGTTGAATATGTTTAGGAAGGACCAAGCACCGGAATGGCCGAAAAAATAGCCGATGGCGGTGCTCATGACAATAAGCCACGTGATCCGAGGTTTTGTGAGTTCGAGGTAGTCTTTCACTTGTGTAAGGCGCGCCGATCAGGGCGATTTGAACGGACGGGAACCGTTAAAGCAACACTCTCAGTGTACTCCTTCTTGTTTGACAAGAATGTGCGGATAGTCACTGCGGAAGGCGAAGGTGGCGGCAAACCAGTACCTTTTTGGTATTGGGGATGGTTTACGGCCATTCCCCGGTCAAATCACGTCTGCGAAGACAAATCCATCACGCTCGACAATCTCGCCGGTGGTCGCTCTAATGGGGCCGGTGAACATGGGTCCGTCATGAACGAACGTGTGGAACTCGCCGTTCTCTCCGCATGGGTCAATATATTCCGGGAGATCTATGAGCAAGGCTTTGTCAAACTCGCGGCCGGCGAATGACTTGTCGAGTTTCGTCGGATCTACGCATGTCAGCTTCGCTTTGACGCCAGCGTTGATCATTTCCAGAGCAAGAGCGCGCGTAGGCATCTCCCATAAAGGGAACAGGAGTTCCAAACCAACGCCTTTCAACTGCTGTTCGCGGTAAGCGCGGATTTCTTCCAGGAACAAATCGCCAAAGGCCACGCCCTCGATGCCCGAATCCACGGCTCGACGGTAGACCGGGAGCATGATTTCTTCATATTGCGCATTCGAACAGGGCCACGGCAGTTCGACGGGCCAGAGCGGCACACCGAGGCGTTCGGCTTGCGCTTCGACTAAGGCGCGCCGGACAGCGTGCATAGCCACACGATTGGCCGCTTGGTTGAACGTGGTCACTAGCGCCGCGATTCGCACGCCAGGCTGTTTCGATAAAAGATGGAAAGCCCAGGCGCTATCTTTGCCGCTGCTCCAGGAAAGCAAGACGTCTTTCATTGCGGATCACTCACCCAGTTCACCCCTTTGGCGGGCTCGCCGAAGGTAACGCCGTGCAATATTTCGGCAATGATTTCGGCCGTTTGCGAAGTTGTAATGCCGGAGCGATTGAAGAAACGATTTCCATCGGCAAAGGCAACGTGGCCGGCTTTCACCGCGCGCAGTTCCCGCCACCAAGGCAGCGCTTCTACCAGGGCGCGCTCACTCAGCGTGCGTTTGAGATCGAACCCACAGGGCGCCACAATCAGATACTCGGGATTGGCCGCGCGCAATTGCTCTGCCGGAACAGCGCGCGAATACTCGCCTTTCGCGCCGAGCAACAGATCGCCATTGGCAATCTCGACTAACTCCGGCCCCCAATTACCCATGGCGAAGAGCGGATCCAGCCATTCCAGCATCACCACCGAAGGGCGACGCTTATTCGCAACACGCGCACTGACGTTCGCTAAACGCTGTTTCTCCCGGCAAACTAATTCTTCGCCTTGTTGCTCGATGCCCAGTGCTGTTGACACCGCAACGATGTCTTGAAAGATCCCAGCGAGCGAGCCGGCCTTCAAAGCCAGTAGACGCATTCCGTTACGGCTTTGTTCCACGTCGCCGGGCGTCACCGCACAGACTTTACAATGCTCTTGCGTAATGACGAGATCAGGCGCTAGTTCAAGAATTAATTCGTCGTGAACAAGATACAACGGTTCTCCCGCGTGAATTCTTCGTCTGACCTCGGCATCGATTACGCAACTGGGCGCGGACACGTCGAAGGCCGGATCGCTACAACAAGGAAGCGATTTCACCCAAGCGGGATTGTCGCACTCATGCGATCGGCCGACCAGCAAGTCACCGGCGCCAAGCGCGCAAACGATTTCGGTTCCGCTTGCCAGCAATGAGACGATTCGCATTCCTACACTGTAGGCCATAAACGCGGCGAGTGCTAAGCGTAAGCAAAATGCGCGATTACGCTGGGCGTGGTCGATAAGAAGTTCGAACGCTATGACTCACACGCGCGAGAATCTTTCCACAAAGGACTTTCAAAGGCTTCGTCACCTGATTTATGAACAGTCCGGCATAAATCTGAATCCGGACAAACTAACCATGGTTCAGATTCGCATCAAACGCCGGCAGCGCGCACTGAACTTAACGTATCCAAGCGATTACTGTGATTATTTGTTTCGGGACGACAGAGATGGCAAGGAAATTGTCCACTTGATCGATGCTGTCACTACGAACAAGACTGACTTTTTTCGCGAAGCAGACCACTTTCAGTTCATGACAAGCAAGGCGCTGCCGGATTTGGCGAGCCATCTGGGCGATGCCCGCAAATCGCTAGTTTGGAGCGCTGGTTGTTCCACCGGAGAAGAGCCTTACACGCTGGCGATGGTATTGGCGGAATACGCGCAAACTCATCCGGGCTTCCAATACGAAATACTCGCCAGCGATATCTGTACCGACGTGCTGGAAAAGGCACGCCAAGCCATTTATCGAGCGGAATTGGCAGCTCCGGTACCAAGCCAGATGCGCAAGAAGTATTTCATGAAGAGCCGAGATCCGAATTCGGATCTGCTGCGCATCGTTCCCGAACTGCGGGCGCAAGTTGAGTTCCGGCGGGTCAATTTTATGGATCCCGATCTGGGCGTTCCTGAATCGCCGGAGATGATATTCTGCCGCAACGTCATCATCTATTTCGATCGGGCCACGCAGATACGGGTACTCGGCAAACTCGTTCAGCGCCTGATACCGGGCGGTTATTTCTTCTCTGGGCATTCTGAATCGCTACAGGGAATGGACCTCCCGCTGGTGCAAGCCGGTCCTTCTGTTTATAGAAAGACGGCATGATCGACCAACGGACGGAACTCGAAGTCATCAACCTGCCGCCAGGTGAGATGTACCTGGCGCGCAGACCGATGATGCTGCAAACGATATTGGGCTCTTGCGTGAGCGCGACGTTCTGGTGTGCGCGGCTCGGGATCGGAGCGCTGTGTCATGGAGTTCTGCCCGTTTGTCCAGACCCTTGGAATCCGCGCGCCTCGGTGGGCGATGGCTACCGCTACGTCGATTTCAGTATCCGATCGCTGGCCCAAACATTTGCCCAACTAGGGGCCCGGCGTGATGAAGTAGAGGTCAAGCTCTTTGGAGGCGCCGACGTGATACCCGTTCTCGCACGCCGGCTCGATAGGCAAACTGTGGGTTCGATGAATGCGGAGATCGCCCGCCAAATCGTCGAGAGCGAAGGACTTAGAATCAGATCCTTCGACTTAAAAGGGACCCGCGGACGCAAGATCTTTTTCGACACCGGCACCGGTGAGGTGTTAGTGAAAAAGCTTAAAGAACATGAGCCGGACCCGGAGCGAAGTTCGCTAACACCTTCATTCTTAAGGGCGTAGGTATTTCATGGAGTTGCGAAAGTAATATAGCGTCATTGACAATCAGGGGGATGCCACTTCCTAACGACGAAAAGATCGTAGCTCTCGCCGAAAAGTTAATTAAGCAGTTCGACACAATGTTCGGACTGCATCCGGGGTTTCGCCCAGCGCATGCCAAAGGGAAACTCCTGACGGGCGCGTTTACGCCCACCGAAGAAGCTGCCGGGATTTCACGAGCACCCCACTTCCAGCGCGCCACGACGCCTGTCACCGTGCGCTTCTCTAACTCTACAGGCATTCCTGTTATCCCCGACAATGACGCCAACGCCAACCCGCGCGGTATGGCCATTCGGTTTCATCTAGGGGAGCGTGCTCACACCGATATCATTGGTCACTCCGCTGACGGTTTCCCCACGCGGACCGGCGATGAGTTCCTGGAATTCCTGCAAGCCGCCGCAGCGAGCCAAGGCGCGACTCAGTCTCCGACGCCCATCGAAACGTTTCTGGCAGCGCATCCCAAGGCGCTCGCCTTTGTGCAGATGCCGAAACCGACGCCGGCCAGTTTTGCGACCGAAGCGTACTTTGGGGTGACAGCGATGCGCTTCATTGGGCAAACAGGCTTGGGGCGTTTCGGGCGATACCGGATCGAACCCGAGGCGAAGGTGGAGACGTTGGACGCGGCAGCCACTGCCAAGCTCGGCGAGAACTTTCTGTTCGATGAACTCACGACGCGCATAGGATTGGGCGCTATCAAGTTTCGCGTGACTGCGCAACTGGCCGATGACGGAGACGTGGTCGATGATGCGACCATCCACTGGCCGGAGACGCGCCGCGTGGTGGAGTTGGGCCGGATTTCGCTCACCGCGCCAGTGGCAGAGGACGCCGAAGAGCAACGGACCATCATCTTCGATCCCATCCCGCGAGTAGACGGGATTGAACCATCGGCTGATCCGCTTTTAGAACTCCGAGCGGCCGTATATTTGATCAGCGGACGACGCCGACGCAGCGCCGCGCAAGCCACCACGGCCTGACCCCATATATTTGGGATATGGATAAACCGCAGTTTGATCCGGGTTTGACCCAACAGTACACGGGTGTTCTCAAACGGGCGATCAATCCGGACGGACGTTTCAACGTGCGGCGAACGGGTACGGGGTGGCGCGACTGGCATCCTTACCTGTTTATGATCAGCACGCCATGGCCGGTGTTTTTCTTGCTGGTCATGCTGGCGTTCTTTGTGATGAACTGCTTGTTTGCGCTGGGCTATTGCGCCGCGGGCATTGAGAACTTGAAAAATGCCGAAGCGGATACACGGCTGATGACATTCCTGAACGCGTTCTTCTTCAGTGCGCATACGTTGAGCACGGTTGGCTACGGCAACATGTGGCCGATAGGACCGGCGGCGAACTTCATTGCAGTAGTGGAATCGTTAGTGGGCGTGTTGGGATTTGCCATTGCCACGGGGCTCTTGTTCGGACGATTCTCGCGTCCGTCGGCGCGTTTCGGTTTCAGCAAGAGCATACTGGTGGCTCCCTACCAAGGCGGCACAAGCTTGCAGTTTCGGGTGGTGAACCGCCGCTCAAACAGCATCATGGACTTGGAAGCGCGGGTGATGCTGATGTTAGTAGAGCAGGACGAAGACGGGCGGCCGAAACGAACCTTTAAGTTGCTCACTCTTGAGCGGTCGTCCGTCTTGTTCTTTCCGTTGACTTGGACGGTGGTGCATCCCATTGTGGAAGGTAGCCCCTTGCTCGGCATGACGGCAGCAGACCTAGAGCAGAAACAGGCTGAAGTGCTCATTATGATGACGGGCCATGACGAGAGCTTCGGCCAGAATGTACACGCCCGTTTCTCATATCGGTATGACGAAATTGTCTGGGGCGCCCGCTTTGCAGCGGCATTCGAAGTGGAAAACAATGGCGACTTGCGCATCGAGGTGAACAAAGTGAGCTTAACGGTTCCAGCCGAATTACCGGCGCAACCGCAGATTTCCGCTTAGCCGGCGCTGCCGTCAATCGGCGACATGGTTTTCGAGAGAGCGTCAATGATACGTTCGCGTTCGGCCAAACCGCGCTCGACGGCGGAATCGAGGGCGACTCTGTAAACCACGTAACCGATCACGAATTCAAAAAGCAAAATCCCCAAAAGTGCCCAATCGGAATCAAAAGCCCAGCGGGCCAAATAAGCGATGCCCACCAGCAGAGCCATACCGACGGTGCAGACCATAATCCACAACTGGTTTTTGGCGTTACCGCGTTTCTGCAGCGTGGAACTGGGGTCGCTCGGACGCGGGGCGATCACGGAAAGCAAATTGCCGGCCCACATCAAATTGATGGCAGCGGCGCAGGAGGCCAGAAAGCCAGCGAGGATATTCACCAGAGGCGCCTGCGCCACTAAGACGGTAATTACCGCGACTAACAAATTAATCACTACAATGAACACCCAAGCCACCATATTTTTCGCTTTGATCACAGAAGCGAACGTCGTGGGCGTAATGAAATAGAGTTGGGCAGCGCCGCGATCTGTACCAAAGATATTCAACAACAAAATATCCGACAGCAGGAGCAACGCGTACAGGTTGGAAAAAGGATAGACGCCGTGTCCACCAAAGAGGTTACTGCGGATGGGCAGGAACAGGATGCAGCTAAAGATGAAGGCCATGCCGAGGGTAACGCGAAAGCGCGGCATGCGGACGAGGGAACGGAGTTCCTTTTGGACAATGGCTGCAACGGGGTCTTGGAAGAGATTGCCGATGGCGTCGAGAAACGAATTAGCAGTTTGCTTTTGAATAGCGGGCGCGCCGCCGCGAAAGGCGTCGTCCTGCAGCAATCCTTTGGCAAACTGCCAGCGGGCGAGAAAATAGGCGAGGGCGGTCCAGGCAGCAAGGCTCATAGCGCTCAGCAAGGGAGTTTGGCCTAAGCTCAGCGAGGCGTTGGCTTGCCACGGCGTGCCGTATCCATTCGCAAAGAGCAAGAAATAAGGTTTGAGCTTGATGCCGAGGCCGGTGCGCAGCAGAAATTGCGGCAAGACGCCGATACTCACCACGATGATGGCCATGAGCTCGCGAAAACGGTTGCGCGCGAAAGCATGAAGAATGAACTCACGAGCAGCCAGTTGCAAGAGCAGATTGAAGGGAATGAAGAACAAGAGGGAGAGCGCAGCCAGTGCGGGGACGTCTGGGCGGCGCAGTAAGCCGATGACGCCGCCGAGGATGACAATGATAATTTCCGGAGTGGTGCTGACGCGCAGCATTACTTCCAGCGCAAACAAAGCGCTTTCACGGATGGGATAGACCTGAATCTTGTTGATCTGCAAAGACCAGCCGGTACTGAGCGTGAATAAGGGAATGCTTTGGCTGTAGAGAAAGAGCACCAGCAAAGCAATAGGCAAAGCGCCGCGCAAGATGTGCAACGGCACTGCAGGAATGCCTATGACGGCCAATACGGCGAGAGCAACAAACAGGGCATACCAGAAGGCGGTCGTGATCCACATAACCACCGCGCCCACGGTGGTGCGCCGGAAATGATTGCGGGTGATGCGGATTTGAGCCCAAAGAATGGCGGCGATCTGTTCGGTCATATTGCTCAGAGCCAGTCTAGTTTTTCGGCATAGCGTTCCGCGCCGACGATATTGACAAAGATGTCCTCAAGCGTGCTTGCGCCGGATGCGGACTGCGCGCGCAGGTCGGCAATGGTTCCCTGGGTGACGATCTTGCCGTGGTTGATGATGGCAACCTGATCGCAAAGGCGTTCGACAACTTCGAGAACGTGCGAAGTGAGAAAAATGGTGGCGCCGTGTTGGACCTGCTCGAGCAGAATGTCTTTCATGAGGCGGGCACCTACCGCGTCTACGCCTTCAAAGGGCTCATCCATGAGGAAGACTTTCGGGCGGTGGATCAAAGCAGCGGCCATGGCAATGCGCTTACGCATGCCTTTGGAATATTCGCCGATGAGCTTGCGGGCATTGTCGGATAGCTGAAAGAGCTGGAGAAGTTCGCCGGCACGTTCTTTGGCTTGAGCTTTGGGCAAGGCGTAAAGGCGACCGATGAACTCGAGGTATTCGGCCCCGGTTAAGTAGTCAAAAAGCAGCGAATCGTCAGGCACAAGGCCGATCACGCGGCGAATCTCGAGCGACTTCTCCGCTAACGGCATGCCTAGCACATGGATGGAGCCGGCATCGGGCTGGGCCAAGCCCATTAGCATTTTGATAGTGGTGGTCTTACCCGCGCCGTTCGGCCCGAGGAAGCCGAAGAAGCAGCGCTGGGGAACGGTGATGCTGAGTCCGTCAACGGCGGCAAAGCCGTTATACAGTTTACGCAGACCCGTGATCTCGATAGCGGGCACTTCCTCAGAGATGAACATGGAAATTAGGGAACCGGCGTCGAGGGGACGGCACGCAACACAGCCAAGAGCGTGCCGGTCTCACGCAAGATTGCAAGCTTGGCGCGCGTGACTTGAGTTTCCGCTTCGTAGACAGCGATCCAGCGGTTGCCCTCTTCAAGGCGGGCTTGTTCGACGCGGCTCATGGGAATTTGGCCTTCGCTTTGTTTGGCGAGCAAGACGGTGAGTTCTTCACGAGCGAGATCGAGTTGCAGGCGAGAGAGGTCGCGGATATTCTCGGCTTTTTTCCAAAGCTCATAGCTGCGGCGCGTGTCGGAGATGATGCGATTGCGGGTTTGATCCATCTGGATGCGGATCTTTTGCAGGTCGGTGCTGTTCTGTTCGGCGAGGCCCTTAGAGGCGGAGCCAATCAGCAGAGGAATGGTGATGGACGCGCCGATCTGAGCGTTATTGCGCTGGAATTTCTGAAAGTAATTCACGTAATTATATTTGGCAAACAGGGCGTACTGTGCGACGAGGTTCACCTCCGGCAGACGGGCGGCGCGGAAGGAGCGAACTTCTAGTTCCTTAGCGAGAACTTGGGATTGCATTTGGCGCAGTTGGCGATTGTTGTGCAAGGCCATGTCGGCGGCATCTTGTTCCGAGGGCGGCGTAGGGGTGGAGGACAAATCGGTGTCAACGGGTTTGACACGGTCGCTGGCAGGGAAGCCTAGGGCGACGGCGAGCATCATTTCGTAGTAATCCAGATCAAGCTGAGAGGCGCTGAGGCGCTCTTCGGAGACGGCGAGATTCACTTTGGCGCGCTTCGATTCGAGCGGCAACTCACTGCCTTCATTCACGGCAGCGTTCATGGCTTCCGAGACTTTTTCCAGGCTAGGCAACTGTTGGGCGATGGTCTCACCTTCGTGAGCGATGGTGGCGGCCGTGAGGAACAGATCGGCGGCTTGATAGGCGACATCTTCCGCCTTGGCTTGTGCCCCAAACTGAGAGCCGCGGGCCATCTCGCGAGCAGAGGCGACTTGGTAGCTCTTGGGGCGGTTAAAGATAGCCATGTCGGTTTTGAGCTGAAAGATACTTGGGGCGCTGCCATCAATACTGTCGGGGTACCCGTAGGTATAGGCGAGGCCGCTGCCGCCATAGAGTTTGGGGCGGAACGGGTCGAGGGCGACCTTCACGCCTTGGTTGGCGCGTTGCTCATCGAGGCGAGCGAGAGCGACTTCGGGGTTTTGCTGAGCGGCGAGTTCGAGAGCTTGTTGGAGGGTAAGGGAATGGACTTCAGCGGAGAGGGTAGAGGCTAGGCAGAGGTAGAAGGGTAGAACAAACTTCAACATGGTCAAACTCTATGCTAGCGCTGCCTTACTTACTTTGTTTCATCTGAATAGTGGCAGTGGGCGTTGGTCTGCGAGGAAAACCACTGGTACAGCCAACGCAATTCGCTCGCGAGCGGTTTGAATCCGCGCCTCATGATCGGCGTGCGCTCGAAATTGCGGAGGCTGGCCCAGGTTTTCGGTCAGGTTTTCGGTCACGCCTACTACGTCTGCGCCTCGGAGGGGAAACGGGGACACTGCTGCAACATGTGATCCTACGCTTGCGGGTGGTGTTGACACGACCCCGCAATGTCCCCCTTCCTTATTTTACTTGGCGGTGCCGGGGGTCTTTGGAGTAGCGGGCTTCGGGGCGGCGGACGGAGCGGCAGGTGCGCCGTTGGCCGTGGTTTTGTCGTAAAGGGAAACGATGTCCTGGGTAATATCGATGCCGCTCGAGGCGTAGAGAACAGGGGTGTTCTGATTGCTGACATCGAGGATCAGGGTATAGCCGTTATCCTTGGCGTACTTTTCAATGACGGCCATCATGCGCTGGCCGAGGCTAGCAAGAACTTTCTGCTGTTCGCCGCGGAGGTCTTCTTCGGCGTCTTGCATATCGCGTTCGAGGCGCTTCTTCTTTTCATCGATATCGCGCGCCAATTGGTTGCGCTTATCTTCGGCCATGACCGTACCGCCCTTGGTCAACTGATCTTGCAGTTGAACAATTTCGGATTGGCGGACCTGGAACTCTTTATTTTTAGGGACGAATTTGGCATCCAATTCCTGCGAGGCTTTTTGGCCGTCTTTGGTGCCGACAATTGCGCCCTGAATACTAATCACTCCCACTTTATTGGGGGTTTGCGCGAAGGCACCGAGGCCCGCGCACAGGAGCGCCACTGTGGAGATCAAACAACTTCTCATAAGATAAATCAAATTCCTTTCGGGATACTTTTTACGCTACCCGCCGGTCCATCAGCTCTAAGCCAGACCCGACGACAAGACTAGAACGTACGACCAATGGAAAACCGGAAGATGTCACGCCGCTCATTGTAGTGTTGCGACGCGCCCAAGTATCCTGCCGTGATGGCATTTTGATACGTAATATTATTCGGGAAAAAAGACCGATCTGCAACAATCGGTGCCTGCAAGGTCGTGTTCACATAACTAGGATTGTAAGCCCAGTATAACCGAAATGGCGCGTTCACAACTGGCATTAGTACTTGCAGCTCAAGTCCGGTGGAGATGCGGACCGGTTGAGTACCACCGGCGATATAGGCACGTTTGCCGAAATCAGCCTGCGGGAAGAGGGCGTTTAGATTGCTGACTTGGCCCGTATTCAAGCCCAACTGACTGGGCAAAAGGAGTTTATCCACGCCGGCATCGACGAAGGGCGCCAAAGTGACGGGTCCAAAGATGGGGATGCGGTACTCATAGTTTGCGACCACGGCAGTATCACCACCGGGCAGAATGAGCCGGTAAATCGGAGTGTTCTGTGTCACAGGGTTATAGCTGACGCTGCCGTTCGAATTGATGACCTTCTGAACGCGTTGCGTGCCATCGTTATTGTAGAGTGGAACCCCGACGCTGGTTGGGATGAAGGCGATGGGGCTGATGGTCATGATGTCGAAACCGCGGATATCGCTTTCACCACCCATGTAGTAGCGGTCGTACGGAGGCGCCACGCGACCGCCGAACCCGGCGATGAAGCGTGCATTGAGGTGGAAGCCCTGAACGTTGCCCTTAAAGAGACCTTTGCGGAAATAAGCGATGTCCGCGTTGGGCTGGAGAGTGTTGACGTTACCGCCAAGGACCACGCCGGTGAAACCAAAGCCGAGATTGACGCGCAGACCACGCGTTGGGGTAATGGGATGGTTGACGGTGTTGTAGGCGAAGGTGGGCGTGACCGTGCTGGCTTTAATGCCGGTGAGCGTGTTGGGACCGCCGACGCCTTCGAAATCGAGATAGTTGAAATAGGCTTTGGCCGCATCGGTTAACGGATCAACGCTTTGATCGCGGAATGAATAGGTGAGTCCGACACGGGCGAAGCTGCGGCGCAACTGGTAGCTGACAAACGCCGTGAAGCCTTTGCCGTTGGAAACATAGTTGAGCAGGTTCTGGGTACCGAGAGCGGCATAATAACCAAGCAAGTTGGTGCCGGCGAGAATGGACGCCTGGCGGCCTTGATCGTAGCTGTAACGCTGATAGAAAACTGTGAAACCGGATTGGATCGGCTTGTCAAACAGATAGGGTTCGGTAAAGCCGAAAGTGACGTTGTCCATCAGAGTACCGATTTGGGCACTGAGGCTGAGCGTTTCACCAAGGCCGAGGAAGTTGTTGGTTGAATAAGACGCGCCGATGAAGCTGCCCGAAATACCAGAAACGCCTCCATTCAATTGAATGGAGTTGCGACCACGTTCCTTGACTTTAATCAGGAGGTCAACGGTGTTGTTTTTGGTGTCGCGCGTCATGGTAGCGGCGTCTTCAGGCTTCAGGGGGTCGAAGAAACCCAACTGATTCAGACGCAACACGCTGGTTTCCCAAAGCTGCTGGCTGTAAAGGTCGCCTTCATTGACAAGCATTTCGCGGCGAATGACGCGGTCGCGAGTGGTGTTGTTGCCCTGGAAATCGATACGGCGGACGAAGAACTGATGCCCTTCGTCGACGTCAACGGTTAAATCGACCTGATGATCGTTAATCGGTTCGGGATCAGGCGAACCAACGAAATCGATATAGCCGAAATTGCCGTAGAGCTTGCGCAGATCATCCAAGCCCTTTTGGAGCTTTTCAGTGGAGAAAGGATCGCCCTTGCTCATGCGGAAGACTTGACGGGAGATGAGGTCGGGCGTACGGAAGAGCTTCATACCGACGAAGTTGAACTTGTTCAAGGTATAAAGGTTGCCTTCGGCGACCACCATTGTGACGTCAACACGCTTGCCGGGCTGCTTCTCATTCAGAATGGGAACTTTGAAACCGCGACCATAAACGTCATACACCTTTTCCGAATGGCTGATGACGCGGGCCGTGAAATAGCCCTTGGACTGATAGGCCTGGCGGATGCGTTCGCCATCTTCATCGAGTTTGGTGGAATCGAAGGTGCGGGCAAAGAGACTTTCAAAGAGAAGCGAATGAGGAATACCCATAGGCTTCAGGTTCTTCATGGCGCGGACGACATCACGATGGCTGAAGGCTTTGTTGCCATCAATAATGATGTTGCCCACTTTGAGCTTGGGGCCTTCGTCGATAGAGAAGTTGATATCGACGCCACCGGGCGGCACTTGACGGATTTGCGGAGTAACGGTGGCGTATTGGTGACCACGCTCAGCTTCGTATTCCTGCAAGACGTTTTTAGCGCGCTGCACTTTGCCTGGATCGAACTGCGATTCAGGTGTGAGGTTGACGTGACGTTCCTTGAAACGGTCGAGGATTTCAGACTTGCTCATCGACTTGTTGCCGGTGTAATCGATGGTATGAACCGTGCGGCGCTCCGTGACGACGAAGCGCAAAACAACGCCGCCATTGGCGCCTTTTTCCTTTTCAACGCGAAGATCGTCAAAGCGTCCTGAATTCCACAGAGACATAAAGTCGCGATGAACGGAGGCATCGTCGTAAACGTCGCCCTTCTTAGTAAAGATGAGGCCACGAAGGGTATCTTGCGGGACTTTACGCTGACCACGGAATTGGACTTCTTCCACGATATTTTCGTCGATAGTAGCGGGCTTGACTTCAGTTATACCGCCAGGAGGAGGATTAGCAGGAGGGGCGGCAGGGGGAGTAGCAGGACGAGTTTTATCAGGCGCCTCGGGAACATTTTCGAAAGGATTCTGCTGCTTGGGCGGAGGCGTTGGTTGCTGGGTAGAACTGGGCGGAGGAGTTTGCTGAGGTGGCGTCTGTTGGGGCTGCTGCGTGAGGCGTGGGGCGGCTTTGGATTCAATCCAAGTGCCAAAGGCGGGAGCTCCGTCGATGGAACCAGAGGCAGGGTTAGCCGCAAAGGAACTGTTGACGAGGAACGCACCAGATACCAGGAAAAGACAAGCGGGCGATAGAACGGCGCGCAGAGTGCGGACAGTTTTAAGAAACACGCGCAAGATGGGCAAGGGATTGGACGCGTCGCCCAAGGGATCAAGGTGTCGTACCGATGTTTGGTGACACGTATCCATACCCTCTGCCTTATGTTGAAATTTGGCTAAGAACAAATCCTCTCCATGCCGTAAAAAAATATGTCTCCATCCCCAAGAGGAGGCAAAAACCCCTGACGTTGATGGACCGATCTTGGTTTCAGCGCACAGGTTCCTTGCTGCGAAACGCAGACCTAAAGACCCAATTCCCATAGTGTAGCGAATGAGGCAAGCGGTAGATAGATAAATGGCTAAATTGCGAAGCAGAGGCGAAGAGAAAGAGCTTTTGGGACCGCTTACACTGTCTTGCGTTGAGGCTAAGGGTGTTTCCGAAATACATCGCCAAACCGGGCTCTGAAGGTTTTCAAGAGAATTGCCGATGCAACCATAGTGAATTGGCGTCTTGTCAAATGGTCCGCACTCGGCTTGCTTCTGGCATCGTCGGCGTGCGTCCGCCGCAATCGCCAGTCGGAAGACGGCACCCTCACCAGCATCGCCCAAATTCGCCGTCTCGATTCGCAAAGCATAACCGCCCATCTCTCCGCGCGGATTCGCGGCCGCATTGCCTGGGTTGATGGATTCCGCTCGCTTATCCTGCAAGATTCCGGCGGCGGCATCATTGTTGAACATCCAAAGGTCGAAGCAGAGTTGCAAGTGGGCCAGTTGATCGAAGTGGCGGGACCGATCACCCGCGCCGAGCCTTACCCCGCAATGCAAGGGTCGACAGTTATACTCTCGAACTCCTCACTGGAACCGCCAGTCGCTCACAAGATAACGGCGCAAGACCTTGATTCCCTCCAATGGCAGTTCCGCTACGTTGAGTTCGAGGGAATTGTCCGTACGGCCGATCCTGTTCGCGGCGAACAAGATGTGCTCGGCCTATTTGCGTTTGGCCGCAACATGACGGTCAAGATTTACTTCGCCTCAGGCTACGACACCAGCCGACTCTTGGACACGCGTGTTCGTTTGCGGGGCATTCTTCGCCTGACCGTGGATGCCAGCGGTCAAGCGAGGGGCTCGGAATTGTCCGTCCAGTCCACCACAGATCTGCAGGTGCTGGAGCCAGCCAAAGATCCGGTACTGCTCCCCGTGACAACCGTGGCTGAAATTCGCTCCGGGACCCTGCCCGTGCATAGAATCAGATTGCACGGCACCGTATCGCGCGGTGGACACGAGTTTGTCTTTACGGACTCCACAGGCAATATTCCGCTGCGGCCCAACGGCGCGCACGATCTGGCCACTGGGAGAGCGCTGGACATTATCGCATTTGCGGCCAACGACGACGGTGCCAGGTCGCTTACGGAAGCACAGCAAGTTGCCGAGGCTGGCGCAAGTCACCAACTCACGCTGCACAAGGTTAAAGAGATACAACGCCTATCGATGGAAGAGTTGGGCCGCGCCCATCCAGCGCAAATTGTCGGCACAGTTACCTATTCTGATCCGAGCGTGCGGGATACCTTTGTCCAGGATGAGACCGGCGGCATCTTCGTATTCTCGCCCTCAGATGGGTCACTCAACCTGAAAGTCGGGCAATTCGTCGCGATTAGCGGACTTGTCGGCCCTGGAGGCTTTGCGCCGGTGATTGTCGAACCCAAGGTCCGTGTATTGGGTACTCATCCACTTCCCAAGCCCCTGCATCTTGATATGGAGCAGGTGATAACCGGTCTGGCGGATAGCCAGTGGATTGAAGGGGTAGGAATCGCTCGCACGGCAACCGCTGAACTCGGCCACTTGCGGCTGAACGTAACTTTTGGCGTTCATCGCTTCGACGTTTACGTCGCGGGCACCACGCAAATCCCTAACTGGCTGGTAAATTCGCGGGTCAGGTTCCGCGGAGTCTGCGGTGCGGTCACTAATTTCAGAGGCCAACTGCTGGGGGTTCAGGTCAGCGTTCCTGACATTTCCTTCATTCAACCGGAAAGCGCCATGCTGTCGGATCGCCTCCCACTGCTTCACTTTGATCAGCTTTTACAGTACAGCAGCGACGCCAACTTCGATCTTCGTTCGCGCACCCGTGGAACTGTCGTATTCAGCCATGCCACCGGACCGACATACTTGCGGGACGATGTAGGAGCCGGATTACTTATCAAGACCCACGCCCAAACCGAGCTAAAACCAGGAGATTTGGTGGAGGCGGTGGGAAGCACTCGCATCGGCGATTTCGCGCCGTTTCTCGAAGATGCCCAGTTATCAAAACTTGCCTCTCTACAGCCCCCTAAACCAATCCGCCTAACAGCCGAAGAAGTGATATCATCCGGAGCCGACTCGCAGTTCATTGAAATTGATGGCTTCCTGGTCAACGATGCCAGCGGCGCCGGTGAGCAGACGCTTATCCTTCAAGCCGGTGACCGCCTTTTTCAAACACACCTGGGCGATGGCAAACTGCCACCGATAACAAAGGGAGCACTGCTACGCGTGCGGGGCATCACTGCGCAACAGGTGCGGTATCTCGATCAATTTCTATTCCCAGTCGGTTTTTCGCTCACCTTGCGCTCGCCGGCCGACGTAACCGTTCTCCGTAACGCTCCCTGGTGGACGGCCGAACGCATGCTCTATCTGGTCACTGGCGGCGTCGCTCTGATTCTCGCCGCCATGACTTGGATCATGGTTTTGCGCCGCCGCGTCCGTCTGCAAACCGCCGACCTGCGCAGCGCCAAAGAGGCCGCCGAAGACGCCAGTCGCACGAAAGGCGAGTTCCTCGCCAACATGAGTCATGAAATCCGCACACCTATGAATGGTGTCTTGGGCATGACGCAGTTGGCGCTCGAAACAAACCTGACCGACGATCAGCGCGAATATATTTCGGTTGCCAAGCAATCGGCCGATGCCTTGCTCACGGTCATCAACGACGTTCTCGATTTCTCTAAAATCGAAGCCGGCAAGCTGGACCTCGATCCGATCCCCTTCGCACTGCGCGAGAAGTTGGCCGACGACGTCCGCACCATGGCCATGAGGGCTCAGGAAAAGAATCTAGAACTCATTTACGAAATTGACGACGCCGTTCCAGACAACCTGGTGGGCGACCCGGGACGGCTGCGCCAGATTGTGCTGA
>Ga0302319_10002870_pt1 | contig 36602 bp, 31 predicted proteins | sample Bog_T0_2_FD_203319 | JGI IMG/M metagenome (GOLD analysis project Ga0302319, IMG submission 203319) | Peat permafrost microbial communities from Stordalen Mire near Abisko, Sweden - Bog_T0_2 | ecosystem: Environmental > Terrestrial > Soil > Wetlands > Peat | place: Sweden: Abisko, Stordalen Mire...
ACGCCGTTCATGACCAGTCTACTGGCAAAAGTGTGCCTGTTGCAATGCCAGGTATAATCCGGAAGCTTTGTTGCTTCGAGAACACGATCGAACCAATCTCGCTGGCTTCTCAACTGCCCTCCGGCGGAATTGAGAAAGACCCATGGCAGCTGAGACCGATTCTTGTAGAGCGAGGTTACTGCGGCGAATGCGGTCTCATTGAGCGGAACGTGTCGAATATCGCCGTTCTTGGTCTTGGGTAACGTCAAAATCCGCCGTTCGAAATCTATATCCTTCCATTGCATCCGAAACTGTTCCCCCGCTCGGATTCCAGTGTGAATGCTAACGAGCAACGAAGGTACGTGCTCCGGATAGTGCTCGTTGATGTATTGAAGGAGAGTCTTCTCCTCGCTATCAGAGAGAAAGCGAATGCGCCCGTTATTCTCCGTCTTCTTCTTAATCTTGGAGGCCGGGTTGAAAGCAATTTTCTCATTCTCGACTCCGACTCGGAAGACGAGGGAAATGGAAGTCTGCCACCGATTGAAGCTGGCAGGAGACCATTCTCTCTCATCAGCGAGGTCCAACAGAAAAGGCACAATCTCTTGCTTGCTGATACTCTCCGCCGGCCGGTCGCCGAAGTGCTCGCGGAATACCTCGAACTTGAGTCCGTGGTTATACGTCGTTTCAGCGCCGTTCTCCGCCCGACTGATTTCGAGCGCATCATCGAGCAGTTCTTTGAATGGGACCGCTCGCTTGCGAAGGTTCTCTGGAAGCTTTTTCCCCTGGAGTTTTTCTGTTTTCCGCTTGGCGAGGAGCGTGATCGCGTCGGATCGCCGTCCAACCTTTTCTCGATGACGATTCCCGTTGATGTCGAAGTACTGGATATAGAAGATTCCCGAGTCCGGGGGCATTTCAAAGATGCCGCGGAGTTTTTTCTCATTGCGTGCCATACAATTGTTCCTCATGTCGAACTTTGCCGCTGGTTCGAATGCGTTCCGGGTGGTCCGCGCGAGCGAAGCGCTTGATGTCGCCGGCGGGAATGAGGATTTTTCTGCCGATCCTGCGCGTAGTCATCTTTCCTTCCGCGATCAGGTAGTCAACGGATCGAATGCTGATGCTCAGCGCGGCGGCTGCATCTTCGCGCGAGTAGAGAAGCTTCTCAATCTGGTTATCCATAACCCCTCGCTCCAACAACAGGAATCGGACCGGTCAGGCGTCCGGGTTCCGGAGCTTCATCCGGAATGTTCCGGTAGGTATAGGGCGGTTCCCGAATTCGGTCAATTCCGGGCCGGCGCGATAGCTTCCTGGAACTCGATTCGAGGGGTTATAGATTGTTTGAGAGGCTTGCACCTGCTCTTCGGCGAGGACGCTTCAGCGGTCGTCACCCTCCCGAGGGACTCTGCTGACCAAGTCTGAGCTTCGCCACGAGGCGCTTGTTCGTCTTCCAGTCCAGCCGCCTGCATGCGCGGCAGCGAACGAGAAGATGATTGCCTCGGCGTTCGACCACCGCATTGTCGGCGTCGATCAGATGGCTCTTCGGACAGATGCGGCGAGCGAACTTGATCTCATTGAAGCTCTGTTCAACCTTCACGTGGGCAGGATTGCAGCAACGGCTCCCGATGCACTTATTGGACGGGAGGGTATGTTTGAGCCGGGCGCCTGCGGGGAGCGGACCGACGAAGACCTCGAAGTAGACTCTTGGAGCCTTTCTCTCCTTGCCGGAGAGGAAGACCCTTCCGTAGCCGTGCGCGTCGCAGGCTCCGGTGTACTCCCAGCATCCGCTCTTGGGATGAATGCGGACGCGGGTGCGCAATGCCTCTTGGGTGAGGTCCGTGGGGCTTATCGTACTATCGCGTACCATCCACCACTCGACCCCTTCCGAGTGGCAGTTTTGGTGGCAGTTGGGTTTGGAATCGGGTGCGCTGGGGTGCGTTTCGGTGCGAAGCATGATTTTCTCCTAAAACAACCATTTTGTGCGGTTTAGGAGAGTCCGTGCGCTTCGGTGCGGGGCTGTGCGAAGGACCGAAATTGCGGTCCTAAGGCTAGTGTGTTTGCCATTTCACCACTTCCGCACGGCGCAGGCGAGGAAGACCGCCTCGTCCTTCCAAGTCTAGAGGCAAATGCACGCGCGTTGCAATTGGCGCCAACCCGCCCGCCGGCGCGTAGCACTTGCATGGACAGGGATTGGGACCCTGGCGTCTCGTTCGTCCCGTCCCTACGCGGTCTGGTCCGAGACCCGCCATCTCGATCAATTCTGGCAAGCCAAAGCAGCAGGGGCTGAAGCCCGTTCTTTTCTTTTCTTTGCTCTGCGGCCCGGCTGAAGCCGTGCCCTTATTACAAGACCCAGCTCCCTCCAAAATCTCCGATCTACAACTGTAGTCCTTGCCCTGCGCGGTGCCGCCGCTTTCCTTTACAATCGCATGTAACCACTCTCCGACTGCGTTCCCCACCGTTGGACCAAATCCTGCATTCATCCGGAGCCTTCGCTATGACTCCCCGCCGCCGTTGTATTGCCGCATTGCTTTCGATCGCCGTCGCGCTTCCTCTCGCCGCCCAGCAGGTTCCCGCCGGCCTGCTCTCCGGCCTGCAGTGGCGCGATGTGGGCCCCATGCGCGGCGGGCGCACCTATGCGGTCGCGGGCAACGCGGCCCAGCCGGACACCTTCTACATGGGCTCGGTGGGCGGCGGCCTGTGGAAGACCGAGAACTCCGGCCGCACCTGGTTTCCCATCGCCGACGATCCCTCGACCGGCATCCCCATCGGCTCCATCGGGGCGATTGCCGTTGCATCTTCCGATCCCAACATCGTTTACGTAGGCACCGGCGAGCCTGACATTCGCAGCCAGCACAATTACGGCATCGGCCTCTTCAAATCCACAGACGCAGGCAAGACCTGGCGCTCGATCGGGCTTGCGGAGACGCGCCAGATTGGCAAAATCGTTGTCGACCCCGCCGACCCCAATCGGGTCTACGTTGCGGCGCTCGGTCACGTCTACAAGGCCAATCCGGAACGCGGCGTCTATCGCTCCACTGACGGCGGCGCGCATTGGAAGAAGATTCTCGCCCATGCAAAGGACCCGGACGAGGTGGGCGCAGTCGATCTCGCGCTCGACCCGCAACACCCGCGCACCCTCTACGCATCGCTGTGGGCCACGCGACGACCGCCCTGGGCGGTCTACGCGCCCTCCAACATGCCCGGAGGAGGTCTCTACAAATCCACGGACGGCGGCGACACCTGGCATCCGCTCACTGCCGGCCTTCCCTCGGACGGCTTTGTAGGCAAGATCGGCATCGCCGTCGCACCCAGCAATTCCAATCGCCTCTACGCCGTCGTCGACGACCTCGGCGCCCCCATCGCACGCTCCTACCGCGTCGCGCCCGCGGAGGCAGCCGACGCACCCAAGCCGAGCGGCGGCATCTACGTCTCCAACGACGCCGGCGGAACCTGGAAGCTGGTCAACAGCGAGCAGCGCCTGTGGGGCCGGGGATGGTACTTCGGCCAGATCGCCGTCGACCCGACGAATCCCGATCGCGCCTACGACATCAACACCTCAACCTACATGACGCTGGACGCGGGCAAGACTTGGGTTCCCGTGAAAGGCGCGCCCGGCGGCGACGACTATCACCAACTATGGATCAACCCGAAGGACGGAAACCGCATGGTGCTCTCCAGCGATCAGGGGACCGTTGTCTCCGTCGACGGCGCAAAGACCTGGAGCACCTGGTACAACCAGCCCACAGCGCAGATCTACCATCTCTCCGCCGACAATCGCTTCCCCTACTGGCTCTACGGCGCGCAGCAGGACTCGGGCGGCGTCGGCGTCAGCACCTGGTCGCGCATGGGCACGCTCAGCTTTCGCAACTGGGAGCCGATCTGCGAGTCGAGCGAAAGCGATATCGTCTTGCCCGATCCCAAAGACGGCAACACCCTCTATGGCAGCGGCGACTCGCGCTGCAACCAGGCGCTCAATCTGCCCGCGCCTGCCGGCGGCGAGCTGCCCGCTGCCGATCCCGCCGATCCCAATCGCAGAACCTGGACGCTGCCTGAAGCTTTCTCGCTGGCCGACGAGGCGCTCTACTATTCGAATCAGCTTGTCTTCCGCTCGCGCGATCGTGGCAAGACATGGACGAAGATCAGCCCCGATCTCGCGCGCCTGCATCCGGAAATCCCCAGGACTCTCGATCCGGTCACCGCCAAAGACATCGACCAGCCGATGACCGACCGCTTCGGCGTCGTCTACACCATCGGCCCATCGCCGCTCGATGCGAAGACCGTTTGGGCCGGCACCGACGACGGTCTCATCTACGTCACGCGCGATGACGGCGCGCATTGGAACGATGTAACGCCTCCGCCCATGACGGCGTGGAGCAAAGTCTCGCAGATCGAAGCCGGCCACTTCGACGCGGAGACAGCCTACGCCTCTGTCGATCGCCATCGCGTGGCCGACGATCGCCCCTACATCTATCGCACGCACGACGGCGGCAAGACCTGGCAGAACATTGTCGATGGAATCCCGGAAGGCGCGTCCGTCAATTCGATCAAGGAAGACACGCTGCAGAAGGGCCTGCTCTACGCGGCAACCGAGCTGCGCGTCTATGTTTCCTTTGACGACGGCGACCACTGGCAGCCGCTCCAGCTCAACATGCCGGTCACATCGGTGCGCGACCTGGTGGTACACGGCGACGACCTGGCTGTTGCTACATTCGGCCGCGGCTTCTGGGTGCTCGATCAGATGGCTCCGCTACGCCAGGTCGTCGCGCACGGTAAGGAGATTGTAGCTGCAGCCGCGTACCTGTTCGCGCCGGGAGAATCCTGGGCCATTCACCAGGGCAGCCAGAACGGTACGCCACTGCCCCACGAGGAGCCGCAGGAGCAGAATCCGCCTGCCGGCGTCGTTACGTACTATTGGCTGAAGTCCGCGCCAGCCGGCCCGATGAAGATTGAACTCATCGATGAAAGCGGCAAAGTAGCAGCCTGCGTGGCCAGCGACACTCCCGTGAAGCCGGTCGATACCGAAGCGATCAACGTGCAGGCCTACTGGCTTGAGCCCACACCGCCGCCATCGGCCCAGCCGGGCATGCACCGCGTCGCGCTCAATGTGACCGCGCCGCGCGGCTTTGGAATGGGCGCCCGCAAGCCGCCGCCCGAGCCCGTGGATGCTTGCCACCCGGCAGGATCACCCGCGCCTCAGGCGGATGCAACGCCTACGCACCCCGGCCGCGGCGCGCCTGGCCTGCAGCCTGGCGCATACACCGTTCGCCTCACCGTGGATGGCCAGACGCTGACGCAGCCGGTGACCGTCAAGCCCGATCCGCGCAAATTGCCCAACGGCGCTGACGCGTCGCCGGACGACGGCGACGATGAGTGACCTTCGGAAATCCCTTGATAGGGCTGCAATCGCAAGTCCGCGAGTCTCTCAAGCTGGACCCGGCGCGGACCGGTACAGGATAATCGCACCGTGGCATCTCCTCGCTTTCCCTTCGCCAAACATCGTCAGTTTTATTCATCTCGAACCAGGATTAATGTTCTTATGAGAAGATTTCGCAACATTGCGATGCTGGTAGCTGTGACCGCATGGCTTGTGCTGGTTTGCAAGGACACTCCCACCCATGCGGCGGCGCGCGCCGTCGCGGGCGCGGCTCAGGCGGCCGGCGACGCAGTACAGGATAGCCCCGGAGGCAAGTCTTATGCGGCCAATTGCGCCATTTGCCATGGCGACCATCTTGAGGGCAACCTGCCCGCGTTTCCCCCGCTCACCGGCGTTGGGCATCACCTGAACGACCAGCAGATCACCGACATCATTCAAAACGGCAAGGGCGTCATGCCGGGAAATCAGGATGTGAAGGGCGACGAGCTGGCGGCCCTGTTGCGTTTCCTTGCCAGCGCGGATGAGTCGACCGCGAAGCCGGATGCGGGCGGCGCCGCGGGCGCGCATCCTTCCGATCTGGCTCAGAAAGGCGGCGTGCTGTTTCAGCAGAACTGCGCCTTCTGTCACGGCCGCGACACCATGGGCGGCGAGTCGGGCCCCGACCTGACGCAATCGAAGATCGTGCTGGCCGACGTGAATGGCGACAAGATTGGCGAGGTGGTGCGCGCCGGACGCCCGGAGAAGAAGATGCCAGCCTTCAATTTTTCCGCGCCGGAGCTGGAGAGCATTGTGGCCTTCATTCACGCGCAGGAGGCCCTTGCCGCAACCCGAAAGGGCGACCGCCGCGGCGTGGCCGTTGCCGATTTGCAAACCGGCGATGCGGCAGCGGGCAAGCGCTACTTCGAAGGCGCGGGGGGCTGCGTGAAATGCCACTCGCCCACCGGCGACCTGGCCGGCGTGGCCAAACGCCACCAGGGGCTGGACCTCGAGGAGCGCATGCTCTATCCCGAAGGCGCAAAAAGCAAAGTGACGGTAACGCAGCCCTCCGGCAAAACGGTCGCGGGAACATTGGCCTATCTCGACGAGTTCACCGTGGCCCTGCGCGAGAGCGACGGGGAGTATCACTCCTGGCTCACCGCAAGAGTGAAGTACAAGGTCGACTCGCCCGTCGATGCGCACGTCGACCTGTTCGGCAAATACACCGACGCGGACATTCATAACCTGATGGCTTATCTGCAAACGCTTCGCTGACGCGATCCGGCCCGCATCGCATGCGAATGAGGTGATTTCACCGATGAAGTTCAAGAACAATTCCCTGTTGTTGGTTCTGAGCGCAGTTCTGTTTGTGCTTGCCTCTCCTATCGCCGTGGTCGCGCAGAACCTCGATCCGGCCAATCTGCTGAAGCCCCGCGCCGACAGTTGGCCCATCTATCATGGCGACTACTCGGGCCGCCGCCACAGCACGTTGCGGCAGATCACTCAGCAGAACGTGGCCAACCTCACCCTCGCCTGGGCCTTTCAGACTAAGGATAAGGGCTCGGAGATCAAGTCCTCGCCGCTGCTGGTGGATGGCGTCTTGTTCTTCACCGTGCCCGACAACGTGTGGGCCGTCGATGCGCGATCCGGGCAAATGATCTGGCATTACAACAGGCCCTCCACGCAGGGCCAGCACATCGGTCATCGCGGCGTGGCCATGTACAAAGGCTGGCTCTACTTCACCACCCCCGATTGTCATCTCATCTCGCTCAATGCCAAAGATGGTACGGTGCGCTGGGATAAGACCTACGCCGATGTGAACCAGGGTTACTGGGCCACCATGGCCCCGCTGGTGGTGGGCAACCACGTCATCGCCGGCGTCTCCGGCGACCTCGACAATCTCGTCGGCTATCTCCGCTCCTTCGATCCTGAAACCGGCAAGGTGCAATGGCAATGGAATTCGACGCCCCCGGCCGGCACTCCCAATGCGACCACCGGCGGCATGACGTGGATGACCGGAACCTACGATCCGGAGCTGAATCTCGTGTACTGGGGCACAGGGAATCCCACGCCGGTGTTGAACGGCACAACGCGTCCCGGCGACGACGCGTACACGTGCAGCATCGTAGCCATCAACCCGGACACGGGCGCGCTGGTCTGGGGATTCGTGGTATCTCCGCACGACACGCACGACTGGGACGCGGTGGAAACGCCCGTTCTGGTGGATGCGGACTTTCATGGGCAGCCGCGCAAGATGCTCATGCAGACTTCGCGTAACGGCTACTTCTTCGTGCTCGACCGCGTTACCGGAAAGAGCCTGCTCACCGCTCCCTTCGGGCCGGTCAACTGGGCTCTCGGCATCGACAAGCAGGGCCGGCCCATTCCCAATCCCGACAAGGAGCCCGCGCCCGACGGACGCCTGATTGCACCCGACGAAGGCGGCATGACCAACTTTCGCGCTCCCAGCTTCGATCCCAAGACGGGCCTATTCATTGTCGATGCGCATCCCAGTTACAGCATCTACTTCGCCAAGCCAGCCGACGGGACATACGGATGGGCAGGCGCCGATTATGGCGTTTGGGGAAAAGGCGTGATTGAGGCCATCGACTACCAGACGGGCAAGATTCGATGGAGCCACGAGGTGGGCCCGGACGGCGCAGGCGCGGGCGTGCTGACGACCGACTCTGGGCTGACCTTCACGGGCGATGCCTTTGGAAACTTCCTGGTTCTCGACACCAGCAACGGCAAGACGCTGTGGCACGCGGGCACTGGAGAGCAGATGCAAAGTTCTCCCATCACCTATGAGCTCGACGGCCGCCAATACGTGGTCGCCGGTAGCGGAGGAGTCCTGTTTGCCTGGGCGCTTCCGCAGAGCTTCGCCACTGGAACACACTGAGCCGGACAGAAGCACTAGAACGATGTGAATGGATCGAGCGCGCCCCTACTGCGTAGGCGGAGCTGTATGAGTCCTGCGATGAACTCGCCGCCTCCTCGCCGCAACCGGCGCGCACTTCTTGGGCGGAAGCGGCGGAACATTGGCGAGAGCCGCCAGTAGATTGTTGGCTTCGTGGAAGAAATCGACTTGCGCATCGCCTTTGCCATAGGTGGCCGCGAGGAAGATGCCGGTTTGCCGCTTGGGGCTGAGGGCGATGTAGGTAGAAAAACCTGCGCCGCCTCCGGTCTTTTCCATCAGCATCGAGGGCGAATCCGGATCTCCCAGTTGAATCCATCCCAGGCCGATGCCGGTGGGATCGCCCGCATGGCTCAACCCCTGCATCGATCTGAGCTGATCCGGCTTGAGATAGACAGCCAGCGCCGCACTCGGCTGCGCGGGAAACCCCGGTGCGTGCAGCAGATACTCGAGCACGCGCGTCATGTCCGCCGCCGTTGAATACGCGCCTCCGCTGGCCGCCGATGCCTGCGTGTCCGTGCATGGACCCTCGTCGCTGCTTCCGCGCAACAGCCGTGCGCACTGCTCCGTGCCGGGCGTGAGCGTCGTATTGTGCAAGCTGAGCGGCTGCACGATGCGCTCGTTTAGCAGCTGCTCAAACGTCTTCCCCGTAGCGGATGCCAGAGCGTCGCCGAGCAGATCGAAGCCGACATTCGAGTAGAGCGCAGCAGTGCCGGGGGCCCTGGTCAGCCTCTGCCCTGGCAGCCACGTCCAGCGGTAAGCTTCGTCAGGAAACGTGAAATGCGGCGTCTTTGCCGGGTATGCGCTCACCTCGCGCGCCAGCCCGCTGGTGTGCGTCGCCAAATCGCGCAGCGTGATGCGCTGACCGCCGGGGCCCCCGGGAACCGTTTTTCTTCGCGGCGCATAGCGCTGCAACGGATCGGTAAGTCTGACCTTACCCTCGGCGGCCAGTTTGGTCAGAATGTCGGCTGTGAAGACCTTCGATAGGGAACAGAGGCGAATCAGAGAGTTTGCATCCGGCTTCACGCCGCTGCCTGGAAACGTCTCGCCATAGCCCTTGATCATCGATTCGCCGTTGCGCACCACCACCAGCACCATGCCGGTCACGGCCGATTGGGCAAAGAGATTTGCGCCGCGCTGGTCGGCATCGGTCATTGACAGCGGTTGCTGCGCAGCCAACGGCGCGGTCATGGCAACAAGCAGCACGCCGAAAAGAATGAGGCGCGTTGCGGACTGGCGCAGCGCAGGCGCTGTGCGCTTCAGTGGGAGGACGGAGCGCGCGCAATACAAATGTTGAAGCGCAAAGTTGCACACGGCAGCGATCAGCCTCAGGCGCCTGGCCTCCTGGCAAGATATGAGGTCACGTACTCTCTTATCCCATCTTCCAGAGAAGTAAACGGCTGCGTGTACCCGGCTCTGCGCATCCTGGCCATCTGCGCCTGCGTAAAGTACTGATATTTTCCCCGCAGCGTCTCCGGCATCTCGATGTACTCGATCACGGGCGGCAGATGCATCGCGGAGAAAACGGCGGTCGCGAGATCATTCCAGCTCCGCGCCTGTCCGGTTCCGCAGTTGAAAAGCCCGCTTGCGGTGCGATTCTCCAGAAAAAACAGGGTCATTGCCACGGCATCCTTCACGTAGATGAAGTCGCGCAGCTGTTCCCCGTCCCCGTATTCCGGCCGGTACGACTTGAACAGCTTCACGCTGCCCGTCGCCTTGATTTGTTCGTACGACTTGTGCACTACCGAACGCATGTCGCCCTTGTGATCCTCATGCAGGCCGTAGACATTGAAGTATTTCAGCCCCACGATGCGGTCGAAGAGCCCATGCCCCTCCGCCCACAGGTCAAACATGTGCTTCGAGTAGCCGTACATGTTCAGCGGCTCGAGCTGCCCCAGAGCCGCCCTGTCGTCATCGTAGCCCTTGCTGCCATCGCCGTATGTGGCTGCGCTTGACGCGTAGATAAAACGGGCTTCGTGCCGGAGAGCAAATTCACACAGCGTCCGCGTGTACCGGTAGTTGTTCCTGAGCAGATAGCCCGCATTGCGTTCCGTGGTCGAGCTGCAGGCCCCCAGGTGAATCACGGCCTCAACTTCGGGAAGGCTGCCCTGCTCCATCCGAGCCAGCAGCTCTTCGGAATCGAGCACGTCTTCGAAGCGCAGGCCAATGAGGTTGCGCCATTTCTCATCGGAGCCCAGGTTGTCGACGAGCAGCAGGTTCTCGAAGCCGCGCGCATTCAACTCCGCGGCCATGTTGCACCCGATAAACCCGGCTGCGCCGGTCACTATAATCATCTTCTTCATCGCTTTCTCATCGCGACCGCAAATCTCTACGGCACTCTTCCAATTCCTTCCTCAATGATATCCATCAGGCAATGCATCAGGAACTGATGGCCTTCCTGGATGCGCGCCGTGTCCTTGTGATGGACAACCAGCGCGCAGTCGGAGAGCGCAAGCGCCGGTCCGCCGTCTCGGCCCAGGAACGAAACTGTCCCGACGAAAGCTTCCCTGGCCGCGCGCAGCGCCGCCAACACATCTGGAGAGCGGCCGCTGGTGGTGAATGCGATAAGCACGTCTCCCGGCCGGCCCAGCGCCTGCACCTGCCTAGAGAAGACCTCCTCGAAGCTGTAGTCGTTGCCAATGCAGGTCAACACTGCAGCATCGGCCGCCAGCGTGATTGCGGCCAGGGGACGCCGGGACTCTTTGTAGCGGCCGACGAGTTCGCCGGTCAGGTGCTGCGCCTCCGCGGCACTGCCGCCATTGCCGCAAACCAGCAGCTTGCCGCCGGAGTTCAGAGCCGCAAGGCATCGATCGGCAGCATCGCGCAGCGCAGGAGTCATGCCGCGCAGCGACTCCATCACTGCCAGAACTTCACTCAGGCTCCGATCGAAGCTGGACATACGATGGGGATCTCCAAGACCAAAAGAATATTGGGCGGTTCCGTCGGGACTCATGACAATCCGCTGTGCGGGTGCCATGCGCAAGTCTTACTTAGTTGTTGGTGCAGTCACGGGGCTCACCCGCGGTTTAATTCTGCGAAATCGCTTGGAGCCTTTGCGTGCTCCGAAGCAAATTGAGCCAGGCCATTCGGTTTGATTATCGGGGCGCGATTCTGCCCTGTCAAATGGACTGGCGGGCTCCATCACCCGGCCGCAAAGCCTGCCGCACGGTCCCTTGCTGGCAGCCAGGGGTGCGGCGTGGTTCAATGGTTCCAGTGATTGCTCGCATACGTCCGGCGCTGGAGAAGAAACACGCATGATGACTGAAACTGCCTCGGTGATGCCCGCGATGTCCCCATTCCGCATCGCTCCGTTGTTCGACCCCAGGGTGTGGGGCTACCGCGATCTGCGCCCGTGGTACGACCACGTGGCGGGGAAAGACCCGATCGGGGAAGTATGGCTTACAGGAGACGAGTGCCTGGTGGCCACCGGCCCGCACACGGGCATCAAGCTGAGCAGCCTCTTCCACGAATTCCATGAAGCCCTGCTGGGCGCGGGCGTTCCGTCACCCGACTCGCCGCTGCTGATCAAGGTGCTGTTTGCGCGCGAGAAACTGAGTGTGCAGGTACACCCCGACGACCAGATGGCGCAGAAGTACGGCGACCCGCGCGGCAAGACCGAGTGCTGGTACGCGCTGGCCGCCGAGCCCGAAGCCAGGGTTGCCCTAGGCTTGAAGGCCGGCGTCACGCTGGACCAGGTCAGAAATGGAATTCACGACGGCACACTCGAGGAGAGCCTCAACATCGTGCAAGTGCTGCCCGGCGACCTGATCTTTGTGGATGCGGGCACGGTACACGCCATCTGGCCGGGGGCGGTTTTGATGGAGACGCAGCAGAACTGCGACCTCACCTATCGCATGTACGACTACGGACGCCCGCGCGAGCTGCACATCGAAAAGTCCCTTGAAGCCACAAAGCTCACGACCCGCGCAGGCAAGATTCCGCCGGTCGAACTTGCCGACCGCACGGTCCTGATCGATGAAGAGTACTTCCGCGTGGAGCGCGTGCCCGTCGCCGGCAGCCGGCTGAGCAAGACACTGCCCGGCCGCGGCGAACCGGCCCAAGCACTGTCGTACCTGTTTGCGGCAGCCGGGGCGGGGCGGCTGATCGGGCCGGACTTCGACCCGGTCGATCTGCCCACGCGAAGCATCGTCGCCGTTCCGGCCAGCTCGCCTGCATTTATCGTCCAGGACATGGGACTCCTGGACCTAATCCGCATTACGCCCCGCTGGCCGGCGCATTGAGTCGAGGGGCCTTCCTCAGCGCGTCACTTCCCTTCCCGCGATGAACACGCGCGGACGCATGGGCGCGGCGACGAAGTAGGCGAGCTCGCGGTAATCGTCAAATTCATGGATGAGAAAATCCGCCTGCTTGCCTGCTTCGAGAGAACCAATTTCGTTGCCTAGATTGAGGCTGTACGCGGCATTGATGGTGGCCGCGGAGAGGGCTTCAGCGGGCGTGAGCGCCATCTGCAGGCAGGCCAGCGAGAGCATGAACGGCATGGAAGGTACCGGCGACGAGCCGGGATTGAAATCCGTAGCCAGCACGATGGCCAGACCCGCATCGATCATGGCGCGGGCGGGCGGGTAGTGCGTACGGCGGAGACAAAAGACCGACCCCGGAAGTAAGATAGGCTGCACTCCCGCGGCGCGGAGCTGGGTGAGCGTCTCATCGGTCACGGTCTCCAGGTGGTCGGCGGTGGCAGCCTTTAGTTCGGCGGCCAAGGCCGCGCCTGTTCCGGGGCGGAACTGCTCGGAGTGGATGCGCAGGCCCAGGCCGTGGCTGCGTGCAGAGGTGAGCACGGTGCGGCATTCATCGACGGTGAAGGCGTGGTCGTCGCAGAAGGCGTCGCAATACTGCGCAAGTCCCGCCGCGGCGACTTCGGGGATGAGCTCTTCGGCGATGAAGCGGACGTAGTTGGCGCGGCGGGCGGCGAACTCCGGTGGAACGGTGTGGGCTGCCAGCAGCGTGGAAACGATGCGCGCGGGGCCTTCTTCGTCGAGACGGCGGAGGACGCGAAGCATTTTCAGCTCTGTCCCGCGGTCGAGGCCATAGCCGGATTTGGCTTCGATGGTGGTCGTGCCGTTGCGCAGCATCCAGTCGCGGTGGTGCCGGGCGGCGGACAGCAGCTCATCCTCACTGGCGGCGCGGGTGAGCGAGACGGTGCGCAGAATGCCGCCGCCGGCAGCGGCGATCTGCTGATAGGTGGATCCGGCGATGCGCTGCTCGAATTCGGCGGCGCGATTGCCGGCAAAGACCAGATGCGTGTGGGCGTCGACAAAGCCTGGCGTGACGCAGCAGCCCCCTGCATCGATCAGCGCTGCGTGCGGCGGAATTTTGGCGCACAGACCGGCATAACGACCAGCGGCGACGACGCGGCCGTCTTCGATGAGCACTGCGGCGTCCTCTAGCAGACCCAGTTGCCGCAGTTCCGCGCCGACGCGCGGATGCGCGGGACCGGCGAGCGTGACTAACTGGCCGATGTTGACGATAGCGATCGAGTCAGGCACAGCTATTTCTCCGCCATCGGCATATGAAGACCCTTGTCGTGTGCCGTCTTCTGCGCAAGTTCGTAACCCGCGTCGGCATGCCGCACTACGCCCAGGCCCGGGTCGTTATTGAGGACGCGACGGATTTTGGCGGCAGCCATCTCCGTGCCGTCGGCCACTGTGACTTGCCCGGCGTGGAGCGAATAGCCCATGCCCACGCCGCCGCCGTGGTGGAAGCTGACCCAGGTTGCGCCGGAGGCGGTATTAAGGAGGGCGTTGAGGATGGGCCAGTCGGCCACGGCGTCGGAGCCGTCGAGCATCTTCTCCGTCTCGCGATAGGGGCTGGCCACCGAACCCGTATCGAGGTGGTCGCGGCCAATGGCGACGGGGGCGGAGAGCTCGCCCTTGCGGACCAGGTCGTTCATGGCCTCGCCCATGAGGGCGCGCTCACCGTAGCCGAGCCAGCAGATGCGCGCGGGCAGGCCCTGGAAGGCGAAGCGGCCGCGGGCCAGACGCATCCAGCGCGTCAGAATCTCATTGTCGGGAAAGAGTTCAAGCGCCAATCGATCGGTCCGGTCGATATCTTTGGGGTCGCCGGAGAGCGCGACCCAGCGGAACGGTCCCTGGCCCGTGCAGAAGAGCGGGCGAATGTACTCGGGGACGAAGCCGGGAATGAGGAAGGCGTCGGCGCAACCGGCGTCGAAGGCGAAGCGACGGATGTTGTTGCCGTAGTCGAAGGCGACCGCCCCGGCCCGCTGCAAGGCGAGCATGGCGTTGACGTGAACGACCATGGAGGCCGTGGAGCGGCGGACGTATTCCTCCGGATCGCGCTGTCGCAGCTCCGCGGCCTGCTCCAGCGTCAGTCCCTGCGGCACGTAGCCGTTAAGTGGATCGTGGGCGCTGGTCTGGTCGGTCACCACATCGACAACCACGCCGCGGCGGACGATCTCGGGGAGCACATCGGCGCAGTTGCCGACGAGGCCGACGGAGAGAACACGGCCCTCGCGGCGGGCCTCTTCACACAGACGTAGAGCCTCGTCCAGGTCCTCGGTGAGCAGGTCGCAGTAGCGGGTGTGCACGCGGCGGGCGATTCTCGTTCGATCCACGTCGATGGCCAGCACCACGCCGTCGTTCAGCGTCACCGACAAGGGCTGCGCCCCGCCCATGCCGCCGACGCCGCCGGTCAGCACCAGCTTGCCTTTGAGGGAGCCTCCGAAGTGACGGTTGGCGAGAGAAGCGAAGGTCTGGAAGGTTCCCTGCAAAATCCCTTGCGTCCCGATGTAGATCCAGCTTCCGGCGGTCATCTGGCCGTACATCATCAGGCCCTTGCGATCCAGCTCGTGGAAGTGGTCCCAGTTGGCCCACTTGCCCACCAGGTTTGAGTTGGCGATGATGACGCGCGGGGCCATCTCGTGCGTCGGGAACACGGCAACGGGCTTGCCGGACTGGACGAGCAGGGTCTCCTCGCTACCCAGCTGCTCCAACTCGCGGACGATGGCGTGGAAGCATTCCCAGTTGCGGGCGGCCTTGCCGATGCCGCCGTAAACGACCAAGTCCGCAGGGCGCTCGGCCACTTCCGGATCGAGGTTGTTCATCAGGCAGCGCAGGGCGGCTTCCTGCTGCCAGCCTTTGCAGCGCAGCGCCGTGCCGCGCGGGGCGCGAATGGTTGGAGTCATGGTAGTTGTCATACTTTTCACCTGCCGGCAGCCGATTTGCGGTCCGGCACCGGCGTCCACAAAGGTTTGCTTTACCTGACGATAGCGCCGGAGGGGTTTCCTCGGCCAGCAGTTCAGGTAAATTCCGCATCTCTAGCCCCCTATTGCCGGCCACCCTGCATCGAATCATGTATGAGACACGCGCCGCTTTGCCTACTAACTTTAGCCCTGCTCACATCCATCGGCTGCACTCCCTCCCAGCGCAACTCCGACACGCTCCGGCAGGACACGGCCAAGGCCACTTCTGAAGCCGCCAAAGACGCGAAGGCCGTTGTGAAAGGCGTCGAAGACGGCTTCAAGACCAAGGGCGCCGTGGACATCAACAAAGCGACAAAAGAGCAGCTAGAGGCTCTGCCGGGCGTCACAGCTGCTCAGTCGCACAGGATTATCGCGGGCCGGCCCTATGCGAGTGCCGACGAGCTGGTGAAGCGGCATCTGGTCTCGAAGCCTGAGTATGACCGGATCGCTAACCAGGTTGAAGCGGACTAGACAGGGCAAGAAGAGTGCTCGACAAGCTTCGGACCGAATTGCGGTCAAGGGTCGTGATCCCCTGGCCTCAGAAGCGAGATCTGGGGCGCCCGGCGCTTGGCAACGGGCAATGGCTAGGCGGCGTTCTCAACCCGTCCATTCCGTTTTCGTTGTATCGGCTCTGATGGCCATGTCCATCAAAAGCCACCTCTCTGTTGCTGCGGAATCTCTGAAGATGCGGCTCGGGTTTGCGGGACTGCGCCACGCATCGCTATGCTTTTCCCTATGCCGAACACACTGGTGGAATGCGTTCCTAATTTTTCGGAAGGCCGCGATGCGGCCAAGGTGGATGCGATTGTCGAGGCGATGAAAATCCCTGGGGTCTATCTGCTGGACATGGAGATGGACGGGGACCATAACCGGTGCGTCATTACGCTGGTGGGCGAGCGGGAGGCGATCGAAGAGGCGGCGATTCGCGGGGTGGGCAGGGCCGCGGAGCTGATCGACCTGAATGTGCATCGGGGGGCGCATCCGCGGATGGGGGCGGCGGATGTGGTGCCGTTTATCCCCATTGACGGGGTGACCCTTGCTGACTGCGTGGCGATGGCCAAGCGCGTGGGCGCGGAGATCTGGAAGCGGTTCGGGATTCCGGTCTACCTGTACGAGGCGGCGGCGACCAGGCCGGAGCGTCAGGGGCTGGAGAACATTAGGAAAGGCCAGTTCGAGGGGATTCGGGAGGAGATTGCGACCAACCCGGCGCGGCTGCCGGACTTTGGCGAGGCGGCGCTGCACCCGACGGCGGGGGCGACGGTGGTGGGCGCGCGCAAGGCGCTGATTGCCTACAACGTGTTTCTGAACACGGCGGACGTGGAGATTGCCAAGAAGATCGCCAAGGCGGTGCGGTTCTCGTCGGGGGGATTGCGGTTTGTGAAGGGCGCGGGGTTCCTGGTGCGGGGGATGGCACAGGTGTCGATGAACCTGACGGACTTTGAGCAGACGCCGGTGGCGCGGGTGTTCGAGCTGGTGAAGCGGGAGGCGGCGCGGCATGGGGCGGCGGTGGTTTCGAGCGAGATTGTGGGGCTGATTCCGAAGGCAGCGCTGGAGGCGGCGGCGGAGTGGTTTTTGCAGCTGGAGAACTTTGACTCTTCGCTGATTCTGGAAAACCGGCTGGCCGGGGTGATGAGCGGGAAGACGGCGGTGGGCGGACTGCGGGCGGGGATTGAACCTTTCATCGAGCAGCTTGCTGCGCCGACGGCGACTCCGGGGGGTGGGAGCGCGGCGGCGGCCAGCGGGGCTATGGCGGCGGGGCTGGCGGGGATGGTGGCGGCCATGTCGCGTGGCAAGAAGGCTTATGCGCAGCACGAGCCGCACTTGTCCGAAGCGATTGGGCGACTGGCCGCGCTGAGGGAGGACCTGAAGGCGGCAATCGACGCGGATGCGGCTTCGTATGAGGCGGTGATGAAGGCGTACAAGGCGGCGAAGGAAGCTGGCGACGGCGGCAAGGTTCTGGTGAACGCGGCGCTGCGTGAGGCTGCGGAAGTTCCGCTGGGGGTGGCGGAGCGCGCGGCGGAGGTGGGGCGGATTGCCGAGGGGCTGCGCGGGAAGACGAGCCCGATGATGGCTTCGGATTTGACTACGGCGATTGCGCTGGCGGGGGCGGCGATCACGGGGGCGCTGGCCAATGTGGAGATCAATGTGGGTTCCATCGCGGAACCGGGTACAGAGCTCTCAGTGGAAGATGCTGCGTTCGTGACCGAGACGCGGAAACGGGCGGCGGGGTTGACAGCCCGGGAATGACCCGCACATTTATAGTTTCTCTTATGCGTTCGCGACTGTTTTGCCTTGCTCTTGCCCCATTGCTTTGCTCGGCCGGTACAGTTTCGCCGGCCCAGACCGCCAAGCCGGCGATTACGCTGGATGAATACCTGAACACGACGGAGATTGTCGAGGCCCATCCCTCGCCGGATGGGACGGCGGCGGTGATTGTGACGGAGGCGCCGGACTGGAAGGCGAACACTTTCCGCCATGACCTGTGGCTGTGGACGGCGGGGGCCGGGCTGAAGCCGCTGACGCATTCGGGGAGCGAGGAGAACGCGCAGTGGAGCCCGGACGGAAAGTGGATTGCGTTCGTGAGTGACCGCGCGCTGAGCGGCGAGTCTGCGGGGGACGATGGCTCGGCTGCCAGTGATGGCGACAAGGCCGACCGGCTGTGGGTAATTGCGGTCGGCGGGGGCGAGGCGCTGCCGCTCTATCGCGAGAAGCTGGACGTACACGCATATGCGTGGTCGCCGGACGGCGCGTCAATCTACTACGCCGTCACGACGCCCGAGACGCATGAGCAGGAAGAGGCGCGGAAGACGGAGTGGAAGGACGTGATCCGGTGGCGGGAGCAGCACCGGGGCGACGTGCTGGTGAAGCAGGCCGTGACGCCGGCGCTGGCCAATGCGCTGGCGGTTGAGGGCCCTGCGAACGCTGCTGCGGAGACCAAGGCAGAGGCGAAGGACGGAGAGAAGAAGAAGGACGAGAGCGCGGCCACGTTGCCAGCGGGGGCGGAGACGGTGGCCAAGTGCGCGATTTCGATTACCGAGATTACGCCTTCGCCAGATGGGAAGACGGTGGCCTTCGAGTCAGGGCCGGTGCACAAGCGGATCGAGAACCCGGCGGACTACGAGATGTTCCTGGTTGCGGCGGGTGGAGGCGAGGCGCGGCAGATTACGCATAACGACGCGGTGGAGTCGGAGCTGCGCTGGTCGGCGGATAACAAGTGGCTCTATTTCACGGTGCAGGCAGCGGCGGGGTCGCTGGAGGGCAAGTATCGCGACGTGCAGGGGCGGCTTTACCGGATGGACCTGGGAAGCGCGAAGATTGAGCGGCTGGGCGCACAATTCGACGGGTCGTGGGATTCGTATGTGCTGCTGCCGGATGGGCGGGAACTGGCGCTGGGGCTCAAAGGAACCGAGGATCAGCTTTACCTGGTGGAGGGCGAGAAAGCAACCAAACTGCCCGGCCTGGCCGGCAGCTATGCGGGGCTAGAGTCGTCGCGGAACGCGAGTTCCATCCTGCTGCGCCACTCCGCCATATCCCGGCCGACTCAGGTCTATCTCGCCGCCGACCCGATGCATCCGGATCAGCTTGCCCCGCTTACCAACTTCAACCCCATCTTTTTCGAGCGCGCGCAGCCGGAGTGGCAGCCCTACACCTGGAAGGCGGACGACGGGCGAACGGTGGAGGGAGTCTTGATCTTTCCGCCAGGGCAGAAGGACGCGAAACACCTGCGGATGCTGACGCTGATTCACGGCGGGCCGGCGGACGCGGATGGCAACCGCTTTGGGGCGGACTGGTACGACTGGGCGACGCTGGCCGCGGCCAATGGCTGGCTGGTCTTCCGGCCCAACTATCGCGGGTCTTCGGGGTACGGGGACGAATTCATGCTGGAGATAGCGCCGCACCTGGTTTCAAAGCCGGGCCGCGACATTCTGGATGGCGTGGATGCGCTGGTGAAAGACGGCTACGCCGACCCTGATCGTCTCGTCATTGGCGGCTACAGCTACGGCGGCTACATGACCAACTGGCTGATCACGCAGACCACGCGCTTCAAAGCCGCGGTGACCGGCGCGGGCGCCGTGGAACACGCGGCCAACTGGGGCAACGACGACGAGACCTGGGACGATGCCTGGTATCTGGGCGGGCGGCCGTGGGAGAATGCCGGCCTTTATCAATCCGAGGCGGCGCTGTTCCAGTTCGACAAGGTGAAGACGCCTTTGCATCTGGTGCAGGGCGGCGCGGATGTGCGCGTAAGCTATCTGGAGGGGGTGACGATGGAGCGGGCGCTGGAGTCGCTGGGGATTTCGCACCGGTTTCTGGTCTTTCCCGGCGAGGGTCATGGGCTGGGGAAGAACCCGTGGCATGGGTATATCAAGGTGCGCGAGGAACTGAAATGGCTAGAGACGTACTGCAAGTAATCGTGGAGCGGTCGGCGGGGACAAATGTGGAAGCGGCAGTTGGCTTTGGCGCATCTGTTGGATAATGCTTCACCCAAAAACGGGCCGGCAGATGTTGAATGCTGCCCTCAGGGGCTAAACAGGATGCGGAAGAGGGCCCAGTTGCTGGTGAAAGTCCCCAAGGACGTACCGCAGGGGCTGAAGCTCAGGATTCATTTTGTGGCGTTTGCGGCACAACTGAAGTCGTGCCCTGATACAAAGCTCTTGAAAATCGCGGTCCGAATGAGTTTTTCCGCAGCCTGTACAGCCCAATTTTTAACAGCTACTTTTCGGCACGACTGAGGTCGTTCCCTGACACAAAGCGTTTTTCCCAACCTGCACCAGGAACCCATGAATCCAGTCGACCAGGCACGGCAGATCGCGTTTCAAGAGACGCTGTTGAGCGCGCGGCGCACCATGCTGCTGAGCGAGACGCTGAAGCTGGCCATGGACAGCTTCAGGGCCAGCAAGATGAGGTTTGCGCTGACAGCGCTGGGCATGGTCATCGGCACCGCTTCGGTCATCCTGGTCATCACCATCGGCCTCACCGGCCAGCAGTATGTTCTGCAGGAGTTACAGAAGATCGAGACCAATGCGATCGAGCTGGAGTACGTCGGCGGCGGAGCAACGGCGGCCGAACGCGTGTTCTATAACGACTCGCTGACCCGCGACGACGAAAAGGCCGTTCTGGCGCGGTTGCCCGGCGTCGAGTACTCCTCGCCGATCATCCAGATGCACGACCGCATCAGCTTCGGGGGCGGGGTCACCAAGGACACGCTGGTGCTGGGCGTGAGCCCGCAGTACCAGCAGATCCGCAACCTGCTCGTTCCCGAGGGACGCTTCTTCGACGATGAGGATGACTCCGCACACATTGAATGCGCGGTGGTGAGCGAGGAGTTTGCCAAGGAGCGGTTTGGCGGCGACAATGCGGCGGTGGGGCAGACGTTTGAAATCAGTCGCATTCCGTTTACCATCGTCGGCGTCTTCAAGGAGGCGGTGCCGGACTTCGGCAACTCGGAGATCGAGGACCAGACGGTGCTGATTCCGCAATCGGTGGCGCGCTACTTTACCGGGTCGGAGAATGTGCAGCAGATCTATTTTTCCATGCGCTCGATGGACGAGGTGACGGACGCGGCCAAGGAGATCGGGGTGATAGTGCATGGGGATGGGCACCACCGGGCCGACTCGATCTACAAGACGCAGACGCTCCAGGAGTACCTGTCGATTGCCAAGAGCATCATGACGGCGCTGACCCTGCTGCTGGTTGCGGTGTCATTTGTGACCCTGGCGGTGGGCGGAGTGGGGATTATGAACATCATGCTGGCCGGGGTGCGGGCGCGGGTGCGGGAGATCGGCATCCGCAAAGCTCTGGGCGCCACGCGCCGCGAGATCAAGCTGCAGTTTTTAACCGAAGCGGTGATCATCTCGCTGACGGGCGGGCTGGTGGGTTCCATTGTAGGGCTCGCAGTGCCTGTGACGGCCCGCATGGTAACCAGCTTCGCCATTCCCATTACGCCGTGGTCGGTGGTGATTGCGCTGACTTCGGCGATGGCGGTGGGGGTGATCTTCGGGACCGTGCCCGCGACGCGCGCGGCGCAAATGGACCCGGTGGAGGCGCTGAAATATGAGTGATGCGGAGCGTGGGCCGGAACTGGGCGAGGGCGATGAAGAAGACAAGGACTCCCAGGGCCCGAGTCTGACGCTGCTCTTTAGCCTCATTGCGCTGGCGCTGGCGGCTGCCATTGGGCTGGCGCTGCTGATCGTCATGCCCTTCCATCACAGACATTGAAAGACGGGCGGCATTGAAGAAAGAGGCTCCGCTTGGATTATGCGATTCCCCTATTGCTGCTCGTGTTGACCATCCTGGGCTTCTTCGGGCTGGGGCGTGGAAACTATGCGAGCTTCGGAGTGTGGCAGGTGCTGCTGCGGGTGCTGGTGGCGCTGCCGCTGGTGCTCTCTGGAGTGCTGCTGCATTTTCTGCGGGCGGATGCGACGGCCAGTATCATTCCGCCGGCCTTCCCGGCGCGGGAGTTTCTGGTAATGGTGACAGGGGTGCTGGAGATTGCGGGCGCGGTTGGGCTGTTTGTGCCACGGTTGCGGCGCGCCGCAGCATTGTGCATTGCGGTGATGATGGTGGCGGTATTTCCGGCGAATATTTATGCGGCGGGCAAGGTGGTGGATGGGCTTCAGTTTCCCAGCGTGCCGGTGCGGCTGAGCATGCAGATTGTCTATATTGCGCTGGTGCTGCTGGCGGGGTTTGGATTGCCAAAGGGCGCGACACGCCGGTCATGAGACGGCATTGTTTCGCGATCCGTAAAGGTCGATGATCAGCTCGGCCTATGGTTGCTGTTGTGCGGTTATTTTGTTCAAGAGGACACCGGACGATGTGTCATTGAATGCGATTCGTTATGGCTTGAAGATCGAAGTGGTAAGGAGTATTCTCTGGGAGGTAAGGAGTCGCGATTCATGGCCATTGTTCCCAATCCAAAGCCGACAAGATACTTCCGCGCCAAGGTCACCAGCAAGGGGCAGATTACCGTTCCGGTCGAGATTCGCAAGTCGCTGGGCCTCAAGACCGGCGACCACCTCCGCTTCGAGCAGCAAGAGGGCGGAATCCGCCTGGTGCGCGACGCGGAGGAGAGTGTTTTCGAGAAGTTCCGTGGAATTGGCAATCCGGGTATCGGGTCTGGAAGAGAAGCCGTAACGGCCTATATGCGCGAGCTTCGCGGGTACGACGAATATGACGACCTTCTCGCTGGACACTAATATTCTCATTGCGCTCTGGGACGATGCCAACACTTTGAATCTTCCGGCGCGCCAATGTCTTGATCGTGCCCGTGCCATCGGCCAAATGATGCTATCCGCTCCTGTGTATTGCGAGTTGATGGGCCACCCATCCCGAGGCATCGTGGAAATTGACTCCTTCCTGGCCTTAACAGGAATTGACACCGATTGGAGCTTGGACGAGGCAGTTTGGCGCGCGGCTGGCGTTGCCTTTCAGGGCTATGTGCGACGGCGGATCGCGAGTACCGGAACACTTCCTCGTCGCATCCTAACTGATTTCCTGATCGGCGCTCACGCTGCGGTTCGGGGTTACACATTGCTTACACTCGATCGGAAGCTTTATCGAGCGGCCTTTCCAGGAATCCGCGTCGAATCAATTTGACCGTCGTTGTCCAGCTTCCCGCCCGGCAATCAGCACCGGAATCCCATTCACAATCGGATAGCCCCGCCCGCATCCCGCACAGGCCAGACGTTCTCCGTCGAGGCGGAGGGCTCCGAGGCAGACAGGGCAGGCGAGCTGGGCCGAGATCGTTTCAAGGACCGATGCGTCGAAGGCTGGGGTCTTGCTGGGCTGGGCTGGCATCGGGGCGCTACTGGACGATGGCTTCGGAGGCGGTGTCGGCGGGAGGGGCGACGCGCCTGGGGACCTTGGCGAACTCCTGTTCGATGCGGGCGTTGGTGCCGGCGACGGCGGACTCGTAGGCGACGCGAATGCCGTTGAAGATGGCGCGGTCGTTGGAGGAGCCGTGGCCGATGATGCAGACGCCGCGGACGCCGAGCAGCGGGGCGCCGCCGTATTCGCGGTAGTCGAGGCGGCGACGGAACTCGTTGAAGGCCTTGCGCGACAGCAGGGCGCCCACCTGGGCGGTGACGGTGCGCGTGAGCGACTCGCGCAGCACATCGCGAACGAAGCGGCCAACGCCCTCGCTTGTTTTGAGGGCCACGTTGCCCACAAAGCCGTCGCAGACGATGACGTCGGCCAGTCCCGAGAAGATGTCGCGGCCCTCGACGTTGCCGATGAAGCGGATGGGCAGGGCCTTGAGCAGGGGGAAGGCCTCGCGTGTGAGGTCGTTGCCCTTGGTCTCTTCTTCGCCGATGGAGAGCAGGCCGACGCGCGGCTCGGCGATCTTGAGCACGCTGCGGGCGTAGATTTCGCCCATCACGGCGAACTGGGCCAGGTTGTGGGGCTTGCAGTCGACGTTGGCGCCTACATCGAGCAGCACGCAGGGATTGCCGGTGGAGCTGGGCATGGGAGTCGCCAGCGCAGGCCGGTCGACGCCGGGCAGCGCGCCCAGCACCATCTTGGCCGTGGCCATGGCCGCGCCGGTGTTGCCGGCGGTCACAAAGCCCGCCGCGTTGCCCTCGCGCACCAGCTTGAGGCCGACCCGCATGGAGCTATCCTTCTTGGTGCGGACGGCATGCGCGGCCTTCTCCTCCATGCCGATGCGCTCGGAGGCGTGATGGATGACAATGGGCAGGTCTTCGTTGTCGAGATGCTCGTCGAGCAGGTCGCGCAGCTCCGCCTCCGGCCCAACCAGGTGGACGCGTACGGGAAAGCTGCGGCAGGCGAGGATGGCCCCGCGAATCTCCGGCTCGGGAGCTTTGTCGGAGCCGACGGCGTCAAGAACAATGTCAATGAGCATTGGCGCTGAAGTCTACTTGGCGGCTTCCTTGATGTCCAGAACGGCACGGCCCTTGTAGGCGCCGCACTTGGGGCAGGCGCGGTGGGGGAGCTTCTTCTCGTGGCAGTTGGTACACTCGGAGACGCCGACAGCGGTGAGGAAGTCGTGGGCGCGGCGGTTGGCGGTGCGGCGCGTGGAGTGGCGCCTTTTCGGATTCGGCATGACTACAATTCCTTTCGTGTTCCGCTCGCTTCAATGCGGGGCCCAGTGATTGCGACCAGCGGTTCAAGCGGCCCGTCGGCTTTGGCGGAACACCCTCAATATCCTGAAGTTATGTTCAGGGGGTTGTTCAAGACTTGATCCGGTTGCGGAGCCCAGCCAGCGCTTCCCAGCGGGGGTCGCTCGGACCCACTTCACAGGTACACGCGGTGCTGTTGCGGTTCTCACCGCAGCGCGGGCAAAGTCCCTTGCAGTCAGGCTTGCACAGAGTCCTGACCGGCAGGGACAAAAGCACCTGCTCGCGCAGCACATCTTCAAGCAACAGACTGTCTTTTAGATAATAACCGATTTCCGTCTCCGGCGCTGTAATGGAGCGTTCCAGGGCGTCGGAATCGGCAGCGGCGGGGCGGAAAATCAGGTCGAATTCGGCGCTGAGGGGGATCTCAACCGGTTCCACGCAGCGTGCGCACGGTACTTGGAAATTGCCGGAAAAGCTGCCCTTGAGGCGGATGTCGGCGACGATGTCCCTGGGTCCGCGGTGCTCGTGCAGCACCTCGGCCCGGCCGGCTGTGGCCAAGGCGCCAACCTGCTCGGCCTCCTCGCCCAGATCGACCGCGCCCGGAGCCAGCTCCAGGTTAAAATCGATGGGTTCCCGTTCGAGATCAACTACCTTGAATTCCATGTTATGAGCGTACGGCGCGGGGGATTGGCCGTCAATGCCGACTCTTGTTCGCCGCGCAATATGGCCGCGGGAACGCCATCCTGCTGTTACTCAACTGAGCGCTATGGTACATAGCTCGACCTGCTGTCGCCGAATAGCCCCGTCCATCGGCAACTGGTGCGGAGGATTCGGCAACTAATCTGGCCGGAGCCACTCATGAGACGCGCAATAACGGGCATCAAGCTCGCATTGTCTTTCGCCCTGCTCACGGCAGTGCCAGCCTTCACCCAGACCCCAACCCCTGAACCAACCCCGGAGGCGACGGCTGCCGCTCCAGCAGCGTATGTTTACGTTCAGACTCACCAGGGAGTCGACGTTTTCGACGCAGCCTCCGACGGTAAACTAACGCCGATCAAAGGTTCGCCATTCGCCAGCACCGGTCAGATGGGCGGAAACAACGGCAAGTACCTTATCAGCATTGGAACCGACTACATTCACACCTACACCATCGAATCCAACGGCGCAGTCGGCAAGCAAGCGTCAGAGATCGACACCCAGGGCTATAGCGGCGTTGAGTGTGGCAACACCACGGGGCTGGCCCCTCTTTTGGACCATTCGGGAAAGTACCTCTACGTGCAGCTTTCGGGCATATTCAATAGCGGGTCCGTCGCCTGTGTGGCGTGGCAATCCTACGAAATCGAATCCGGCGGAACATTGAAGTTTCTCGGATCAATCGATTACAACGGATCGGAGGGCCACGACGCCACGCCCACCCTGGGGCCGACGGTCAGCAGCAATGACAAGTTCGCATATGGGATATTCGATCAGTTTGGCGGTTACTCGACCACTTCATTTTCAACGCTTACTCGCACTGCTGGCGCTCTCGAGGTAACTGAGAACTTTACTGAGAAGGATCCGGCGACTGATGCAAACTTGGCCGATGGTCCGTGGGCCTACTTTCCATTCTTGGTCCAGGCCGATCCTACCAGCCATCTGGCTGTGCTCCTGGTGAATACGAGTTTTTCCAGTTGTTGCGATGTCTACGGTTCTGAGCAGTTGGCCAGCTACACGATCAACGACACCACAGGCGGCATCTCGTCAACCAATACCTGGGAGGATATGCCCACGCCCGAGATAACAAATATTGGCAATATGAATATGTCGACATCGGGCAAGCTGCTGGCCGTGTCTGGGAACCCGGGCCTGCAAATCTTCCACTTCAACGGAGCGTCTCCGATCACGAAATACAGCGCTCTGCTGCTGCCGGCGGTCGAAATCGATCAACTGGCCTGGGACAACCAAAACCATCTCTACGCCCTCAGTTCCTCGTCGGGAGATTTATACGTGTATACCGCGACCCCGACCGGCATCAGCGAAGTCTCAGGGTCGCCGTACAAGGTCGAGAACGCCTACGGCCTGAATGGCCTTGTCGTCGTTCCGAAACTCTAGACAACCGTGCGGGCAGCCGGGCTGAACCGGCTGCCCGCACCCTTCGCAGCGTTCCCACTTATCCCGCCAGCTTCATCTGGCTGCGGAGTGCGAATCCCCAAACTGCGATGGCCGCAAATCTCGGATCCTCGCCCAGATAGAGCCGATTTCCCTCACAGGGCGCGGCCCATAAAAGTCTCCTGCGCAATCCGCACTAAAATAGGAATCGAAGTGCAAACCGCCTTCGAAGAATCCTCTTTGCGTACGCAGGATGCAGATGCCCGAATCTCAAACCCGCATGTCGGTCCGTTTCCGCCCGGCAACTGCCGCCGACCGGTCGCGGCTCGCCCCGCTCATCAACGCGGCCTTCGCCGTTGAGACGTTTCTTGAGGGCACACGAACGGATGACGAGCGGTTGGCGGCGACCATGCACAAAGGCAGCATCCTGCTGGCCGAAGACGCCGGCGGCCAACTGCTGGGCTGCGTGTCTATGGAAGTGCGCGGGGAGCGCGGCTATCTCGGTCAGCTCGCCGTCGACCCGGATCACCAGGGCGCGAGACTCGGGCGAAGGATCGTCGAGGCTGCCGAGAACCATCTTCGGCGCCAGGGCTGCGTAGCCGTCGACATCACCGTCCTCAGCCTGCGACCGGAACTGCTGCCCATCTACCGGCGCTACGGCTATATCGAGACCGGAACCGAGGAGTTCCGCATGTCGCGCTCGCTCAAAGAGGTGACCGAGTGCCATTGCATCGTCATGTCGAAGACGCTTTGACGGCTTGCGTCGGCGTGGAAGCAGTGCCGGGAATGAGTCTCATTCAATTCTCTCGAGGAGCTTCGGTGGACGCGAGAGTTCTTTCGACAGCAGCCTTGAGGGGCGGCAAGTCATCCTGGATCGTGTTCCAGATTGTCTCAAGGTCCACGCTGTCGTACTGATGCCGCAACCAGTTGCCGCTGCCGCGAATGTCGCGCCAGGGCACCTCAGGGCAGAGAACTTCCGCGTCGTCCTTCAGTCGGATGGCCGCTTCACTGATGATGAGCAGTTTGCGCTCCACGGCGGCCTGGGATTTTTCGTCCCGACGATAGGCTTCCAGATCCATCCCGTTGATGAACCGTTCAATGAGACGAATGCTTGCCAGAATATCCTCGAAATGCGACCTCGCGTCCTCAAAAGGCATGAACGGCCTCGCGCAAAGCTCGCGCGCGCACTCGCTCTTTCATTGCTTCTGCAGGTGACAGATCAACCTTCGCGCCGAGCAGGTCGCTGAGCCGGTTTTCAAGGCGCGCCATGCCAAACAGGGTCAGACGCTTAGACCGATCAAAGTCGGCGATCAGATCGACATCTGACCGCGTGGATGCATCACCCCGCGCAACCGACCCAAACAGGCGAAGGTGGGCGATCCCGGCAGCCTTCAGCTCCGGCTCGTGAATGCGTAGCGTCTCGATCACCTGGCCCTTGTCCATACAGTGAACTTTGACACAGTCAGGGTGTCTATTTCAATCAGACAGTTTGGCTATCGCCGTCGGGCGCAAGCTGTTGCCGTCTGTGAAAGCCCTCGGTCGAAGCTTTGGTCACCTTGTAGCGGGCGCGTGCAGGTAGTGACCGGCGAAGTCCAGAAACGCGGTCCAGTTGGGCGCGGGTGTGTGGCCGCCGGAGTGCTGGCGGAAACCCAGGTCTCCGTCGATCAAAGCTGTCGCGATGGGCGGGAACTGCGTTGTACCCAGGTCCCGCTTGCCCAGCAGGCGATAGACGGGGCCGGCCGCGACTTCGGCCAGAAACATGCCTTGCGCGTCGGCCCAGCCATCCCCCCGCTTGCCGGGTTCATCGCGCGCCATCAGGCCCGCGCCCACAAACACCGGCCGCGGCGCACACAACGCGATCAGTTCATGGTTATCGACGGGAAGGTCGCCAGGTGTGAGCGCTCCGGCATATTTCAGCAGGTTGGGGCTCATCCACTGATAGAGCGCGACGTTCATCAGGTGGCTCAAAGGCTCGCCGTAGATGTGCCGGTAGAGCTTGGCCCCGCCCTCGCCGGAGGAACTGATGTAGGCAACCGCAAAGCGCGGGTCATAGGCCATGGCCACCAGCGCCGTCTTGCCCAGCCGCGAGTGGCCTTCCAAACCCACTTGCTTTGCATCCACGCTCTTGTCGGTCTCCAGGTAATCGAGGAGGCGGCTTGCTCCCCACGCCCAGGCCTTCAGCGCGCCCCAGTCGTTGACGCTGCGCGGCTGTCCTTTGTTCATCAATCCAATGATCCCTTCCGTCAGCCCCGCTCCGTCGTCGGCCTGGAAGCTCATGGGAGACAGCACCGCGAATCCCCACCCCCTGGCCAGTACCTGCCGCTCCCAAGTCTGTCCGTAGTCTCCCAGTGCGCCCGAACTCTTATCGGAAAGCGGCCGGGCCAGAGATGCCGTGTACTCGCCCCCGAAGGCAAGCTCCATGATCACCGGCACCGGGCCCGCCGCGTGCGCCGGTGTGGTCAGCGTGGCATCGATGGTGACTGCAACCTGCGGGTAGCTGGAGTTGTCCACATGCCCCGCCAGTCTCCGGGTCACCACCGGCACGTCGCCCATCGTTTCCGGGGTCGCCGAGACCACCTCCCAGATCACCTTGGGCAGATTTGCTGGAGTCCCTCCCAGAACCTCGCGGTCGTAGTCCTCCACAATCTCCGGACGCCGCTCCTTCCACCACTGTTTGGCCGTTGTCACCCGCTTCCCGTTCTTCTCGATGAGCGGGTCAGGCAGGTTGGGGTACACGTTGGCTTTGGACTCGTCCCAATTGGCATCGTCCGGCTCACCCGGCCGCAGCGCCTTGATTCCCAGCAGGTCCATCAGGCGCTGGTGATCCTGCTCGGCAGTCAGATGGACCGGGGCGGGCCGGGATGAGACTGAGGCTGCGGCTGCGGACGGCGCGTGCAGGTAGCGGCTTGCGAAAGTGATGAAGGTGGGCCAGTTGGGACCGGGTACGTGGCCGCCGGAGTGTTCGCGGAAGGCAAGGTCGCCGTCGATGAGCGGGGTTTCGATGGGCGGGAACGCGGTGGTTCCCATATCCCTTTTGCCGAGCAGCCTGTAGACCGGCCCGGCCGCGACGGCGGCCATGAACATGCCTCTGGGGTCGAGCCAGGCGTCACCGCGCGCTTTGCCGGTTTCGTCCAGGCCGGTGGCTCCGCCGCCGATGAACACCGGCCGCGGCGCGCACAGGGCGATCAGTTCGTGGTTGTCCACGGGCATATCGTTGGGCGAGAGCGGCCCGTCATACTTCAGGAAGTTGCCGGCCATCCAGTGGTATTCGTTGGTGGCGGCCACGTTGCCCACTCCCTCGCCGTAGACGTGCCGGTAAAGCTTGGCGCCGCCCTCGCCGGAGGAGCTGACGTAGGCGATGGCCAGGCGCGGTTCGTAGGCCATGGTCACCAGCGTGGCCTTGCCGTAGCGCGAATGGCCTTCGAGACCCACCTGTTTGGCATCGACGGCCGGGTCGGTTTCAAAGTAGTCGATTGCCCGGCTGGCGCCCCAGGCCCACGCCTTCAGCGTGCCCCAGTCGTCGGGCTTGCGCGGCTGGCCCTTGTTCATCAGGCCGATGATGCCCTCGGTGAGTCCGGCGCCGTTGTCGGCCTGGTAGCTGGTGGGAATCAGCTCCGCATAGCCCCAGCCTTTGGCCAGCACCTGCTGCTGCCAGGTGGGGCCATCGCCCGGCTTGGGAGCGAACTGCGGAAAGCGCTTGACCATCTGCGCCATGAACTCGCGGCTGAATCCGAACTCCATGATCACCGGGACGGGGCCGGTGGCGCTGGCAGGCGTCGAGAGGGTCAGGTCGATGTCGACCTTGATGGCCGGGTAGGACGAGTTGTCGACGTGGCCCAGCAGATGTTTCGTCACCACCGGCACATCGCCGTTTTTCTCGTGGGCTGTGCTGACCACCTCCCAGTTGACGCGGGGCAGGTTCGCGGGAACGCGGCCCAGGATTTCGCGGTCGAAGTCCTCGACGATTTCCGGGCGGCGATTGGCCCACCAGAACCTGGGCGTGGTAACGCGTATCTTTTTGTTTTCAAGCAGCAGCGGGTCGGGCAGGTTGGGAAAGACATTGGCTCTGGATTCGTCGTAGTTGGCGGCGTGGGGGGAACTCGCGTCGCTGTCGACTCCGGGGCGCAGTTCCTTGATTCCCAGCAGGTCCATCATGCGCTGATGGTCCTTTTCGCTGGCGGCCTGGATGGCGAGCATCTCCGGGGTGGGCGTGAAGCGCGGCGGCGGCGCGGGAGTTGCAGGCGCGGGAGCGGGGGCGGCCTGAGCGACGAGCCGGGCTGGAGCAAGACAAAGAAGAAAAAGGAGCGCCAACAAGAGGACGGTGCGGAGCGCGCAAGGGAAGGATAAGGACATGGGAGACCTCGATTCCCGCTCGAGTCGAAGCGGAGGCTTTTGCGGTCCCAAGAGTAACGATTTGCATGGGTTTTCGCAAGCGGATGGGGTGCGGGCAAGCGGCAGGGGCGAGCGCGCCGGGCCGAGGATTTGGCAGGGGCGGACGGGACGCAACGAAGGAAACGAAAGTACTCAAGTCACGCGGGGTTGCGCCGATGAACTCCAGGAACCACTTGAGAAAGGGCTTCCGTCATGACCTGGCTCCGAAACCTTCCCATCGCTCGCAAATTTCTTCTAGCCTTCGGCATCGTATGCGGCTTGAGCGTCGTGCTCGGCGCCTATACCTTTGTTACGTTCCGCGGCATCGCGGTCAGGAGCTTTGAGGTCAGCAGCAACTCGCTGCCTTCGCTCATTTCGCTATCCGACGCGAGAGGAGCAGCGAACAGCCTGCGCCGCGAGGATCTCGACCTGCTTCTCTGCCAGACAACCGCCTGCACCGTCGAACATACCGCCAAGCGCAGCCAGGCTCTGGAGACTTACCGGACGGCCATCGGGACCTATCAGAACATGGTTACCTATCCGGGTGAGCGCGAGCTCTACGACAAGTTCTCCTCCAGCTTTCAAGGATATGAGCAGACCAGCAATCGCGTGCTCGAATGCCTGGCGGCGGGAAAGGCTGGAGACGCCCTGGACCTGAGCTTTTCGGATGCAACCCTGGCGCAGTTCAGTTCCACGCTGCAGGCGATGGACCAGGATTTCGTGATGAATGCCAAGCATGCCACCGACGATTCCACAGAGGTGGCGGAAGCCTCCAACCGGTCGAAATTGATCAACTCCGGAGTGACCTTGCTGATCGTGGTTCTGTGCGGGCTGGTGGGCGCCATGCTCACGCACGAGATTGCGCCGCGGCTCGCCAAGTTCAAGGAGGCGCTGGAACGCCTGGCGGCCAAAGACCTGGCCCAGGATGTCATCGTGGCCGGGAGCGACGAGATCGGAATGATCGGCGTCGCGTTCAATGCCACCGTCGTTTCCATGCGGTCGCTGCTGCAGTCCGTGGCGCAGGCTGCGGAGACGCTTTCGGCGGCGACCACGGAGATCAGCGCGCGCGCCGTCGAGAGCGCAGGCAATGCGCACTCGCAGTCGAGCAAGACCAACCAGATAGCCGCGGCGGCGCAGGAGATGACGGCGACCATCGGCGAGATCAGCCGCAACGCGGAGAACGCCGCGGGCGCCAGCCGGGAGTCGGCCGAGACCGCCAACCAGGGCGGCGCGGTGATGCAGTCGGCGGCGGTGACGATGGAAAAGATTGCCGCGGCCACCAGCTCTGTCTCCGACAAGATGACCTCCCTGGCGCATCGCTCGGAAGAGATCGGCAAGGTGGTGAATGTGATCCAGGAGATCAGCGAGCAGACCAACCTGCTGGCTCTGAACGCGGCCATTGAGGCAGCGAGGGCGGGCGAACATGGGCGCGGCTTTGCGGTGGTGGCGGGCGAGGTGCGGCGGCTGGCGGAACGCACCAAGGGGGCCACGGAGGAGATTGCCGGGACCATCCGCAGTATCCAGGACGAGACACGCGAGACGTTGCAGGTGATGAACGAGAGCCGCACGGCGGTCGAGTCGGGCATGGAAGAGACCGCTCATGCGCGCCGGAGCCTGGAGGCGATCATCGAATCGTCGAGACAGGTGGAGCACCAGATCAACCTGATTGCCACGGCCGCCACCGAGCAGACCTCGGCCTCGGGCGAGATCTCCGAGTCGGCCGGGCAGATTTCGCAGCTCTCCACGGAGACTGCGCAGGGGGCTGAAGAGGCGGTCGAGGCGCTGAAGAGCCTGGCTTCGCTGGCCAGCGAACTGGACGGCATGATCCGGCAGTTCGTGCTGGAGAGCGGAAAGCAGGCGGGCGGAACCTTCGCGGGCAAAGGGCACTCCGCGCAGCAGCCGGTCTTTCGCCCTGTACACAGCTGAAACTTGACTGAGATCCCAAGGAGATCCGGAATGAAAAGAAGTGTTCGATCGAACATCGTCCTGGCCGTTGTTGCCTCGCTCGCCTGCACAGCGGGTTTTGCCCAGTCCTCCGGTGAGGCCCTCTACAAGGAAAAATGCCTCAACTGCCACGGCGCCGATGGCATGGCCAGCTCTGGAGTCGGCCAGGCGATGAAGGTGATGCCCGTCTCCAATCCGCAAGTGAAGAAGATGACCGAGGAAGAGATGGATGCAAAGGTCCGTGACGGCATGGGCAAGATGCAGGCCTACAAGGGCGATTTGACGGACGCGCAGATCAAGAGTTCGGTTGGCTACTTTCGTAGATTCCTCAAGTAAGAAGATGTCCCGGGGGATTGCGGCTTTTCCGGTACATTGCCGCAATCGGGTACGCAGTGCGGCCGGCGCACCGGTAACAGGCGGCGATTACGCATCCCGATCGGCGGCAGCCGGGCCCCGGCTGCCGCCAATTCCAATTTTCCTCCATGCTGCCAAGCCCGGTTCCGGCAGCATTTTTGTTGAAGGCTTCAGAATCGGCGCGCCCCTTTTGGGCACGCGCTATGGTAGCCTCCGGTTGTAGGCCTTTCCCCGCCGCGCCTCTGCGGTTGAGCTGCATCAAACCCCTTGGAGAGACACTGGCATGAGCGCCATCAAGTATGACCTGATCGTCATTGGTTCCGGGCCGAGCGGGCAACGGGCCGCCGTGGCTGCCTCCAAGATGAAGAAGCGGGTGGCGGTGGTGGAGGCGCGCTCGGTGGTGGGCGGAGTGTGCATCAACACCGGCACCATCCCCTCCAAGACCATGCGCGAGGCGGTGCTGCATCTCTCCGGCTACAACTACCGGTCGCTCTACGGGATGAACTACCGGGTCAAGGAAAAGATCTCCATGGCCGACCTGGCCTTCCGGGTGCAGGCCGTGGTCAAGACCGAAGTAGATGTGACCGAGGCCCAGCTCTCGCGCAACGGCATCGACGTGGTCCATGGCATCGCCCGCTTCGTCGATCCTCACCAGATCCGCGTCGAAGGCCCGGGAACCGACTCCATCCTGGAAGCCGACCGTATCATCCTGGCCGTCGGCACCAAACCGGCAGACTCGCCCAAAGTCCCGATCAACGGGCGCACCATCGTCAACAGCGACCAGATTCTCGCCTTGCCGGAGCTGCCCCGCTCCTTGCTGGTGGTGGGCGGCGGCGTCATCGGCGTCGAGTATACCTGCATGTTCGCTGTCCTTGGGGTCCGCGCCACGCTCATCGAGAAGCGCGACCGCCTGCTGGAGTTTGCCGACCGCGAGATCATCGAAGCCCTCAGCTACCACCTGCGCGACAGCCGCGTCACCATGCGGCTGGGCGAAGAGGTGGAAAGCGTGGAAGAGCTGGCCGATGGCACGGTGGTGGCCAACCTGCAGAGCAAAAAGAGGGTCTCCGGCGACGCGCTCCTCTACGCGGTCGGCCGGCAAGGGAACGTCGACGAACTGAACCTGCAAGCGGCGGGTCTCGAGGCCGACAACCGCGGGCGCATCCCGGTGGACGAGCACTTCCAGACCAAGGTGGCGCACATCTTCGCGGTGGGGGACGTGGTGGGGTTTCCGTCGCTGGCGTCGGTGTCGATGGAGCAGGGGCGGATTGCCGCGGCGCGCGCCTTCAACGACCAGGCGGCGAGCTCGAACCCGAGCTTTTATCCCTACGGCATTTACACCATTCCGGAGATCAGCTTCATCGGCAAGACCGAGGAGCAGCTCACCGACGAAGATGTGCCGTATGAGGTGGGCATGGCTTACTATCGCGAGACGGCACGGGGGCAGATTCGCGGCGACACGACGGGGCGGTTGAAGCTCGTCTTCCACCGCGACACGCGCAAGGTGCTGGGCGTGCACATCATCGGCGAGGGCGCAAGCGAACTGGTGCACATCGGGCAGGCGGTGATGATTTTGGGCGGCACGGTGGACTACTTCATCGATACCGTGTTCAACTACCCCACGCTGGCCGAGTGCTACAAGGCGGCAGCGTTCAACGGCATTGGCCGGCTGAACCGCTACCAATCGGGATAACCGAAACCATGCAACCCTCTGCACCGTTCCCGCTTTCCAAAGATTTGAAAGGGCACGACCGGGCTGAAAGCTGCAAGCTAGGAGCATTCCATGACCACCGCCATCGGCGTCGTGATCACCGAACACATTGTGGCCGGCAGGCTTGAGGATCAACGGCTGACCGGCAAGCTGCTGCGCTATCCCACCGACACGGAAGAACTTGATGCGCTCAGCGCCATTCCAGGGAGCGAACTGGTGGAGCTGCTCGCCGTCCAAATCGAGACATTGGCGGCGAGCGAAACACGGCCCGTGGACGCGATCGGCGTGGCGGTTCCAGGAATTATCCGGCAGGGGGTTGTGGAGGACTCGCCCAACCTGACGCAGATCAAAGGGATGCGGCTGGCCGACGAGCTGACCCGGGCGCTTGCCGGCCGGGGCATCGAGGCGCCGGTGCACATTGCCAACGACGCGGACGCGATCGCCGCCGGGGTGGCCGCCACGCGCGGACAGCTGAACAAGCTGACCCGGGTGTGGACGATCGGGAACGGCATCGGCTACGGGCGCTGGCCTTACGTGGAAGGCGTGTGGGAGGGCGGGCACACCGTGGTCTCGCTCGACCCCAAGGAGAAGTTCTGCGGCTGCGGCGGGCAGGGACACCTGGAAGGCTTCATGGGCTACCGGGCCATGCGGCTGCGGTTCCTGGACCTGGAGCCGGAAGAGGTGTTTGCGCAGGCCAAACAGGGCGACCAGCGCTGCCGGGAGTTTGTGGATCTGTGGCACCGGGCGCTGGCCGCGGCGACCGCGTCGTTCATCCACCTGGCCGGCCCGGGCAAGTTCTACTTCACCGGGCACAACGCCCACTTCATCGAGTTGCCGGTGCTGCGGGCGCACATTGAGTCGATGGTAAAGATGAGCACGCTGCAGAGCTTCTCGCTGGAGATTCTGCCACCGGACGACGGGACGGCGCTGCTGGGGGCCGGTGTTTCGGCGATCCGGGCGCTGGCATCGTAGGGGCCCGGACCAGAGGAAAGGCGTCGCGGGTCTTCAGGCCCAGTTTTCGACTTTCAGATCGGGGACGCGGCTGAATTCGCGGGTGTTGTTGGTAACCAGCGTGAGCCCGAGGGAACGGGCGTGGACGGCGATGAGCAGGTCGTTGGCGCCAACCAGAGCGCCGCGCGACTTCAGGTCGCCTCGAATCCGGCCGTAGTCGAGTGCCGCTTCACCAGGAAAATCCAGAACCGGCATGTACCGCAGGTACGCAACGAGTTCTGTCTCGTCTCTTTCGCGGCGCGGTGACACTTCAATCCCGTAGGACAGCTCGCACCGGGTGATCGCGGAGATGCAGACATCGGAAACCGCAACGGCTCGGAGCTTTCGCAGCACATTGCCGTTGGACCGCTTCATGATGTAAGAGGACGTGTCGGTGTCAAGCATGTAAACCGGCATCAGAGTGAGCGCTCCTGAACCGGCAAATCCTCAACCCCCTCCATGAATTCCTCGGAGGCCCCCGGACTCGATGCCAGGTAGTCATCCCAGCTCTCGGCGACCCCGAAACATGATGCACATCACTCTGAGATGGCAACGGTTCACTACCGTTGGCATCCGCTCCATGGACAGTCTTTGCGGGTGTTTCGGCGGATGAGAGACCG
>Ga0302319_10002871_pt1 | contig 36587 bp, 32 predicted proteins | sample Bog_T0_2_FD_203319 | JGI IMG/M metagenome (GOLD analysis project Ga0302319, IMG submission 203319) | Peat permafrost microbial communities from Stordalen Mire near Abisko, Sweden - Bog_T0_2 | ecosystem: Environmental > Terrestrial > Soil > Wetlands > Peat | place: Sweden: Abisko, Stordalen Mire...
CTTGCTCTCCCGCCGCGACGAGGTCAGCGAAAACGGCAGGACATCTTGAGTGACGATGGTCCCGCCGCCTATGAACGCATACTTCCCAACGATGCAGTGCTGATGCACCGGGCAGAAGGCTCCTACCGTCGCGTAGTCTTCAATGATCACGTGCCCGGCCAACGTGGCGCAGTTGGCTAGAATGCAATGGCTGCCCACCTGGCTGTCGTGGCCGATATGCGCGCTGGCCATCAGCAAACAATCGCTGCCCAGCCGCGTCACGCCTCCGCCGCCCACCGTCCCGCGGCTGATCGTCACGCACTCGCGAATCGTGTTGCCGTCGCCGACTTCCAGCGCCGTCGGCTCGCCGCCGTACTTCAAATCCTGCGGCGCCACGCCCACCGCGCAAAACGGATGAAACGTGTTCCGCGCGCCGATGCGTGTCCGTCCGTCCAGCACCACGTGAGAGATCAGCGTGCAATCCTCGCCCAGCGCGACCTCCGGCCCAATCGTGCAGAACGGCCCCACCGTGCACGAAGCGGGAACCACTGCTCCTGCGGCAATCACCGCGCTGGGATGGATGCTCACTCCGCCGCCTCGGTCTGCGCCTCGCCTGTCACCGCCTCGGTCTCAGGTGTCCGGTTCACAATCGAGCAGGTCAGGATCGCCTGGCAAGCCAGCTTCCCCTCCACAAAGGCTTTGGCCTCCATGCGCCCCAGCCGGCTTTTGAACGCCAGCACGTCCACTTCGATGCGCAATTGATCTCCGGGCACCACCGGCCGACGAAACTTGGCCCGCTCAATTCCCGTGAAGACCGCCAGCTTTTTCTCCCGGTCGGGAATCTCGTTCATCATGATGATGGCCCCGGCCTGCGCCATCGCCTCAATCACCAGAACCCCCGGCATAATCGGGTAATCCGGAAAGTGTCCCTGAAAAAATGGTTCGTTCATGGTGACGTTCTTGATGGCCACCAGGCGCTTGCCGCGCTCGAACTCGACCACCCTGTCAATCAGCAGAAAGGGGTAGCGATGGGGAAGTAATCCAAGGATCTCCTGGATATCAAAGGTCATACATATCTCCACAGAGCGGCGGCGTAGCTGCTGTGCGCTCTAGTGGATTATATCGAAAGCCCCGCGTCGTATACGTGTTGCCGCTACTTCTTGATGCGGCTCGTGGCCGCCTCCACGCTCCAGAAATCCGCCGGCAATTCCTGGTTATACTTCACATGCACCAGAAAGTACTGCCGCGTCATATCGTCGTTTTTGAAGCGCGTAATGGTGAACGGCGTGGGAAATCCGTCCATAGTGTGGTAGTCGTCGTACTCTTCGGCGTCCGTGTTTTTGTCCTTGTAGACCGGGTCGCGCCACTGGAAGGTGCGTCGCAGCGGCAGGTGAGTCTGCACGTCCATCAGAATCGTAACTGCTTCATTTTCAGCGGAAATCAGCGTCACCTGGTCGGCCAGATGCCGCTCGGCAAGGTGCTTTCCCTCGTAAATCAAAATCGTCTTGGGGTCGTTGAGCCACACCTTGACGACGGTCTCGATGGAGTGATCGCGGCGGCGCAGAAAGTCGTCCACCTGCTCCTGCGGCAGCGGCGCCTTGCCTTTGTAAGTCACCTCCGCGCCCGCGCGCCCGATGTAAAACTGCACCACGTCGCGGTGTTTGGTGTACTCGATGCGGTCGTGATCGGGCCAGGCGTGGTACTCCCAATACTCGGTGGCGCCGCCCGAAGGCTGGCCATGAAAGAAGGCGGCCACACGCCCCTCGCGCATCTGGTTCAAACCATTGAGCCAAGCCTGCCCGCCCAAGGCCTGCACCATGGCGTCCAAAGCCGCCCGGGCCTGACGAGCATTCGTCTGGCCGGCATCCTCGCTGGCTTGCGGCCGCGCAGCGAGAAATGATGCCATCAGCATCACGGCCAGCGACCCCAGCAAAACTCTGCGCATCTATCACTCCCCCTATAGGTTGGACGGATTCCGGAGGCGAATGCAACGCCCTTCGGCTCACGCTACCGCAACCTGCCCGGAGTACGCAAGGAATCTATTCCTTCTTGAGCGGAGCTTTTGGCTCGCTGGGTGTTGCGGCCTCTAGCCTGACTCCCGCCGCTGGCTTGGATTTGTGGGTTGCGTCGAGCACAGTGGCCGGCTTGTCCTCGCTTCTCGTGGAGGAGGCCACTGGCGGCGCTGACTTTTCACGTGGTTTCCGCACCTCGCACGAGGCCAACACAGGCCTGGCCCGGTGCGAAACCGGCCTCATGGCAACCCGCCTAGCCAGACGGTACGCCGTAACGTTTGCTCTGCCGCTGTGCGAATCTTTTGCCGCATTAGCCGCGTGAGCAGGAGAGGGAACTGCCGCCGGAGCGAGAGTGGGAACTGCTGCCGGAACTGCAGCTACAGGCTGCGCTGGTTCTGTGGGCTTGAGTACCGGTGCGGGAGCCGGCTTCTCTTGCAATGTTGCAGCAACCGGAGCTGCTGGAATCTGCGCGGCGAGCGAACGAGTTTCCGCCACAGCTGGCTTCAGCGCTGGTTCTGTTGGCTTGAGCACCTTGTCTGCCTGTGCTGGAGCCGACTTCTGCTGCAATGTTGCAGCAACCGAAACAGCTGGAATCTGCGCGGCGGGCGGGCGAGTCACCGCCTCAACTGGCTTCTGCGCTGAAGCCACAGCCGCGGGCTGAGCTGTTGCATCCGCCACTGGAGCCTTCGCTCTTGCCACGAGCGTTACCGCCGGAGCGTTCTGCTCCTTGCTCTTCACAAAAACCGTGAAGACTCCGGGCGCGTCCTCAACCGTGGCCGTTCCGCAGAGATTCGGCGCGCTCACTCCATCGCGGCGAATCAGCTCCACGCTGAAGCTCTCCCCGCGCGGGTTGGCCTGGCAGAGCTGCTTTTTGGCGACCCAGACCTGCAGCCAAGGCAGATTTGCCAACTGCTTGGGCAGATGCACCTGACCATGCGCGTCGGTAAGCAATTCCGCGCGATAGAGTTGGCCGTGCAAATCGCCCTGGTCATAGCCGGCAAGCAACACCAGATGCAAATGAGCGAGCGGCTGGCCGTCCTTCCCGCCAAGGATACGTACAGTGATGGGCTCGTTGTGGACCACAGGAAAGGTCTCATCCGCGCCGCATAGGGTTGCGGTCAGCAGAACTATTCCGGCAGCAAGAGAGAGTGAGAGGGGTCTAATCAAGAGTGGCACCTAATAGACCTATCGGCGCAACAAACCCTTACCTAGAGATTTTACTGACCTTTTCCCTGCGCGACCATTTGTTTTCTTACGTTTCCGAATCTGGCGAGCGCGCTCCCTGCCGGATCTCCGCCGAATGTTCTACGATAGCCAAGTGACCTTCGCTGCCGCCCACTCCCCCACTCTCCTCGTTCACGGTGGCGCATGGGCCATCCCCGCCGACGCCGCTGCCGCCCACCTGGCCGGCGTCCGCAAAGCCCTTGAAACCGGCTACGCAATCCTCTCCCGCGGCGCATCGGCCCTCGATGCCGTCGAAGCTGCCGTCACCGTTCTTGAGGACGACCCCACCTTCGACGCCGGACGCGGCAGCTTTCTCACCTCTGACGGCCGCGTTCAGCTCGATGCCCTCCTCATGGACGGCGGACGCATGAAGGCCGGCGGCGTGGCTTGCGTCGAACGACTCCGCAACCCCATTCAGGCCGCTCGGCTGGTCCTGGAAAAAAGTCCTCACGTCTATTTCGTAGGCGACGGCGCCGAGCAGTTTGCCCAGGCCCACGGCATGACCCTCATCGACAACGCCGAGCTGGTTCTCGACCGCGAGCGCGAGCGCCTCGCCCATGCCAAGCTCCGCGAGTCCGCCGGCCTCGGCGACGATACATTCTCCGGTCCTGAAGCGATCCCGCACCTCGTGCTCCACGACGACAAAAGCCCGGAAACCGCCTTCCCGCCGCGTCTGAACAGCCACGACACCGTCGGCGCCGTGGCTCTCGACGCGCAAGGAAATCTCGCCGCCGCCACCTCCACCGGAGGCACGCTCAACAAAACTCCCGGCCGTGTCGGCGACTCCTCCCTCATCGGTTGCGGCTGCTACGCCGACAATCTCTCCGCCGCCGTCTCCCTCACCGGCTGGGGCGAGCCCATCATGAAGCTGGTCCTCGGCAAGTGGGCCACCGACCGCGTCGCTGCGGGCACAGCTCCTGAAATCGCCGCCCGCGAAGCCATCGCCTACCTCTTCAACCGTCTCGGCGGCCACGGCGGCATCATCTTGTTAGGCCCCGACGGCCGCTTCGGCCTCGCCCACAACACTCCCGCCATGGCTTGGGGCCTCGCCACTTTCAAAGGCCTCAAAACCGGCCTCACTATTTAATACCTTCGTTCCTCTATCCGCTGTAATCTATGAGCGTAAAGAACCTTTATCATATGCAAGGAAAGGTGGCATTGGAACAATGAAGATCGGGTTCTATTTCTTTTTTGCAATCTCCGCGTTCTTCTTCGTCAGAACTATACGAGCTATCTGGAGACTCGTCGCAGAGAGCAAAATTCTAGAATCGAAGGTGCGCTTCAATCGCTTCAATTGGACACCTGCCTTGAAAGTGCATCGCATCGTATATCCGGAGAGCCCTGTTCGGCGCCAGATATTTACTGGGTTCTTGATCACATGGGCTTTCATGATTGTGGCATTGGTTTTTCTAGTCTATTCACAAACTCATGTCTTGGTTACTCATTAAATCGTTGTTTTCTGACCCCTGATCTCTGACCCCTATCCCTGCCATAATCAAGACATGCTCGTCCTCGCCTCCGCCTCGCCTCGCCGCCGCGAACTCCTCATTCAGGCCGGCTACTCCTTCGAGGTCCATCCCGCCGACATTCCCGAGGACCCACTCCCCAACGAAGACCCCACAGCCTACGTCACCCGCCTCGCCCGCGAAAAAGCCGAAGCTGTCTTTGCCGAACTCTCCTCCAAAAGCTCCACCCCACCGCAGGTGGTCCTCGCCGCCGACACCACTGTAACCCTTGACAACCAAATCCTCGGCAAGCCAGTCGACCCTGCCGACGCCGCCCGAATGCTCCGTCTCCTCTCCGGCCGCACCCATCAAGTCATCACCGGCGTCGCCCTCCTCACCGCAACCTCCACACAGGTCGCCTCCGAGACCACAGCCGTCACCTTCATCTCCCTCTCCGACAAAGATATAGCCGCCTACATCGCCACCGGCGAGCCCATGGATAAAGCTGGAGCCTATGCCATCCAGGGCCGCGCCGCCCGTTGGATTCCACGCATCGATGGCGACTATTTCAACGTCGTCGGCCTTCCCATCACCCTCGTCTCCGCCCTCCTCGACTCCCGCTGACATTCTTCTCGACTCCGCCCCGTCTCCGATGTAAAATTCTCGCAATCTTTCTACCATCTCGCTACAGGTCTCTAATTGTCTGCTGCCAAAGGAACGTCTCATGCGGATTACTGCTCTTGTGCGTCATCTCCCCCTGCTTCTCGCCCTCACATCGCCGGCTCTTCTGTTCGCGCAGTTCCAGCAGCCCACCGATGAAGAACTCAAGATGACCGCCGACCCCAAAGCTCCCGGAGCCGCCGCCGTCTACCTCAACGTCGAGGAAGTCACCAGCGATCAGCTACACTACCAGTCCTTTTACGCCCGCATCAAGGTGCTCACCGAGAAGGGCAAGGAGCTGGCTACCGTCGATGTCCCTCCCTACCTGCGCGGCACATCCAAAATCACCGACATCAAGGGCCGCACCATCCACTCTGACGGAACCATTATTCCCCTCGTCGGCAAGCCCGCCGATCTGTTGGTCGCCAAGGTAAAAAACAAGGAAGGCGATCAGCTGCAGGTCAACCGCAAGGTCTTCACACTGCCCAGCGTAGAGGTCGGAAGCATCCTCGAATACACCTATCAGATCCAGGATGACGATAATATGTCATCCTCTCCGCACTGGGAGATTCAGCGCCCCTACTTCGTCCACAAGGCGCATTACTCCTTCCTGCCCTTCAAGGCCTTCCTGCCCGGCATCCAGAATCAGACCAGCATGTATATGGAGGATGAACATGGGCGCGTGATCAACACCCTGATCTGGTGGCCCAGGCTTCCGGAGGGCGTGACCGTGAAATCTGACGCCACTGGCCATTACAGCGTCGATATCACCGATGTTCCACCCACTCCCGACGAAGAGTGGATGCCGCCTATCGAGAGCATTCGTTATAGAGTCTTTTTCTATTACAAAGCCGCCAGCAGCGCTCAGGAATTTTGGATCAACGACGCCAAGCTCTGGTCCAAGGACGTGGATCACTTTGCCGAGCCCTCCAGCCGTATCCGCGAGGTAGTCTCCGGCCTTATTGCTCCCGGCGATAGCGAGCTCGACAAGGCAAAAAAGCTCTACAAAGCCGTTCAGGCCCTCGATAACACCGACTATTCCCGCAAAAAATCCGATGCTGAAATGAAGCAGCTCCACTTGAAGACCGCCAAGCACGCCGAGGATATCTGGGTGCAGAAGAGCGGCGACAGCGAGGACATCGCCCAACTCTATCTGGCCATGCTGCACTCCGCCGGCCTGACCGCCTACGCCAACAAGGTCGTGAATCGCCAGCAGGGCGTCTTCGATATCTCCTACTTATCCTTGTCCCAGCTCGACGATACCCTCGTCATTCTCAACACCGGCGGCAAGGAGATCGAGCTCGACCCCGGCGAAAAGATGTGCCCCTTCGGGACCGTCAACTGGAGGCACTCCAGCGTCGGCGGCCTTACGCAGTCCGCTAAGGGCGTCGGGTCAGTTACTACCGCCGCGCAGCTATATCCCGATAACAAAACCCTGCGCATCGGAGAAGTCAATCTCGATGCCCACGGCACCCTCACCGGCAACTTCCAATTTGTCATGACCGGCCAGGAGGCTCTCTACTGGCGGCAAACCGCCCTCAGAAACGATCCCGAAGAACTCAAAAAGCAATTCGACCGTAACAGGCTGGAGTCCATCTTCCCCGACGGTGTCGAGGCTCACGTCGATCACTTCCTCGGGCTCGATGATCCCAATGTAAACCTGATCGCCGTCATCAATGCAAAAGGCACCATCGGCGCCGCTACCTCCAAACGCCTCATGCTCCCCGCCTTCTTCTTTGAGACCCGCGGCAAGCAACCCTTCGTCGCTCAGGAAAAGCGCACGCAGCCCGTGGATATGCAATATGGCAATATCGTTACCGACCAGGTCACCTATCACCTCCCCGCCGGCTTCACTGTCGAGGGCGCCCCTCAAGACAACAAGATTGCCTGGCCCCAACACGCCATGCTGACCGTCAAATCCGTCTCCGCTCCCGGCCAGATCACCATCGCCCACGCCCTGGCCAGCGCCTTCACCTTCGCCAAGCCAGAGGAGTACCAGGACCTGCGCGGCTTCTATCAGAAGATCGCCGCCGCTGACCAGGCGCAGCTCGTGCTCTCGAAATCCCCTGCCGCTGCAACTCCCGCGCCGGACACAACGCTGCCCGCGCCGAAAGGAAACTGATGACCTCGCAATCCATGGTTAGCGAGTTACATCCGGAGAACAACAGGCCGCATGACAGGAATAACTTCCGTGCCCCTGTCATGCTGAGCGAAGCGCAGCGCAGTCGAAGGACCTGCTTCCCGTCTTTTCGCGAAAGGGTGGGAGGCCTTGCGCTCCTGTTCCTCTTCTTCGCCTCGCCGACCCTACTGCACGCCCAGTTCCAGCAGCCCACCGACGAAGAACTCAAGATGACCGCCGACCCCAAAGCTCCCGGAGCCGCCGCCGTCTACCTCTACCGCGAAGAGATCACCGACGAGCAGGATCGCTACCATAGCTTTTACGTGCGCATCAAAGTGCTCACCGAAAAGGGCAAGGAACTCGCCACGGTCAACATCCCCTATGTCCCTGGCGCCGACAAGGTCACCAAGATTGAAGGCCGCACCATCCACGCCGATGGAACCGTCATTCCTTTAACCGTCAAACCCGACGACCTCATGGATTTCAAAGCCAAGAACTATCAGGTCAATAGCGTGGTCTTCACCCTGCCCAGCGTTGAAGCCGGCAGCATCCTGGAATACCGCTATCGTTATAGCGGCGCTACCTTCGTCCCCACCTGGTGGATTCAGCAGCCATATTTCGTTCACAAGGCGCACTACTCTTACCATCCCGACTTATACGGCTCGCTCGGCCTGATGACTGCGACTCGAATCGAAACCGGTGAAAAGGTGGTTAAAGACAAAAAGGACAATTTGACGCTGGACATCGCCGATGTCCAACCCGAGCCCACAGAGGACTGGATGCCGCCTATGAACTCCATCCGATGGCGCGTCGAGTTTTACTACACTCGCGTCGACACCGCCAAGGAGTTCTGGGAGAAAGCGCAAAAAAACTGGGCTGAGTGGGTGCGCGACTTCATCAACCCATCCGGCCGTATCAGGAAAGCCGTCGATGAGATTGTCGCCCCTAATGACACCGACGAGCAGAAGGCCGCCAAAATCTACGCCGCCGTGCAGAAGCTGGAAAACACCCGCTTCACCCGCACGAAATCCGAAGCCGAGCGCAAAAAAGAAAAGCTGAAGGACATCAACAAAGGCGAAGATGTATGGAAGCAGCAGCGTGGTAACGATGATGAAATTGCGTTGCTCTACGCTTCACTCGCCCGCGCCGCCGGCCTCAAGGTTTGGCCCTTGAAACTGGTCGATCGCAGCCGCGCCCTCTTCGATTACACCTATCTTTCCCCTGGTCAGTTAGACGATTACATCGTGGTTGTCGAGCTGGGCGGCAAAGACGTTTACCTCGATCCCGGACAGAAAATGTGCCCCTTCGGCATTCTGAACTGGCAGCACACCGTAGCCTCCGGCTTCCGGCTCAAGGAGAAAAGCGCCGATTTTGCCTCCACACCTGCCGGCCCGTACAAGGATTCAACCGTGATGCGTATCGCCAATCTCAGCATCGACGAGACAGGAAGCTTGAATGGATCCGTCAACATCGTGATGACCGGCCAGGAGGCCCTCCACTGGCGCCAGTTGGCTCTCGGAAACGACGTGGAAGAGGTGAAGAAGCAATTCAACGAATCCATTCAGGACGAACTCCCCGAAGGCGTGCAGGCCGACTTCGATCACTTCCTGGGTCTCGACGACCCCGGCGTCAAGCTCGTCGGCGTCATCAAGGTCAGCGGCAACCTGGGTTCGGTGACCGGCAAGCACTTTCTCCTTCCCGGCCTCTTCTTTGAATCTCGTGCCACGCATCCCTTCGTCGCGCAGGATAAGCGCCTCGCCCCTATCGATCTTCACTACGCCAAAATGGAGCAGGACAGCGTCACGCTTCACCTGCCCCCCGGTTACTCCGTTGAGAGCGCGCCGCAAACCACCGACATTAACTGGACTAATCATGCCGTGCTACGGATTCATTCCGCCGCAAAAGACGGCTCGGTCGAAGTGGCGCGCATCTTCGCCCGCAACTTTGCTCTTCTCGACCCCAAAGAGTACAACGATATCCACGATTTCTACTTGAAAATCGCCGCCGCCGATCAGCAGCAACTCGTCCTCAGAAAAACGCCGCTCGCCGGCAAAGGAAACCAACAATGAAAATCTCGCTCTCTTCCGCTACTGCTCATTTCTTCGCCGCCGCGCTGCTCGTCGTTCTCTGCGCTCCCTGCCACGCCAACTGGTTCGGCGGCAAGCAGGATCCGCCGCAGTGGGGCCTTGACGCCGCCAAGACCCCCACCCCCGCCTACGCCAAGGATGCCGCCTCAGTCATCCTCTATGACGAGTACCTCGAGACCGTTGACGCCCAGGGTCGCGCCACCGAGCGCGAGCGCGAGGTCAGGCGCATCCTCAAGCCCCAGGGCCGCGGCGACGCATACTGCCTGGTCCCCTACGACGTGGACGAAAAAATCAATTACTTCCGCGAGTGGACCATCGCTGCCGACCAGAAGCAGTACCAGGCCCAGGACACGGACTTCATCGATGTAGGAGACCTCAGTCACTCCACCATGCTCTCCACCCACAAGGTTCGCGGCGTAAATCCTCCCGCCGCCGATGTCGGCGCCACCATCATTTGCGAGTCCGAAGAACTTCTTGCGCCTTATTTAAAGGAGACGGTTTGGCAAATTCAGAGTCACATTCCGGTCGTTTTCCAGGCTCTCGAGGTTGACCTGCCTGCCGGTCGCTCTCACTCCGAGGCGTGGCATAAATTCCCGCCCGTAAAGCCCGTCGAGGTCTCGCCCAACCACTGGCGCTGGGAGATCAAAGATATGCCCGCCCTCGACCTGCGCGACGTAAAGTCCCATCCCGAATGGGATGCTCTCGCCGCACGCATGTCCGTCCAGTGGGGCAATGCCGCCGTCGATGGCAAGGACAACCAGTGGCGAGCCATCGGCCAGTGGACAACCACACTGGAGGCAAACCGCCCCGACCCATCGCCTGAAATCACAGCCCAGACACAAAGTCTCATCGCCGGCGCACCCGACTTCTACGCCAAACTCAGCCGCATCACTGAGTACATCCAGAAAAACATCCGCTACTTCATCGTCGCGCGTGGCATCGGCGGCTTGCAGGCGCATCCTGCCGCTGACATCTTCCGCAATCGCTACGGCGACTGCAAGGACAAGACTACGCTGCTCATCTCCATGCTCCAGGTAGCAGGCATCCACGCCGTTTATATGCCCGTGGATAGCCGGCGCGGCGTCGTTGATCCCGATGCTCCATCCCTCTACGGCAACCACATGATTACCGCCATTGAGATTCCCGCCGACGTGCAGGACCCGCGTCTCAAGGCCATCGTCAAAGCCAGCGACGGCAAGCGCTACCTCATCTTCGATCCCACCGACGAGCGCACCCCGGTCGGCAATCTGCCCTCTGAAGAGCAGGGCAGCTATGGCATCCTTGCCGCCGGCGCATCCAGCCAGATCATCGCCCTGCCGGTACTCGATCCCGACGCCAACGGCTCAGAGCTCAAAGGCATTTTCACTCTCGCGCCCGACGGCACCCTGACCGGCTCCATCGATAGCTCTTCCATCGGTCCCAAAGGCGCCGATCTGCGCCAATTCCTCAAGTACACCGACGAAAAGGAGCGCCGCCAATACTGGGAAAAGTCCGTGGCTTACTCACTTCCCGGCGTCACCCTTGATACCTTTCAGTTCATTCAGCCGTCCGACCTGGACAAGCCCATCGAGTTTCACTACAAGGTGACCGCCCGCCAATATTCCCATCAGGCCGGTTCGCTCCTGCTGGTCCGTCCCCGCGTAGTCGGTTCCTATGCAGAGGCCTTCGACGACAAGCCGCGCGTCTATCCCATTGACCTCAACGCCACCGGCCGCTGGCGCGCCAGCTTCGACATTGCCATCCCTCCCGGCTACGTCGTCGATGAAATTCCAGATCCCGTCAGCCTCGACCTCGACTTCGCCAGTTACCACTCCTCCGTCTCGGCCAAAGACAATCTTCTCCACTACGAGCGCGAATACATCGTCCGACAGGTCGAGATTCCTCCCACGAAAGCCTCCGCCTTCCGCCATTTTGAATCCGTCATCCTTTCCGACGAAAAGAACGCCGCCGTCCTCAAAAAACAGTAACCCGTCATTCCTCCGCACAATTCTGGGTGCCCCAGGTCCCGATTTTTGGACCTGGGAATCCACCCAAATCATTTACGCTAATCAAGTCATGATTCGCTGGCTGGTCATCGGAATCGGCGACATCGCGCGCCGCCGCGTCATCCCCGCCATCCTTGCGGAGCCGCGCAGCCGCTTGCAGGCGCTCGTCACCCGCGATCCCCAGAAGGCCGCCGCTTACCCCGGCGCTGAGGTTTTCACCAACCTCGAAGTCGCTCTCCAGACCACCCCCATCGACGCCGTCTACGTTGCCTCGCCGGTAGCGCTCCATGCGCCTCAAACCATCGCTGCCCTCAGCGCCGGCAAACACGTCCTCTGCGAGAAACCTACCGCCCTTAACCTCGCTGCCGCGCAATCCATGCTCGCCGCCGCACGCGCTCACCAGCGCCTCTTCGCCGTCGCCTATTACCGCCGTCTCTTTCCCAAGCTCATCCGCACCCGCCAGCTCATCGCCGAAGGAGCCATCGGCCAGCCCGTCCTGGCCGAGGCCAATTGTCATGAATGGCGCAGTAACGACGCTCCCGACGGAGCCAGAAGCTGGCTCTTCAATCCCGACCTGGCCGGCGGAGGCCCGCTCTTCGACACCGCCTGCCATCGCATCGACGCCCTCAACTTTCTCTTCGGCGAGCCCGCCCGCGCCACCGGCCTGCTCTCCAACGCCGTTCACCAAACAGCCGTCGAGGACTCCGCCACCGTCCTCATACAATATCCTCCCGGCATCCACGCCGCGGTCGATGTGCGCTGGAACTCGCACATCAACCGCGACCAGTTTCGCGTCATCGGAACCGAAGGCGAAATCAATCTCGATCCGCTCGGCGGCCCCATTCTCAGAGTCGGCAATCGCGAAGAATCGCTTCCCTCCCACGACAACATCCACTATCCCTGCATAGAAAACTTCGTTTCCGCCATCCTCGACGGAACGCCCCTCGCCTGTTCCGGTGAGCAAGCTCTCTGGACCGACCGCGTCTTGCAAACAGTCCTCGGCGCCAACCAGTCCCGTACCTGATTCTGCACACTCCGCTATTTTTGCATCGCATTTAGTGCAAAGCTGGGCCTATACTTCTTATAGAGAAGGAGTTTCTCCCCGGTTGCTGTCTCCTCCTCGTCTTACTATGGCCATGCAACTTACCCAGGATCGCGCTCCCAACTCGCCCGTGATCCCCGACCGCCTCTACTTCAAGATTGGCGATGTGGCCCGCATCTGCGGTGTCGAAACCTATGTTCTGCGTTTTTGGGAGACGCAGTTTCCCCAGCTCAAGCCCAACAAGAGCGGCACCGGTCAACGGCTTTACCGTCGCAATGATGTTGAATTAGCTCTCAAAATCAAGCAACTGGTTCACGACGAGGGCTACACGCTCTCCGGCGCTCGTCAGGCTCTGGAGCAGGCTCACTCCCGCAAGTCTCCTTCGCCCCAGGCCAAATTTGATTCAATCTCCCGCCGGCCCCTGCCGTCCGCCGTCTCCGCCCGGACTCTCTCCGGCCAGTCTCAAGAGGATCTCGGCGCAACCATCGCCCATGCCCGCGCCGAACTGCGCGAAATTGCCGGCCTGCTCGCCTCGCCTGAGCCGCAGCCCCAGCCTCCACGCCGTCGCGCTCGTCTGGCCACTATGCCCCCCAAGTCAGGCTCACTCTTCCCGCTCTAGAGATTTAACAATTTGCACGGACGGAGGGAGCAGGGGGCTTCAGCCTCCTGAATGAGTGCGAATACGCGCGCTTTTAGGCTCGGGCCGTTGCTGCTATTTCAGGACTTGCAGAATATGCAACTGAAATATTACCCCCGTTCAAAGCTCAGCGAAGCCGAGTTGATGCAGTAGCGCAGCCCCGTCGGCCGCGGTCCGTCCGGAAAAACATGCCCCAGATGTCCGCCGCACCGCGCGCACGTAACCTCAACTCGCCGCATTCCCAGGCTCACGTCTTCATGCTCCGCCACGGTCTTCGAATCCGCGGGCAGCAGAAAGCTCGGCCATCCGCATCCCGAGTCGAACTTCGCCCCGCTCAGAAACAGCAGCGCGCCGCATCCCGCGCAGTGGTAGTTTCCGCTCTCGTGATTCTCCGCCAGCGCGCCGGTAAACGGACGCTCCGTCCCTTTCTCGCGCAGCACGCGGTACTGCTCCGGCGTCAACTGCGCGCGCCACTCCGCTTCCGTGCGCACCACTTTTTCGGGCGTCTCGCTCATTGCAACCTCCTGAACCTTCCGCCCGTTAGATGCTCAAGGCTACTGGAACGAATCTGGCAGCCCAGCCATCAGATCTCCGCCACCAACTCAATCTCCACCAGCACATCCTTGGGCAGCCGCGAGACCTCAACCGTCGTCCGCGCCGGCGGCGCCACGCCATCTGCGCCCAGATACACGCCATACACCGCGTTCATGGCCGCAAAATCCTTCAGGTCCTTCAGGAATACGGTCGCCTTGACGGCCTTGGCCAGGCTCGTCCCCGCCTCTTCCAGAATCGCTTTCAGGTTTTCCAGCGCGCGCGTGGTCTGCTCGATAATGCCGCCCTCGACCACCTGCTGGTTCGACGGGTCCACGCCCACCTGCCCGGCTGTGAAGAGAAGATTGCCCGCGCGCACCGCCTGTGAATATGGCCCAATCGCCGCGGGAGCTTTATCGGTTGCGATAACGTGTTTGCTCATGCCCCCATTGTAGCGCCGCGCATCCGCATTTTCCCTTGCCCTTCCCACCCCCGGCGCGTCACACTGAAACAACATGATCTCCCCCCTCGCGACAGGAATCTCCGCCGGCATCGGCGCAGCCGCCGGACTCGGTCTGGCTGTGGGCTGCTTTGCCTATGCCTCTCTTTGGCCCGCCTCCCAGCTCTTCGGCTCCGCGCTCATCGCCCCTCCGCGCCCCGGCGAGCTCGCCCTCACCTTCGACGACGGCCCCAACCCCGCCTGGACGCCGCGCCTGCTTGACCTGCTCGCCCGCCGCGATGTACGCGCCACTTTCTTTCTCGTAGGCAGCCGCGCCCAGGCCGAACCAGAGCTAGTCCGCCAGATCGCCGCCGCCGGTCACCTCATCGGCAACCACTCCTGGACCCATCTCAACCTGGCCCTCGCCCCGGCTCGCCGCATCGAAGAGCAGCTCTCCCGCTCCAGCGATACTCTGGCCCAGCTTACCGGCGCGCCCCCGCGCTTCTTTCGTCCGCCCTTCGGAGCCCGCCGCCCTGAGACGCTGCGCATCGCACGCCGCCTCGGCCTGGTTCCCGTCCTCTGGAACGCCATGACCTCCGACTGGAAAAATCCCTCCGCCGACGCCATCGCCAACCGCCTCACCAATAAAATAGACCGCCTCTACCGCCGAGGCCAAGCCGCCAACATCGTTCTCCACGACGGCAGCCACACAGACCCCGCCGCCGACCGCGCACCTTCCGTAGCCGCCGCCGCGCAGTTGATCGCCCGCTACCAGCCCACACACCAGTTCGTCACCCTCGACGCCTGGGACTAGGGAGGTTATGAATCTAGTGAATCAGCGTGGTGCGGTCCGGCTCCAGAGTGCCGTTCTGTGTATGCACTGCTTTAAACGCCGCCTGCGCGGCCGCCAGTTCCGCCCGGCAAGCCGTCAACTGCGCCGACAGGTGAGCAAACTGCGACGCCAGTTGCAAACGCAATTCTTCTATGGCATTTTCCAGACGGTCATTGGCGGCAATCTGCTCCGTCTGGCTCACCTGCACACTTTTCAAATTGGGCAGGACAACGTCGGTAAGAATCTGGGTAAGAGATACAAAGGGATCAGTCATGAGAAGATTCTAAGGACAATCTGGAAAAAGCGCCTGATTACGGCTGCCCAACCATTGGTAATGTACGAATAGTTCCCTGCCAGCACACCTCCACGCAAAGCTCAACCGCCCTCTGGCTAAAATCTGGCGCAATTCCTGGTGAGGTTACACGACTGTAACCCCTGGACACCCTGTTTTTGCTAAAGTTTGGTAATGCACACCTTAGCGCGGTTTTCCCTTACGGCCCTCGTTTTTTCGGCCGGCGTTTTAGCGGCTCAGACCATCGATCTGCCCTCCAGCAAGCAGTTGATCGGAGAGATTCCGGGGCATCCGCAGCGGTTGAACAGCTTGCCCATCTCCATCGCTGTCTCTCCGGACTCGCGCTACGTGGTCACGGTGAACGCCGGCTTTGGCACCTTCGAATCGCAGTACATGCAGTCGCTGGCGGTGCTAGACACTCAAATCGCCACGCAAACCGGCGCCGTCGTGGATTTTCCCGACGACCGTACGCTGGTCCGCGCCAAGCAGACGCTTTACTCCGGCCTGGCCTTCAGCCGCGACGGAAATCACCTCTACGCCAGCATGGCCTCGCTTACCGATCCGCTGGCCAACGGCAAGGATGCAACCGGTAACGGTATCGTCGTGTACCGCTTCGATGCGGGCAAGATTACGCCCGAGCGCATCATTCCCCTGCCCCTCCAGCAGCTTGCTCCCGGCAAAAAATCTAAGCTCCCCGCCGGAACGGACAGCGACAAGGGCGTTCCCTACCCGGCGGCAATTTCGGTCATCGGCTCCGCGGCTTTTGAAAAACTTCTGGTCGCCGACAACCTCTCCGACGATGTTCTGCTGCTCGATGCCGCCAGCGGAAAAATTGAAGCGCGTTTCGACCTGGCCGAGAGCGATGCGGTGCCTTCCACTTACCCCATTGCCCTGGCTGTCTCCAAAGACGGCGCGCGCGCTTTTGTCGCTTTGTGGAATGCGTCGGAGATCGTAGAACTCGATCTGACCGGCAAAACAGTAGGCCGCAAGCTCGCCCTCCTCAAGCCGTCCAATCCGATGGCTCCCGGTACTCATCCTGGAGCTTTCGCGCTTTCGCCCGATGAGCGAACCCTCTACGTCGCTCTGGCCAATCGCGATGCCGTTGCCGCCGTCAACGTCAGCGCCGGGCAGTTCTCCGTGAAGGGCTACTTTGATACCCGCCTGCCGCGCCAGATCTACTTTGGCGCAGAGCCGGTGGCGCTGGCCGTCAACACCGACGGCACCCGCCTCTATGTTGCCAATATGGGCAGCGACGCCGTTGCCGTTCTTGACACGAAGATGCTGACTTCAAGGACAGCACGAAGCGCCATGGTCGAGCCTCTTGGCTTTATCCCCACCGAGTGGATGCCCATCTCCTTGGCTTTCTCCGGCAGCAAGCTCTATCTGGCCACCGACAAAGGCAAAGGCACCGGCCCCAATAACATGCCCCAGCCCCCCACGGAGGCAGCGAGAAATAGCCGCCTGCTGAGGCCTTTTACCTACATTGCCACGCTTCTCTATGGCTCTCTCGCCACACTGGATGCGGCTGGCATCGACAAGAATCTGCCGCAGTGGACTGAAACGGTACTCGACTCCAACCGCATGAAGGCAGCCGACGAGAAGATTGCCTTTGCCGGCGGCAAGCCGAATCCTATTCGCCACGTCATCTACATCCTCAAGGAGAACCGCACCTACGATCAGCTCCTCGGCGACCTCAGCAAGGATGGCAAGCCGGTTGGCAACGGCGACCCTAGCCTGGCCATGTACGGCGAGGCCATCACGCCCAATCAGCACAAGCTGGCCCTGCAATTCGGCGTGCTCGACAATTTCTACGACTCGGCTGAGGTCTCCAGTGGCGGACACGTATGGTCCATCGCCGGCATTGGCACCGACTACCTGGAAAAAACCTGGCAGTCGGCCTACCGCGGCGGACAGCGAACCTACGACTCTGAGGGCATGGTGGCCAACGCCAATCCGCTGCTGCAGAAAATTCCCGATGTAAGCGATCCCGCCAGCGGCTATATCTGGAACAATCTCGCCGCCCACGGCAAAACCTACTACCACTTCGGCGAGTACATCTCCTCTATCTTTTGCGAAGCGCCCAAGGTTACGGACCCGCAAGCGGGAGCAATGCTACCCGGCAGCCACTGCCCGCGCAACGCCGTCGTACCCGGCGAGAACTTCCCTCCCGAGTGGGGAGGCGGCGTGAACAAATGGCCCTGGGCAGTTCCGCTGCTGGCCTCCAACACCGCAACGAAGCAGGAGTTGGTGGGCCACTTCGCCGCCGAGGCCCCGGACTTCAACCTGATGATTCCCGACCAGGTGCGCGTCGAGGTTTTCCTCCGTCACTTGAAGGCCTGGGTTGCAGATAAAGACACCATGCCCAACTTCATCCTCATGCGGCTGCCCAACGACCATACCCTCGGTACCCGGCCCGGTGGACCATCGCCCAAGTCCTCAGTCGCCGACAACGATCTGGCCGTCGGCCGCGTCGTCGAAGCCGTCTCCCACTCGCCCTTCTGGGACGATACCGCCATTTTCATCATCGAGGACGATGCCCAGAACGGAGGCGACCACGTGGACGCCCACCGTAGCATCGCTCTGGTTATCAGCAAATACTCCCCGCATGGCCCCTACAGCTCGCAGTTCCCCAGCGGCGCGCCTTATGTCGACAGCCGCTTCTACTCTACCGTCAGCATGATTCGCACCATGGAGTCGCTGCTTGATCTCCAGCCCATGAACAACAACGACGCCTTCAGTTCGCTGATCTCCACGCTCTTCACCGGCCCCGGCGACCAGCCCGCCTACACAGCCGACTACGGGAACCGCGAAAACGGCCTCATCTACACCGCCAACCCCCAAGACGCCGCCGGTGCGCGCGAAAGCATGAAGATGGACTTCACCCACGCCGACCGCGCCCCCGCTGAAAAGCTGAACGTGATCCTCTGGAAAGACGCCATGGGAGACAAGCCCGTCCCCGCCATGCTGAAAGTTCGCCACAAGAAATCCACCACGGACGAAGACGATTAAGGGAGGTATATTCACTTCCACAAAAGCTCCGTGCCAAAACCATTCCGCGTTTTATGCGGAAAGGGTGGGAAACCACGAAGCCGAACCCAGCTCTCGCTCATCCAATAAACTATGGCCATGACCAAGCGCATCGGCATCCATCTGGGCACAACGGGCGGCGCATCCAACGCCGTCGAGCGGGCGCGGGAGATTGGCGCCAACACCTTGCAGATTTTTTCCGCCAGCCCGCGCATGTGGCGCGCACCCAAAGTCGATCCCAAACAATGCGCCCGCATGAAGGAATTGCGCGCCAAACTCGATGTCGGCCCGCTGGTCATCCACACCAGCTACTTGGTCAACGTCTGCAGCCAGTCCGATGAGATTCGATCGAAAAGCATCGCCGCCTTCCGCGGCGAGATCGAGCGCGCCCTGGCCCTGGGCGCAGAGTACCTCGTGCTCCATCCCGGCTCATGGAAGGGTCTCACCCGCGACGAGGGCCTCAAGCTGGCCGCGGACTCCATCACCAAAGCCATCGACGGCTTGCCCTGGCAGGAAACTCCCTTCCACATTCTCATTGAAAACACCGCAGGAGCGGAGTTCTCTCTCGGCGGCAGCTTTGAGCAGGTAGCCGAGTTGGTCGAGCGGCTCGAGCCAACCGCCCCGGTCGCCGTCTGCCTCGACACCTGCCACACTCACGTCGCAGGCTACGACCTGGTTACCCCCGAAGGCTATGAGCAAACCATCCAGCAGGCCGCCGCCACCGTCGGCCTTGATGCCGTGCGCGTCTGGCACATGAACGACGCCAAGGCCGAGCGCGGCTCCAAGCTCGACCGCCATGAAAACATCGGCCAGGGCAAAATGGGCCTGGAACCCTTCCGCCGCCTGCTCAACGACCCCCGCTTCGCCCACGCCGCCTTCATCGCCGAAACCCCAGTCGAAGTGCCCGGCGACGAGGAGCGCAATGTAAAGGTTCTGTTGAGCTTGGTGAAATAATTCCTTTGCATTTGTACTATTGCGCGGTACAATAGCTCATCAGGACGGCTGCCGCATGATTCTTGGCTTCCGAGATCGCTGGTTGCGAGAGTTTTTCCTTCACAACCATTCCAGCCGGAGCATTCCGTCGAATCTGGAGTCGCGGCTGTTCAGAAAGTTGCAGTTGCTCGATGACGCAACGTCGGATGCTGACATGCGAGTACCGCCAAGCAATCATTTTGAAAAGCTGCGCGGAAATCTAGACGGATGGCATTCCATCCGCATCAACGACCAATGGCGGCTGATCTTCCGATGGAACGGCGGCAGAGGCGAAGCTGCAGAAGTTTATCTCGACAGTCATATGTACCGGTGAGGAGTGATTATGCTGAGCACGGAACGCAAGCCTGTAAGCGTGGGTGAGATGCTTACAGAGGAGTTTCTGACTCCCATGGGCCTGACGCAGGGCGCACTGGCCAAGGCGATGGGAGTCGAGCGCAAGCTGGTCAATGAACTGTGCAATGACCGCCGCACCGTCACTGCCGACACTGCGCTGATGCTGGCCCGCGTCTTCGGCAACTCGCCGGAGTTCTGGCTGAATGTGCAACGCCGAACGGACTTGTGGGAGGCACTGCACACGCCCAAGCGGCGTCAACGGATCGAACAGGCGCGGGCATTGCAAGTAGCTGGATAGATTCCCGTCAACCATATTTCCCTATGGTTCATTCCGAAATCCCGCTTGCATTCTCCGCCGCGCGGCGTAAAACTGCTTGTGTCGTCAAATCGGGCGTAAAAGGTGAGTTATGCGCGTGAGCTTCGGTATGGTCATTGTGTGTGCAGCAGCAGCGGGTTTGGCTCTGCCGGTTGCAAGCCAGACTCTCAGGAGCAGGGTTACAACGGTGACCATGGGGAATCCTGCGCCCGTCGCGCAGTTGCCTTTCACTGCGGAGTATAAGATTACACGCGTCCAGACGCTGGCTAGCGGAGCCACAATCACCCATGAATCTACCGTTGTGGTTGCTCGTGACTCGCGGGGCCGCCGGATGGATACGACGACGGACGTTCCATTACCGGGAGAGCAGACGCCCGTGACACGCGTCAGCGTCTCTGATTCCGTGGCGCGAACCAACAGCAATTGGACCGTTCCAGGCAAGAAGGCGACGGTTGTGGCCATGTTCGCGCCCGGCGCGCCGCATTATTGCGCACATCCCGCTTTGTCCGCTGCTCCTCACGTACCCGCTATCCCGTATGCTAAGCCCACTACAGAAGACCTAGGAACCCAGACCTTCCAAGGAATTGAGGCGCATGGCTATCGAGTCACCTCAATTATACCGACTGGCGAATTCGGAAACGATCAGCCGCTAACGAGCATTACTGAGACGTGGACGGCAACAGCTCCCGGCTTGAGACGTTTTGTGGCGCACGAGGTGAAGGATAGCCCGTTTATAGGTAAGATAATCAGGGAACTCACGAACTTCACCCAGGCCGAGCCGGATGCATCCGTCTTCCAGACGCCTGCGGACTACGAGATCGTGAACAAGCCAGCGCCCGGATCTGCTTGCCCTGCCGATGAAGGGACGGAGTCTCCCACGTCCCCCATTCCGCCGTCGCCACCACCCACGCAATAAAGCCGAGCCATTTACACTTGAAGTGTTATGGCGGAAGAGAACGAACTGCGTTACGACCCAGCAACGATTGAACCCAAATGGCAGCAGCGATGGGCTTCGAACCCCGCGCTCTATGCGGCCGAGCCTGCCTCATGCGGCAAACCCAAGTACTACGTGCTGGAGATGCTGCCTTATCCCAGCGGCCAGTTGCACATGGGTCACGTGCGCAACTACTCCATCGGCGACGCCCTGGCCCGCCACATGTGGATGCGCGGCTACAACGTGCTCCATCCCATGGGGTGGGACGCATTCGGCCTGCCCGCCGAAAACGCCGCGCTCAAAAACAACACCCCTCCGCGCCAGTGGACCCTCGCCAACATCGCCGCCATGAAAATCCAAATGGACCGGCTCGGCCTGGGCTACGACTGGGCTTGCGAAATCGCCACCTGCCTGCCGGAATACTACCGCTGGAACCAGTGGTTTTTTCTCCGCATGTACGAAAAAGGCCTGGTATACCGCAAGAAGAGCAAGGTGAATTGGTGCCCGGAGTGCGCCACTGTGCTGGCCAACGAACAGGTCATCGATGGCTGCTGCTGGCGGCACGAAACCACGCAAGTGGACCAGCGCGATCTCGTGCAGTGGTTCTTCCGCATCACCGCCTACGCCCAGGAGCTGCTCGACGGCCTCGACAAGCTGGACGGCTGGCCGGAAAAAGTTCGCACCATGCAGCGCAACTGGATCGGCCGCAGCGAAGGAACGGATGTCGACTTTTTCCTTGCGGAAAAAGTCGACGAGGGAACAGGGAACAGGGAACAAGGAACAGACCAAACGCGCATCCGCGTCTTCACTACACGCGTGGACACCATTTTCGGCACAACCAGCGTGCAACTGGCCCCTGAGCACGAACTCACCAGGCAATTCGCCGCCGCCGACCCCAAACTCAAAGAGCAAGTCGACGCCATGATCGCCGAGCAGAAGAAAGCGCGCGAGGCAGACGACCTGGGAGCAATCGAAAAGCACGGTGTGCCCACAGGCCGTTTTGCCATCAATCCCTATAACAACCAGCGCGTGCCCATCTGGGTGGCCAACTACATCCTGGCCGATTACGGAACCGGCGCCATCATGAGCGTTCCCGGCCACGATGAGCGCGACTTCGAGTTCGCCACAAAATATAACCTGCCCATTGTGCAGGTGATCAAGCCGTCCAACCCCACCGTGCTGCAGGAGTTACCTTTCCTCTCCGAAGAGGGCGTGCTGGTCAACTCCGGCAAGTACGACGGACTGAGTTGTGAGGAAGCGCAGAAGCGCCTCCAGGAGATTGCCGTCGCTCAGAATTTCGGCGAGCCCAAGGTCACCTTCCGCCTCAAGGACTGGGGCGTGAGCCGGCAGCGCTTCTGGGGCACGCCGATCCCCATTATTCACTGCGAGAGCTGCGGTCTTGTGCCGGTTCCCGACGACCAGTTGCCGGTAGTGCTGCCCGAGCAGATTGAGATTACCCAGCAAGGCGGTTCGCCCCTGAGCCGTGTGCCGGAGTTCGTCAACGTCCCCTGTCCCAAATGCGGCAGCGCTGCCAAACGCGAAACCGACACCATGGACACTTTCGTCGATTCCAGTTGGTACTTCTATCGCTACACGGACGCGAAGAACGCTAAGGCGCCTTTTGATTCATCGAAGGCGCAGTACTGGTTCCCCATCGACCAGTACATCGGCGGCGTTGAGCACGCCATTCTGCACCTCATCTATTCGCGCTTCTGGACCAAGGTGATGCGCGACCTGGGCCTGATCGTCAACGATGAACCGGCTCGCCGCCTCTTCACGCAGGGCATGGTCATCAAAGATGGCGCCAAAATGTCCAAGTCCAAGGGCAACGTGGTCTCGCCCGACGATATGGTGGCCCGTTACGGCGCTGACGCCACGCGCATGTACGCCCTGTTTGCCGCGCCGCCTGACCGCGATCTCGACTGGCAGGAGGATGGCGTCGCCGGAGTGAGCCGCTTCCTGGCCCGTGTCTGGCGGTTGACGACAAAGTATGCGCCGCTGGCCCGCTCCGCCCCAAAGATCCAGTCCAAATCGCAAAACGGCGGAGCTCAAATGCTGCGTAAGCTGCATCAAACCATCGCCAAAATCACTTTGGACTTTGAGGACCGCTGGCATTTCAACACTTGCGTCGCAGCCATCATGGAGCTGGTCAACGAAATTCAGGCCGCCGACGCGCAAATCACAGCAAGCGAAGTTCCGGCCCCAGTGGTGCGCGATCTGCTGCGCTCTCTGGTCCTGCTGCTGGCGCCTTTTGCGCCTTACCTTGCCGCAGAGCTCTGGGAAGAACTCGGCGAGAAAGGTTCGGTCTTGCGCGCTCCCTGGCCCGTCAGTGATCCCGAGCTGGCTAAAGAAGACGAACTCGAAATTCCCGTTCAGATCAACGGCAAATTGGTCAACGTAGTTCGCGTAGCCGCCGATGCCAGCGCCAAGACTCTCGAGGCCGCGGCTCTCGCCGACGAAAAGGTCAAGTTACGCATCGCGGGCAAAACGGTGGTGAAGGTCATCGTCGTTCCCGGCAAGCTGGTGAACCTGGTGGTGAAGTAGCATGAGCGCACCTCTGCGAGGGACCCAGTCGCTGGTCGGCCAAATGGGCTGGGTCTTCGCGCATCCTTCACTCACCGCGTTGGAAGTGCTCTGGCGCTGGACCTTCGGCCTGCCGTTCCTCTTACTCTGCTGGATACAAGTCCAGAAAATTCTCGCCGCGCTGCCGCCCGACTCCACAGGTCTCACTACCCTCGACCCGCAGAACCCCTGGGTGGCCGTGGTGCAGCTCGGCAACGTCTGGGCGCTTTATCAGCCGCACGTGGCAGCCGTTTTGCATTGGCTTCTGCCGGCAGCCGTTGTGGTCTGGGTCGTCGTCTCCGGCCTGGGGCGCGGCTTTCTCCTCAAGAGAATGGTCCCGTCGCTTCGCTTCCGCCCTGTCGCTCTAATCGTCCTCCAGGCCGCATGGCTGGCGCTCTTCCTTCTCACCTGCTTTTGTTGGCTCCGCTCCATCGCCTGGGTCGCGGCCACAACCATTACCCCCGCCGCCGAACCCGACCTGATCGGCTACTCTATGGGGGTCATCTTCCTCTCGCTGGGGTTCTTCACCGCCTGGGCGCTCCTTAGTTGGCCCTTATCCATAGCGCCGCTGGTGATGCTGTTCGAAGATCGCTCCCCGCTCTCCGCCCTCGGTCAATGTCTTCGACTCGGCAAGCCCATGACGGCCAAACTGGTGGAGATCAACCTGGTGATGGGCATCGTCAAGCTGGCGCTCATCGTGCTGGCCATGGTGCTGTCGGCCGCGCCGCTGCCCTTCAGTGATCAACTGGGACAGGATGCATTGCACGTCGTCTGGGCCGCAGCAATCCTCTTCTTCCTCGTCGCCAGCGACTACTTCCAGGTAGTGCGCTTGAAGGGTTTTATCGAGTTCTGGCGCACCTTCCGAACACCGGAAGTCCATCCACATTTCCGCATGGCCAAATGATGCGATTTAAACCGGCTGATTCCGTCCGCATCGAAGATGACCCTCCATCGAGCATGTGTGTAGATTGGTTGACAAAGTCACGAACCAGCTTTTATGCTGATTCAACAGATATTACTCAGTGCAGTCTCTGGTGCAGAACAGCGCTCTCTAAGACCATGCCGGCCAGACTCTGGATAAGGCCCCGTAATTGGTGAAGAGTATCCGTAAAGATCTGGAGAAATATCTGTATGCGGATGAAATATCTGCACCCGGTTCATAAACCTTGTGTTGCTTGAGTTCAAATTCTGTCTAAGTCCGTACGTCGTCTCAATTTGGTCCCCTATTTCCTGAGACAAGTCTATGCTTTCCGCCTGAATCGCAAGGAGTGGGATGTGAACCATGCAGAAACATCGCCTGGCGTGACCATTGACACCCGGAACGAAGGCCGCAAAGCTGCCTGGTTTACGGGCCGTTTTCTGGTCGGTTTTGCTATCCTTTGGGCTATCTTCTACGGCCTGTTCAGGGCCTTTCCGTGTCTTAGTAACGGTGCTGGGGTCATCTATAGCTCAAAACTTGACCAGGAATTGCATAGTTCCATCTTTCCCGCGAACCCTGGCACTCGCCGTGTCTTGATGTTCGGCGATAGTAGGGTACTGGCGGGATTTGTCCCGGACATCTTCGATCATCTGGCGGCCGCGGATGGTTTGAATATTACTTCCTATAACTCTGGATACCCTGGAATAGCGACTTTTGTGCCTCAACTAAAGATAATGGTTGAGAACAAATCGAATGTCCCGGAAGTTCTGCTATTGACAAATCCGTGGGAATCTACCGTGCACGGCTTTAACGCGTTCCACCCGCTGCCGGACGATCACGACATCGTGGATCGTCTTTTCCCGTTTAGAAATCTGCTTCGCGACTCTCTCAGCTTTCTCATTACCTCAAGGGAACATGGTGGTGTGCTTAATTTCTATCGTGAGTCTCGGTTGAGTGTCGCTAAGATGCTTCAGGATCGCGGTTATTATTTCGTCGTCGAACAAAGTCACTACCCGAACAACAGTTTGCCGGATAACTTCCATCTAAGTTCCGACCAGCCGGATGCTGTCGCTTTGCGCAATGCCGATGTCGACAGCAGTCAGTTATTGGAATTCAACGAGATTATCCGCAAGCATCATATCCAATGCTATTTCGTTCCCAATTATTTGCGCGAAGGCTCGCAAGCGCCTGCACCTGCAGTTGATGGTTCATTTGAAGTCATACTCGAGCGCTACACTTCTTGCAGGATGCTCGGTCCCGATTACTATCTATATCCCAATCATCTGTTTTCCGATGTAATGCACCTTAACCCCGAAGGCGCAAAAGTCTACACTGAGGTGCTCTATCGCCTTCTCGCCAAACCGGCGCTGGAGCGCTGAGGATGCTTTTCAATACCTTCCAATTCCTCCTATTCTTTATCGTTGTCTGGATATTGTTCCTGGCTTTGCGGGGCACACCGCGCAAACTGCTCCTGCTGGCAGCCAGCTACTACTTCTATATGTGCTGGAACGCCAAGTACATTCTTGTAATCATGGGCATCACGCTTATTGATTATATTGCCGGCGTCCTGATAGAGAAGAGCGAGCGGAAAGAATCCAGAATATTCTACCTGGGCCTCAGCCTGTTCTGCAATATTGGATTGCTGGCTGTTTTCAAATACTTCAATTTTCTAAGTTTGTCGGCCACTGGATTTCTCCATTCTGTCGGACTGGGGTTCAACGCGCCCCTGCTCAATGTACTTCTCCCGGTGGGACTGTCGTTCCACACCTTCCAGGCCATGAGTTATACCATCGAAGTTTACAACCGAAAAGCGCCGGCGGAAAAAAATCTCCTTAACTATGCGCTCTATGTGGCATTCTTTCCCCAGATGGTCGCGGGCCCCATCGAAAGACCAAATCAACTATTGCCTCAGTTTCACCACGACCCGCACCCCGGGTTCGAACGTATTCGCTCCGGTATTGAACACGCGCTCTGGGGCCTGTTCAAGAAAATGGTGATTGCGGATGCGCTTTCTGGTTACGTAAACCTGATATACAAAGCGCCAGAAAACTATTCTGGCGCTGACCTCACGTTGGCTACGTTGGCTTTTTCCTTGCAGATCTATTGCGACTTCTCAGGATATTCTGATATCGCGCTCGGAGTTGCCCGAATCATGGGATATGAACTGCGAGTAAATTTTGCACAACCTTACTTTAGCCGCTCGATTAGTGAATTCTGGCATCGCTGGCACATTTCACTTTCTACCTGGTTTCGCGATTATGTTTATATTCCTCTTGGCGGCAATCGTGTCAGGTTGCCGCGGTACTATCTCAATTTATTTGTAACCTTCTTGATAAGCGGGCTCTGGCATGGTGCAAACTGGACATTTGTTGCGTGGGGCGCAATGCACGGCAGCTTTCTGATTTTTGCCCAACTCACTTCCTCCCTTCGCCTCAAAGCTCGCAAGCTGCTGCTGCTCGACAGGGCGCCATTGCTGTTGGCTGCCTTACAGCGCCTTGTAACATTCACGCTCGTTACTTTCGCCTGGATCATGTTTCGCGCTCAGAATATTCGCTCCGCGGTGTACATCGCCACTCATCTTTTTCCTTTGTCGCATTTCAACTCGTATACTGTGGCGATCGGGGGTATTCCGCGCGCCAATACCCCGTTTCTGCTCTTCTTCATCATTACCATGTTTGTGGTTGAATGGTGGATTATGCATCCCCACCATGCGCCGCGCTTCTGGTCATACCCGCCGGCACGGTGGTGCTTCTTTTATGCCTGCATTTACAGCATCGTGTTTTTCGGAGTATTCGGGCATGTAGACTTCATCTATTTCCAGTTCTGAAGAGTTATGGATCCTGCGGTGAGGCTCAGAACACCTTCATGCGAATCACCAAATACTTCTTCGGGTCTTCACGGATGCCTTTAACCAGTTGCTGCGCCTGATCCAGCGTCTGGTCGGCATGGTCGTAGAGCGCGCGATTCTGCACCAGTTGCCCCAGCGTGCCCTTGCCCTCATTCATGCCTTGAAGAATCAAGTCCAGCCGGTTGATGGTGTCATCCAGTTTTGCCGCGAAGGCCGGGTCTTTGGCCATCATACCCAGAGCGCCTTTGCCGCTGTTGATCTCTGCCACCATCTGATTGACATTGGCGACCGCGGCGTTCAGGTTGTTGTAGAGCGAGTCGTCTTTGAGCAGCTTGCCGGCGCTGCCCTTGCCCGAGTCCAGCGCGGTGGTGATACGGTCCAGCCTGTCGACGGCCGAATTGGCGCGGGTGTAAAGCGTATCGTCTGTGATCAGCTTGCCCAGCGAGCCCTTGCCTCCTGCGATTGCGCCGGTAATGGTCTCCAGGTCGGTGGCAATGGTTTTAACTTTCCGGGCCAGTTCGGGGTCGTTGATCAACTCGCCGACGGCGCCATTCCTGGAATTCAGCGTATCGATAAGGGTGTCAACCTTAAGAAGCATCCCGTGGATCTCCACGATGGATTCATTGCTATTACGGACCACATCCTGGATGCTTGGTGATCCGGAGGCCCTCAATTCAGCATTGTTTACCGGAGGGGGTCCGCTGGCGTGGGCTGATCTGATATCAACGTAGCTGTCGCCCAGCACTCCCGCCTGGTTGATCGAGGTCGTCGAATCGGTGTGCAGGCCGCGCAGATATTCGTGGCCCACCCGCATGGTCACCTCCACCGGCGTTGGGTTGCGATCCGATACCACGCGGACATGGATCACGTTGCCGATGGTCACGCCTTCCAGCGTCACCGGCGCGCCATCCTTCAGCCCGGCGGCATTCTGAAAGTAGGAGCGGAGCACCAGTTTGCGCGCAAACAGTCCGCCGCTCGTGCTGGACATCAGAAGAATCAGCACGATCAGCACGGCCGTGGCCAACAGGACCAGCGCCCCCACTCTCAGTTGCGACCACTGAATCTCTTTGCGGCTTGGCACGGCACTCCCTTCTATTGAAAATGAAGCAGTTAATGCCTTGAGGATAGCAGAAAAAACTCCATCAGCGCCCATCCTCCAGCACCACGCTCGCCATGGCCAACTCGGCAGTGTGCGTTATGGAAAGCGCCGCGCGGCTGGCGCCCAAACGTGCTGCAAACCCGGCCGCGCGCCCGTGAAACTGGAGAGTAGGCCTTCCGCCGGGCTCGCGCGCAACCTCGATCTCCAACCAGTTCACGCCGTGGCTGATGCCTGTTCCCAACGCCTTGGCTCCGGCCTCCTTGGCGGCAAACCGCGCGGCAAAGCTCTCCGCGGATTTCCGCTTGCGCAGGCAATAACCCTGCTCCGCTGCGGTGAACACGCGGTCCAGAAACCGCTGCCCAAAGCGGTCCATGGACAGCTGAATGCGCCCTATCTCCACCAGGTCGATTCCAGTACCGACAATCATGCTGTCTATGAAGCTACATCATTTCCCTTTTGCCGTGCTTGCGCTCTCCTCGGGCGAGCCTTGTCGTGGCCTCGTTCTTCCGGCTTCCAATTACCTGCGCAGTGTACCTGGGCATCGCCACAAGCAGAGATGTCCCAAAGCAGGGCATCTTCCGTGCTACTCCGCAACAATCGTTATGCTGCGCTCCCCTGCTCCGATAAGGCAGGAGTGAGACAAATGCTCCCAACCCGCGACGCAGGACAAATGACGAGCATTCCCTGGGCCATGCAGATGAAGGCCATCTCCATCGAAGAGCCCTCGCGACTGGTCCAGACTCTCACCGGCGCAATCCTGGGCTGTGGCGGATGGGTTCTCAGCCGCGGAGCAAGCGATACCGGCACCGTGAATATGTTGTTTGAATTCGAGCGCCAAGTCTGCATCGATATTTACAGCATCATGATCGCAGCCGGCCTGGAACTGAGCCAGAGCGGCCACATCCGCTTTACCGAGCTGTGCCAATGCACGCGCAGCAATCAGCAGGAGTGCGGCACGGAGATCGCCAGTGTTGACCTGGAGATCCAGACCTTTCCCATAGATTTGATGCACCGCGCAAGCGCAGATCGATTAGCCTGACCGCCTGTACTTATTCTTTTGTAATGTTAATGAGTAGCCCAACGACATCCTGGTAGTGTTCCACGACCTTTGAATCCTTCACGTTCTTCAACAACACCGGATCGTCAAGTCCAGCCTCGCGCAATTTTGCCTCCCTGTCGGAGGGCTGGTTAAATTCGCAGACTAAATCCAGCATACCCAGCGCGAGCGAGTAAGGCTTCGAAAGGGCTGAACCCGCCTTTCCATCCTTAGATCCTGCATAGTTCGGGTCAGCGCCGGCCTTGAGTAGCGCTTTGACAATCTCCCCATTACCGTTCATGGCCGCGTAATGCAGCGCGCTCCAGCCGTTCGGCGAAGTGCGGCTATTCGCGTCGGCGCCCTTTCCGATGAGCTTGATGGCTTCCGCGGTGTTGTCGGTCTTGACTGCCGTCATCAGCGATTCCGGACTGGGCTTGCAGCCGGTAGCGGAAAAGAGAGAAAGCGTGAGAACAAAAAGCAACAACGGCCTGCATCTCATTGCAGCGTGTTTATCCTTTCAGGAGTTTGCCGATCCTGTCGTGCTTTTATCTCTTTTCGGAGGACAATGCTATGGAATAATCCTAAGGATTTACCTGCATTGAATACAGAATCGCTCTCCTGATGTTATCAAGCCGCTGTTTGCCGGGTCAACCAGCCTCCACCAGTCCATAACGGCGCTGCCAGGCCTCTTTCAGTCGCGCCCACACGCGCGCCCGCTCGGCTTCTGTTGCTTCGTTCCCAGCTCCTGATTGGCTGCCGGGCGCGTTGGCAAAGCGCGCCGCTTCCATCTTGGCCATCTCCAGCCACTTCCTGTCGCGCAACAGGTTGGCCACGCGAAAATCCGGCAGTCCCGCCTGCCGCGTACCGAAAAACTCTCCCGGCCCGCGCTGTATCAGGTCCAGCTCCGCCAGCTCAAACCCGTCTTGAGTGCGCACCATGGCGTTCAGCCGCTCCTCGCCCAGCGGAGAAACACGCTCGCCGGTAATCAAAATGCAATAACTCTTCGCAGCGCCGCGGCCCACGCGCCCGCGAAGCTGATGCAACTGCGCCAGCCCAAACCGTTCCGCGTGCTCCACCACCATCACCGTCGCATTGGGCACATCCACGCCCACCTCGATCACCGTCGTCGCCACCAGTACATCAATCTCGCCGCGCTGAAAGCGGCGCATGATGATCTCCTTCTCGTCGGCATCCAGCCGCCCATGCAAGAGCCCCACACGCAGACCGGTCAGCGGTCCCAGCCGCAACTTTTCGTGCATCTCCACAGCCGACTTCAGCCCCGACTTCGCGCCGGGATTGGCCTCCTGCGCCGCCTTGGGAAACAGCTCCGCTGTTTTTCCTTTGCGGACAGATTTACGACCGGGTGCCCCAGGTCCGGATTTTCGGACCTGGGATGCGCTGAAAATCGTCCCCTCAACCCCAATCTCCGGATCATCCTGCGAGAAATCCAGCTCCGGCTGATCCTCCTTTGTCCCCTCGATCACCGGGTAGACAATATAAGCCTGCCGCCCTTGCGCCACCTGCTTGCGCACAAAATCCCAAACTTCCCCGGCCATCTCGCCAGCCACGCGCCGCGTGACGATGGGCGTGCGCCCCGGCGGCATCTCATCCAGCACGCTCACGTCCAGATCGCCGTACAAGCTCAGCGCAAGAGTCCGCGGAATCGGCGTGGCCGTCATCACCAGCACATCCGGCTCTGCCTGATGCGGCTTCTTCATCAGCTTGAAACGCTGCATCACCCCGAAGCGGTGCTGCTCGTCCACCACCACCAGCCCCAGCCGTTCGAACTCCACCTTTTCCTCGATCAGCGCGTGCGTCCCGATCACCAGTTGCGCCTCGCCCCGATTGATCTCGCCGCGTGTGCGACGCTTGCGCTCTTCAGAGAGCGAGCCGGTCAGCAAGGCTATCCGATACCTCCGGCTCGACCGCTCCAGCAGCTTGCGCATGGCCAGATAGTGCTGCGTGGCCAGAATCTCGGTGGGCGCCATCAACGCCGCCTGGTAGCCGTTTTCCATGGCCACCAGCATCGCCTGCAACGCCACGATTGTTTTTCCCGAGCCCACATCCCCTTGCAGCAGCCGTCGCATCGGACTTGGAGTGCGCATGTCGGCCACAATCTCGCCCAGCGTCCGCTTCTGCGCCGCCGTGGGATGAAACGGCAGCACCTCGCGAATCGCCTCGCGCACCTTCTCGTTCGTCACAAAGCCGATTCCGGCGCGCTCCCGCATCCGCTTCCGCTTCAGTTCCAGCCCCAGCTCCAGAAAGAACAGTTCTTCGAAGATCAGCCGCCGGTGTGCCGGAGTCGCCGAGGCCTGCAACTGGACCATGGGCATGCCTTCGGACGGAAAATGCACTTCGCGCAGTGCGGCCTCGCGATCCGGAAGCTCCAACCGCTCCAGCATCGCTGCCGGAAGGCACTCCGGAACCGCGCCCCGCATCCCTTCCAGCAGGTGAAAAATTACCTTTCGCTGCCAGCGCGAGGCCAGCCGCGCCCCGCCCAGCGACTCGTACACCGGCGTAATCCGCCCCACCTCCAGCAGCCGCGTCTCCGCGTCGTCGCTGTCATCGGGCAGCAGCTCAAACTGCGGCTGAATCATTTTTAAATTCTGGCTAGTCCTTGACGGCTCGACCTTGCCATACAACGCAACCGTCTGTCCGGCGTGAAACCGGCCCTCCAGATAGCTGCCGTTGAACCAGATGCACTTCAGCGCCAGCCGCCCCTGCCCCACGGTCAGCTCGAAGATGGGCATCTTGCGCGTCCTGAGCAGCATTGCGCCGCGCACTTCGGCAATCACGCTGGCCGTCTCGCCCGGCACGAGCTCGTCCAGAGAGCGCGGATTCTGCCTGTCCTCGTAGCGGAAGGGAAGATGGTAGAGCAGGTCCTCGGCGGTCTGAATCCCTTTGACGGCGAGCATCTCCGCCACCTTGGGACCCACGCCCTTTACATACATCACCGGAGTGTCGAGCTCTGCCACACTTTGGATGCTAAACCATAGGTTGCTGAAACCATCTTCCGTATATCTTGCGGAGAAAAATCGCCATAATCTCCGTAAAACCTGAGGAGACCAGCGCCTTTCCCCTTATTTTCGCCATTCCTCAGCCCTTCGCCAGAAAATAAGCTTCCACCGCCTGCGCCAGAGACGCATGATCCAGAAGTGGCTTCTTGCCCTCGTAGCGGGCGGCCCAAATTATCTGGTTTACAAGATCTCGGGGATAACACTGGCGCAACTCCTGCTTCAGCGTGTCGCGGATAAGTTCGATAAGATCCTTGATAACTTTGGCTTCAAACGTAATTTGATGTTCTTCGGCCACGCGACGGAAAATCTCGCAGAACTGGTCTTCTGAAACCGTGCCGATCAGAATTTTGGTTTGAATCCTGCGCAAAAAACACTCATCCACCAACTCCGCCGGATCCATGTTGGATGCAAACACAACCAGCATCTCGAATGGAACCTCTATCTTCTTCCCTCCCGCCAGGGCCAGAAAATCAATCCTGCGATCCAGGGGAACAACCCAGCGGTTGAGCAGATCTTCTGGGCGAATCCGCTGCCGCCCGAAATCGTCGATGATGAGAACCCCGTTATTGGCTTTCATCTGCGCGGGCGCAACATAGAACTTCGTCACCGGGTTCAATTGCAGGTCCAGCATCTCCGCCGTCAGTTCGCCGCCCACCAGCACTGCGGGCCGCTGGCATAGCACCCAGCGGCCGTCCCTGCTCGTAAGCTTCGCCTCTGTTGTTTGCTTGTGAATCGCCGAATCATACACCGTGATAATCTGGCCATCCACTTCCAGCGCGTACGGAATCCAGACCGCATCCTCTGCTACCACCTTCGACAACGTTTCCGCGATCGTGGTCTTCCCGGTTCCCGGAGGCCCGTAGAGAAAAATGGAGCTGCCGGAGTTGAGCGCCGTGCCAAATTGCCGCAATTTTTCTTTGCCAATCACAAGATGCGCAAAGGCGCGCTGCACATCCTCCGCATGCACCTCTACCTTGCGTATGCTCTGCTGTCGCGTCTGCTCTACGTAGCTCGCCAAAGACACCGGCGCGGGACCCGTGTAATGGTTCTGCGAGAGCAGTTCCATCGCGCGTGTTCTGCCCTGTGTGGTGATGGAAATCTGTGGAATGTTGGCGTTCATTCCCGTCACCTGGCAGAACAATTCCGTGCGCAGTTGGAAGGCCAGTTCCTTGGCCAATTCGAAGCTCAGCCGCGTCTTGTCAGCCAGTTCGGTGATGGACATTGAGCCGGACAAGTAAAGAATCTTTAATGCCAGATCCTCTAGAACAGACTGGCGCACGTCAAGCTCAGCGAAAGTCTGCGGCTTGTGTGCAGGCCCGTCAATAGATTCGGTTATGAAAAAATCGTAATCCGACATTGCCAAATAAGATTACCACGCCCCATCCCTACCCGCGTGCGCCGAAGAAGGTCACTTCGGTTTCCCTATTTTGCCGGGTTTTCTGCAGCTTTTTTGCCCACTTTGGCGCATTTATCTGTGTTTGTTTATCGAAAAGTAACAAATCATCAAAAATCTGGCCCCTCTGGAAAATCCGGCCGGTGTTGCGAGGGTAAAAAGCCGATTCAGCTGAGCGCAGTTGCACTTCAACTCGCCGGCAGCGATGTACGCATTTCCGTGTCCAGTGAATGCAACGACTGCGCAATGGGGACTTTGCTACACTTCTTGCAGGCCGGCCCCTCCAGTTGAACTGAATCAGGTCTGCCTTTAACTGAACACAAACTGCTTATTCACAGCAGGAGATTCCATGCCAGTTGTCGAACTCGCGGGAGTAACCAAGGCCTACGAGAACAAGGTTGCCGTCAGTAACCTCAGCCTATCCATCCATGCCGGCCAGATCTTCGGCCTGCTGGGACCGAACGGCGCGGGCAAAACCAGCTCCATTCGCATGATGATGGGAATTACCCTTCCCGACTCGGGCAGTATCCGCCTCTTTGACAAGCCCTTCGAGCGCCAGAGCCTGAATCAGGTGGGCTACCTGCCCGAGGAGCGCGGGCTCTATAAAAAAATGAAGGTCCTCGACCAGTTGGTCTTCTTCGGCGGCCTGCATGGACTCAGCGCCGGGGAAGCGGAAAAGCGCGCCTGTGCCTGGGCCGCACGCATGGAGATCGCCGATGCCCTGCAAAAAAAAACGCAAGATCTCTCCAAGGGCATGCAGCAAAAGATACAGTTCATTGCTACGCTGCTCCACTCGCCCCAGCTCATCGTCATGGACGAGCCCTTTACCGGCCTTGACCCGGTGAACGCCGTGCTGGTCGAGAGGACGCTGCTAGAACTCAAGGACCAGGGCAAGGCCATCCTTTTTTCCACCCATCGCATGGACCAGGTGGAGAAACTCTGCGACTCGATTTGCCTCATCAACAACGGCGAGGACGTGCTCTCCGGCAACCTGCGCGAAATCAAGAGCCGTTACGAGCGCAACCATGTGATCGTCGAGTTCGAGGGTGACTCCGCTTTCCTGAACAGTGCGGAGATTGCGGAGGCGAAGAACTTCTCCGGCCATGCCGAAATCACGCTCAAGCAGCACGGCAACGCGCAGAAGCTGCTGCATGAGGCCGCGGCCAAGGCCGCCATCTACCGCTTCGAGCTGGTTGAGCCGTCACTGGAAGAGATTTTCATCCAGACCGTGGGAGGCCCGAATCATGCGTAACATTTTCCTCATTGCAAAGCGTGAATACCTTGAGCAGATTCACGGCCGCGCCTTCATCTTCTCTACGGTACTGGTGCCGTTGCTGATTGTCGCGCTGCTGGGCTGGAGTTCCATCACCAATCGCAAAACCACCGCCGGAATGCACGTAGCCATCGCCGCGGACAGCGCGGTGTTGGCCGACTCAGTTCGCCGTCAGATGCTGGACGACAAGGACGCGCATTTCACGGTTGATGTGGCCGCCCCGGCCAGCGAACAGGATCGCGTGGCCCTTCGCAATCAAGTTCAGAGCAAGGCCATCGACGGGGTTCTATCCATCAGCACATCTTCTTCTGGAGAGACGATGGCCACCTACACCTCGCTTTCTTCCGGCGGCTTCACGGATACCGGCCGTCTGCGGAATGCCTTGAATCACGGCGTGGCGAACGAACGCCTGGTGGCCAAAGGAATCAATCAGGCTGAAGCTGATGTCGCGCTCAAGACGGTCCCGGTCGAAACCCTCCAGTTGGGTAAGGACGGCAAGACCGGCAAGACCAAAGGCGCATCGCCCTTATACAAGGTTTTGCTGATGATGCTGTTGCTCTCCATGCCCATCATGCTCTATGGCCTGGACATGGCCCGCGCCATCATCGAGGAGAAGACCTCGCGCATCTTCGAGGTTATGCTCTCCGTGGCCCGTGCCGACGATCTACTCGCCGGGAAGTTGCTAGGCGTGGGAGCGGTGGGCCTGACGCAGATTGCCATCTGGGTGGTTGCGGCGACTCTGTTTTTTGGCTCCGCGCTGGCTGCGACACTCATGACGGGCGATTTTTCCATCCATTTTACCTTGCTGGAGGGCCTGCTTTTTCCGGTTTACTTCATACTCGGCTTCGCTCTCTTCAGCGCTATCTTCTCCGGTTTTGCCGCCACCTGCGAAACGGCGCAGGATTTGCAGAAGTTTATGCCGGTGGCCATCATTCCTCTCTATCTCAGCATGGGCCTCCTGCCGGTTTTGCTCAAGGATCCAAACTCCATCTGGTCCGTAGCCGCAACCCTCTTTCCGCTCACTTCGCCTTACGTGATGCTGCCGCGCATGGGGTTGGAGACAGTGCCGCTCTGGCAACTTGGCGTTTCCATCCTATTATTGATTCTGACCATCTGGGCCGTGCTCTGGTTCTCCTCCCGCCTCTACCGCGTAGGCATCCTCATGTACGGCAAGCGCGCCACCCTGCCAGAACTTCTGCGCTGGCTGCGCTACAGCTAAAATCAATACAGTGACCGCAGATCACAGCCCCCGATTCACTCTCCTCCAGCGCATCATACTGGCCGTCGTGCCGCGTGTGGTTTCGGCGCTGGTCTGGCTCTGCGGCCTCACCTGGCGCTTTGAGGTCCTCGCCCCGGAAGGCGTCACCCCCACTGTTTTCGGCGAAAAGTCCCCACCCAACATCTACTGCTTCTGGCACCAGTGCGTGCTGCCTTGCACGGTCTACTTCCGCCACTCCCATGCCGTGATCCTCATCAGCAAGAGCTTCGATGGCGAACTGATTACCCGCATTCTCAAGATGTTTGGCTTCGACGCCGTACGCGGTTCCAGTTCC